>ERZ842401.3403-NODE-3403-length-19818-cov-6.027880_pt1 | contig 19818 bp, 14 predicted proteins | sample MGYA00521270_ERZ842401 | MGnify/ENA primary metagenome ERZ842401 (study PRJEB31892, sample SAMEA3878208) | bioreactor metagenome | biome: Moose rumen | place: Sweden | collected 2011-10 | study: EMG produced TPA metagenomics assembly of the PRJEB12797 data set... | reverse complement strand
CTGACGGACTTTGCACCCCTAAAGTGACGGACTTTGCACCCCCAAAGTGACGGACTTTATACCCCCCAAGTTATACACTTTACCCCCGTACAGGATATACAGCTTTACCCCGCAAGCCCTATACAATCTTACCCTGTAAACCCTATACAGTCTTACCCCGCAAAGGGTATATGGTGTTACCCGGCCAGCCCTGTGGCCCATTCTCTAATGCCCACAGACTACAACCATAGCTACAAGTCTCTGATCGTCAGCAGCTTGCAATTTAGGATTATTCTGACCCCACCGGTTTGCTTGCATCAGTTGGATTTTTGTCGTACCTTTGCACCCGACAAAAGCGCTGAAGTCAAAGTAAATAACAAAAAGTCTAACCAATTAAAAATTAAGAAAGGAAACAAATTATGCCTATTGAGTACAAAATCTATCAGAATACTAATCAAAAGAGTGATGTCTATCAGAAGTGGTTTGCACGTCCGGCCCTGAAAAAGGCTGTCAACACCCGCCAGTTAGCTGATAAAATCCAGCAGAACGTATCGGTCAAGGTAAGTGACATCTACGCCGTGCTAATGGAATTGCCCAATGCCATCCGCGAGACATTCAGTGGCGGCAGCCCCGTAGTGCTGGAGGGCTTGGGCTCCTTCCGCCCCTCATTCGGATGCTGCCCTTCTGACACTCCCAACGAGGTGACAGCCCTGAAGCTGCGCAAAAAGCGCGTCATCTTCACGCCGGAGTCCACCCAGACTGATGTCAACCTGACGCGCACCGTAGGTGACAAGGTCGTCAACATCCAGACTCGAGTGCGCAACAAGAAACTGCTGGAGGGCATTGAGTATGTGGAGAACGACTCTTACCAGTCGCCCCGTGTCAAGCCAGACACGACAGACGGTGGTAGCGGTGCAGGTACAGACACCACGAACCCCTGATAAAGATGAGCATGATGTGACAACAACCGAAAGCAGGGCAGTTTCCACGCGGAAACTGCCCTGCTGGTGAATAGAGAGCGTGGCCTGATTTCTCATAATAATTAGCGAAGTTATTGGAATATTTGGACAATTCAGAAGAAATGATTACCTTTGCACGAAATAACTGAAACAAAACGCGATTACTGCTATGAACAGAAAGACTCTTTTTGTGGCCATGCTCGCCGTGATGGCCACGGGACTGCAAGCCAAGGTGAGGCTGCACCACCTTGTGAGCGACAACATGATTATCCAGCAACAGACTGACGTGCGCCTGTGGGGATGGGCCAAGCCGGGCAAGAAGGTGACGGCCACCACGTCGTGGTCGGACCAGCGCTCGACGGTGAAGGCTGACCGCCAGGGGCGCTGGCTGCTGACGGTGAAGTCGCCACAGGCTTCATACACACCGCTGAGCATCACCTTCGACGATGGTGACGGGCCGGTCACCATACAGAACGTGCTGGCTGGCGAGGTGTGGGTGTGTGCGGGCCAGTCGAACATGGAGATGCCGGTCAAGGGGTTTGGCCAGTGCCCTGTGCTGAACTATAACCAAGAGGTCATCAATGCGGCAGGCAAGCAGCAGGTGCGGTCGGCCAAGATTCCCAGCATCATGCGCATGACGCCGCAGGAGGATGCCGACACGGAGTGGCGCGAGTGCGGGCCGCAGACGGTCAGTGAGTTTTCGGCCACGGGCTATTTCTTTGCCAAGACCGTGAACCGCGCGCTGGACATCCCCATCGGTCTCATCGAGGCCAACAAGGGTGGCAGTCGCGTGGAGAGCTGGCTGACAAAGGAGAACTTGGAGAAATACACCCAGGAGCCGACCGACACGATGGGCATCGTGAACTTCAAGAAAGAGTGGGACTACCACCGTGCACTGGTGTGGGGCAACGGTACCTTTAATCCTATCCTGAACTATACCGTCAAGGGCATCCTGTTCTATCAAGGCTGTTCGAATGTGGGTGACCCCGGCGACCAGTACTCGGAGCGGCTGAAGCTGCTGGTGGAGCAGTGGCGCAGCCAGTTCGGGCTGGGTGATATCCCGTTCTACTTCGTACAGATAGCTCCCTATGAGAGTGGCGACAGTCAGGGCACATGGAATGCCCTGTTGCAGGAACAGCAGTTCCGTGCCTCGCAGATAATCCCCAACAGCGGACTGGTGTGCACCAACGATGCCGTGTTCCCCTATGAGGGCACGCAGATTCACCCGGCACAGAAGCAGAAGGTGGGCGAGCGTCTGGCTTTCTTGGCACTGAATCAGACCTACGGCATGGACAAGCTCATCTGCAAGAGTCCGTCGTACAAGGACATGCAGGTCAGGAACGACACCGTGTTTATTCATCTTAACGACGAGTGCGGCGGTATCAGCCGCTTCCGTGACATTACGGGCTTTGAGCTGGCTGGCGCCGACCGTGTGTTCCATGTTGCCAAGGCCGGGCACTTCTGGCGGCCTGGCGGCGGCTATTGGGACGAGTGCATCAGCATTGTCTGCCCTGAGGTGAAAGAGCCTGTGGCCGTGCGCTACTGCTTCCGCAACTGGCAGTTGGGTAATCTGGCCAACCAAGGTGGTCTGCCCCTGTTCCCGTTCCGCACAGACAACTGGTAATGCACCCGCCTCATGGAACATCCCCTTCAGATATTCAAGTACTGTCCCGTCTGTGGCAGTGCACATTTCGAGATTAACAACTTCAAGAGCAAGAAGTGCCGTGACTGCGGCTTCACCTACTACGCCAACCCCTGTTCGGCCACGGCGGCTTTCATCGTGAACGACCGCGAGGAAATGCTGGTGGTGCGCCGTGCCAAGGAGCCTGCCAAGGGTACGCTGGACCTGCCTGGCGGCTTCTGCGACATGGGTGAGACGGTGGAGGAGGGCATGTGCCGGGAAATCGAGGAGGAGACGGGGCTGCAGGTCCAGGACATCCAGTATCTGTTTTCCTCACCCAACGTCTACCAATACAGCGGCATGGGTGTGCACACCCTCGACATGGACTATCTGGTGCGTGTGCATGGCGATGCTGTCGCCGTGTCGGCAGCCGATGATGCAGCCGATGCCCAATGGCTGCCCATAGCCGACATCAATCCTGCCGACTTTGGGCTCACCAGCATTCGCAATGCCGTCATCCGCTTTTTGCGAGAGCGAAACGACAAGAAATGAGATAGCAAAACCATTAAAATCAAACGATAGAACGACTATGAAAAAACGTATGACAATCTGTGCTGCCCTGTTGGTGGCAGCCATGGGACTCTGGGCCCAAAAGACAATGAAAGCTCCTGCTGGTGGCAAGGCAATCAGTGACGAGCTGATCGGCATTTTCTTCGAAGACATCAGCAGTGCTGCCGACGGCGGACTCTATGCTGAGCTGATTCAGAACGGCTCATTTGAATATAATGCCAACGAGAAAGATGGCTGGGGACCCGCCACGGCATGGAAAGTCATCCGTCCCGGCCACTCGCTGGGCTACATCCAGCCCACAACCAAGTCGGCTGGCGGTCCCGGCTACAATGCCAAGACCAGCATGCAACTGCATGCAGAGCGCGTGAAAGAGTTCTACGACTACAAGGGCTGGAAAGGCTTTGGCCTGCAGAATGACGGCTTCGGCGGCATCGTGCTGAAGGCCGGTGAGAAATATGATTTCTCCATGCGCATGTACAATGCAGGGGAGGGCATGGACATTGCCAAGCAGGTGCGCATAGCTCTGGTGGAGCCGCAGGGATGGGGCAAGGACCCGAAGTTGCTCTGCGACACCATCATCAACATTCCACCATGTGAGAAGTCCCAAGGGCAGAAGCAGGTGGGAAGCGGCTGGAAGGAATACAAGGCCGCGCTGGCCCCCAATGCCGACAGCAAGAAAGCTGCCCTGCAGATCCTGTTGCTCACCGAGGGCGACGTCCTGTTAGACGACGTGTCACTGATGCCTCAGGACACCTATAAAGGACATGGACTGCGCAAAGACCTGGCCGAGGCTCTGGAAGCCCTGCACCCGAAGTTCATGCGATTCCCTGGCGGATGTGTGGTGCACGGTGGCGGCGACGGCTTCTGGGACACCTATCGCTGGAAGAACACCATCGGTCCGCGCCACCAGCGCCAAGGACTGAAAAACACCTGGGGCTACCACCAGTCGATGGGTCTGGGCTATTACGAGTACTTCCAATTCTGCGAGGACTTGGGCATGGCACCTGTGCCCATCTTGCCCTGCGGCGTGAACTGCCAGGGCGCCAATGGCGGTTGGAACATGTGGCCCGCGCAGGCACAGGATGCCTGCCCGATGGAGCAGATGGACGAGTGGGTGCAGGACGCACTAGACCTCATAGAGTGGGCCAACGGTGACCCGGCCACCAGCAAGTGGGCCAAGATGCGCGCCGACCAAGGCCACCCGGCTCCCTTCAACCTGAAGTATTTAGGACTGGGCAACGAGGAGAAAATCAGCCCCGAGTTTGCCGAGCGCTTCCGCTATATCTATAAAAAGGTGACGGAGAAACATCCTGAAATCGTCGTCGTGGGCACGGCAGGCCCGGGCTCACATCCCGGCAACCCAGACTATGACAACGGCTGGAAACTGGCTGAGGAACTGGATCTGCCCATCATTGACGAACACTACTATGAGCAGCGTGACTACTTCCTGACCAGCCGCCAGTACGACAAGTATCCGCGCGACCGGAAAACGAAGGTCTACTTAGGCGAATATGCTGCCAAGGACAAGAAACTCATTGATGCACTGGCCGAGGGTCTCTATCTGTTGCATGTCGAGCGCAATGCCGACATCGTCTGCATGACCAGCTACGCACCGCTCTTTGCCAAGAAGGATGCCACCAACTGGAACCCCGACCTCATCTACTTTGACAATGAGCGTCCCTACCTGACATGCAGCTACTACGTGCAGCAGCTGTTCGGCTTGTCGTCTGGACAATACTATTATGGCGATTGCGTCACCATCGGCGATGCCACCAACCTGCAAGACCAGTCGGTGGTGCTGAATGTGAAGACACGGAAGCTGTTTGTGAAACTCTGCAATGCCAGTGCCGATGCCAAGACGGCCACGCTCAACCTGTCGCGCTTCAAGGTGAAGAAGACGGCCACCCAGACCGTGCTTACTGGTCAGCCTGACGACGAGAACAACTATGACAAGCAGCCCGTCAGCCCACAGGTCAGCACCGTGAAGGCTGCCAAGAAGATGACCGTGGACCTGACGCCACACTCGTTCATCATGTTGGAATTTGCCCTGTAAAGGATGCGGAGCTTGCAGAATCACAGGAAAAGATACATTTAGGTAAGTTGCAATGATGAAAACAGACTGGAAGTGCCTGCCCGTGGCAGTGCTGCTGCTTGCTAACACCCCAGCCATGGGGCAGCAAGTCAACGACTCGAACACGCCACTGCACCTGATGCAGCCCAAGTATGAAACACCCTATGGTGTCAGCACCGAAGCCGAAGTAAAACAAGTCATGGACCGCGTGCTGCACTATTTGGAACAGGTGACCCCGGCCGTGCTGGAGAACAAGAACACCCACAAGCCCGTGCAACCCAAAAAGGCTGACAAGGACACACAACTGAGGCAAGGCGACTTCCGACTGACCAGCTATGAGTGGGGGGTGACCTACTCGGCCATGTTGGCTGCTGCTGATGCCACCGGCGACGAGGCTTACAGCCGTTATGCCCTTGAGCGCATGACGCTGCTTGCCGACGCTGCACCACGCTTTGCCGAACTGTACCAGAAGGGAATTGAGATTGACCCGCTGATGCGCAAGGTCGTTGACCCGCATGCCTTGGACGATGCAGGGGCCATCTGCTCAGCCATGCTCAAGGCGATGCTTGCCAATCCAAAGCAGGGCTACCGGGAGTGCATAGACCGCTATGCTGACTATATCATGAACAAGGAATATCGGCTCAGCGATGGCACGTTTGCCCGTCTGCGCCCCCATAAGAACACGGTGTGGTTAGACGACATGTTTATGGGCATTCCGACCGTTGCACTCATGGGCAAGTTGACGGGCGAGCAACGCTACTTCGATGAAGCCGTCAACCAGATCAACCACTTCCGTCAGCGCATGTTCGTCAAGGACATTGGCCTGTTCCGCCATGGATGGGTGGAGGCCATGAGTCCTCACCCCGCCTTCCACTGGGGACGCGCCAACGGCTGGGCCATTCTGACACTGTGCGAAGTGCTGGATGTGCTGCCTGCCGACCATCCTGGGCGGTCCCGCATATTGCGCCTGTTGCGCAGCCATATTGCCGGACTGGCCAAACTGCAGACCAAAGAGGGCTTTTGGCACCAGCTATTAGACCGTAGCGACACCTATCTTGAGACATCTTGCACCGCCATCTTCACTTACTGCATAGCCCATGCCATCAATCAGGGTTGGATAGATGCACTGGCCTACGGCCCCGTGGCCCAGTTGGGCTGGCATGCCGTAGCTACTCAGGTCAACGACAAGGGACAGGTGCAGAATGTCTGCGTTGGCACAGGCATGGGCTTCGACCCAGCTTTCTATGCCTACCGGCCCGTTCATGTCATGGCTGCTCACGGCTATGGCCCCACATTGTGGGCCGGTGCAGAGATGATTCGACTGCTACGCACTCAACACCCGAAGCAGAACGACTCTGCTGTGCAGTTCTATCCTGAAGACGTACCCACCGACCAGCCCATCTTCAACTATGACGGCAAGATACGCTATTAGCCTGCTCTCGCTGCTGTTGGCACTGACCATGCAGGCACAGTCAGGCTTGAACCAGCGTGAGTTCAAGAAATACTGGCGTGTGGAGTCAGAGTTGCCCGATTATCGCGTTACGTTTCGTGGCGACACCTGTGAACTGCTGTCACCTAAGGGCCTGACACTCTGGCGGCGCGAGCAGCTGAAGGCTAACTGCGTAGTGGAGTATGATGCCATGGTAGTGGACGAAAGGCGTGAGGGAGATCGGCTTAGCGACCTGAACAGTTTCTTTCTGGCCTCAGATCCGAAACACAAGGATATCTGGGCACGTGCCCAGTGGCGCAGTGGCATTTTTACGCGGTGCTACACCCTGCAGATGTATTACTTGGGCTTTGGTGGCAACCATAACACAACCACACGCTTCCGCCGCTACGAGGGTGATGAGGCCGGAGTGGACAATGCCAACCGGCGACCTGCCATCCTCCAAGAGTACACGGACAAGGCTCACCTGCTACGCGCTAATCACTGGTACCATCTGAAAATAGAAAGCCAAGGCGACCGTGTGCGCTACTTTGTCGACGGTCAGCTCATCGTGGACTATTGCGACCCGCAACCCCTGCAGAGCGGATGGTTCGGGTTTCGCACCACCCTGTCGCGGACCCGCATCACCAACTTTCAAGTCACCCCACTCGCCACAGCTTCACTCACCACGGGCATTCCCCTCCACTGGTTAGGACAGCCGCAAGGCGAACAACCCGTTACGTTTGGCATTCCCTTTCGCCAAGGTGAACTGCGTGACGTCACGCAGTTGGCACTGTCGGAGACCATCCCCTCCAGTGCATGGACCACAGCCACCTGGCCCGACGGCTCTGTGAAGTGGGCTGCCATGTCGGCCGTCGTGCCGGCAGGAAAGGGAGATGTCCGTGTCGTCAGGCAAACGAAAAAGATGCGCACACCAGCCACCATCACCATTGCTGACGGTGGTGTGCAATGGGTAATCAATACGGGGGCACTCATGGCCTTTCTGCCTAAATCGGGTCAGCATGTGCTCGACAGCCTGATGGTCGATGGGCACACAGTGGGTGGGGTTGCAGACTTGGTGGCCTCGACCACGACAGGCAGCTACGTCTCCTATATAAAAGAAGTACGAGTAGAGCGGCAAAGCCAAGTTGACGCCGTAGTTCGCATAGACGGGACGCACAGCGACGGACAGCGCCACTGGCTGCCCTTTATCCTGCGCTTCCACTTCTATGGCGGCAGCGCACAGATGCAAGTGTTACACACATTCACTTTTGACGGTGAGCAAGACACTGACCAGATAACGTCATTGGGGCTACGCTTTGGCATACCCATGCGTACCGAAACATATAACAGGCACATTGCATTCTCAATGGGCGACGGGCGCATCTGGAGCGAACCCGTGCAGCCTCTCGACGGCCGACGTGAATTACGCTTCAAGCAGTCGCCCTCGGAAGAAGGCAGGGGCATTCCCCAAAAGCATAATCTCCAAATGGATCAGATGCGTGGTGAGCGCATTCCATCTCGTGACCACTTTGACAAGATGGGGCAACAGCTTCTTGACCACTGGGCCAAGTGGGATGGCTATCGTCTGTCACAACTCACGGACAATGCGCTCTCAATCCGCAAGCGAGCCACAAACCAGTCGCCTTGGATAGGTACGCTGACGGGGCAACGCTCCTCTGGCTACGCCTTTGTGGGTGATGTCACTGGCGGACTGGCTGTCGCCTTGAAAGACTTCTGGCAGTCATACCCCTCCACCATCGAGGTCAGCGATGCCCGCAGTCATGAGGCTCACCTGACCCTTTGGCTATGGAGTCCGGAGGCAGAGCCTATGAACCTCTGTCACTATGACACCATTGCTCACGGGCTAGCTGAGAGCTACGAAGATGTGCAGCAGGGCATGTCTACGCCATATGGCATCAGTCGCACTAACGAGCTTTGGCTATTGCCGCAAAAAACCTATCCAGGACAGGAGGCTGCAGCCCGGCAAGCCGCCATGTTGGCTGGGGAGTGCCGACTGCTGCCCACTCCAGAATATCTGCACTCACAGCGCGCTTTTGGCTTGTGGTCGCTGCCTACGGCAAATCGGGCAGTGGAACAGCGATTAGACGAGTACATCGACATTTATCAGCGTGAGACAGAACGCTGCAAATGGTATGGCTTCTGGAACTACGGAGACTTCATGCATGCCTATGACCCAGAGCGCAACGAGTGGCGCTATGACGTGGGTGGCTATGCTTGGGACAATACTGAATTGGCCTCGCCCATGTGGCTATGGGTTATGTTTTTGCGGTCTGGACGCGCTGACATCTGGCGCATGGCAGAGGCCATGACACGTCATAATGCCGAGGTGGACACCTATCACATGGGGCCTTTTGCACCACTGGGGTCGCGCCATAACGTCAGCCATTGGGGGTGCGGTGCCAAAGAGGCCCGCATCTCGCAGTCGGCCTTCTTGCGCTATTATTACTATCTCACAGCTGATGAGCGTATGGGTGAGCTGATGCATGCACAGACTGATGCAGACACGCTGCTATGGCATCTGGACCCTATGCGGCTGGCTGAGCCGCGTGAGAAATTCCCCTGCTCGGCTCCTGCCCGTCTGCGCATAGGACCAGACTGGCTTGCCTATGCCGGCAACTGGATGACAGAGTGGGAACGTACGGGTAACACTCGTTATCGGGACAAAATCAAAGCGGGCATGCAGTCGATTGCCGAACTGCGGGAGGGATTGTTTACAGGCAACAAGGCTTTAGGCTATCATCCCGACACGGGACGCATCACCTACGATGGGGCCGACACACTATGCAATACTAACCATCTGCTCAGCATTATGGGGGGATTTGAGGTTGTCAACGAGCTGTTGCCCATGGTCGATTGTCCTGCTTTCCGCAATGCTTGGCTTGACCATGCCCGTCGCTATCGCCATAGGGCAGACATGCTGAGCCATAACCATTTCCCTGTGCGGCGAATAGAAGCCTATGCTGCATGGCAAGACCGCGACCCGCAGCGTAAAGCCGCTGTCTGGCGTTCGCTGTCAGCTCCGCGTAAGGGACTCTCCACTAACGATGCTGCCCTTTGGTCGCTCGATGCCATCTACATGTTGGAGGTCATTCCAGAGTGATATGCTTTTATTTGACTTTCCACACATTTAGCACAATGCCCTTGAATTGCTGTGACCAATCGGGTTGGCAGACGTAGAGGGCATTGTTTAACCATGCATAGGAACTATTGTTGGGGGCTTCAAACTGCGGGGCTGCCTTGAAGTAGAAAGAGGGCTGGCCATTTGCATCTTTACCATTATAGATAATGCCGCGGTTGCGCACATGGATATAGATGCCGTCGCTGGTTTGGATGCTGTAGATGGCCTCCAGTTCCGTACGACTGCCATCAGCGCTGGCCAACTGATAGTCGGCACCACCCTGGAGGATGGTCCCCTTGAGTTGCGGACCTTCAAAAGTGCCGCCAGTGATAGGGATTACCACGCGCCGACCGTGAGGCGTCTCACCCACAGTGTAGGTCTCGCCCAGCGTCACCCGCAGTTGCATGACGAACTCCAGTTGAGGCGTGTCTTTCGGCATTGTAATCTGTGCGTGACCCGTTGCCATGATGGTCAGCAGCATTAAGCTCAGTAATAGCGTTCTTCTCATATTTCTATTGGATTTGATAGCTGAGGTTCCCATAAGTGGCGTTGCATGTCTACACGGCCATTAGACTTGAACGTGACGCCTTCTGCCTCCAACAACTCACGCTGTCGGCTCCAACCTGGCGCAGTACGCCCCACGGCATTTACTACACGATGGCAGGGCAGCAGTTCGGCCCCAGGCGTATAGCGTAGCGTCCGCCCCACCATGCGCGCATGACTGGGCCAGCCCGCCAGCGCTGCTATGATGCCATAGGTGGTCACGCTGCCTGACGGAATCTGCCCCACGATGTTCAGCACATCGTCATGGAACGTCCGTACTTGTTCCACGTTCATGCTGTCAGCATAGTCTTTCGTGTAGCTCATTGCCGGTTCTCCTCCCTTCTATCTTCCTCTACTCTGTATAATAGCTGATGAGGCGTATCAGCAGATTGTTCAGCTGCTCCACTTCGTAGTCGCCCACCGTTGCTGCAATATGGTCGTTGCCCACACCGCTGTCATTGGTCAGGAACACATAGGTGCCGCCTGTGCTGACGGCAAAGAAGCGCAACATGAACTCTGTATTCTTATCTACACCACTGGCAGCCACGGGAATCAATCGGATGCCCAGCTTGGCACACTGCTGAACCGACCGTTGCAGTGAGCTGATGATTCCTGTCTCATAATGGGCTGGGGCATCTAATATGAGGAAGGCAATGCGACTGCGGGCATTGCTGTCCCATGACAGGTCTTGCAACATGTGTTCCAATGCCGAATGTACGGCTTCAGGATAGTCTCCACCGCCCTCTGCCTGCTGTTGGCTGACAAATTGTGCCGTCTGGCTGACATCATTGTTGAAGTTGCTGTGGCGGGTGAGATAGTCATCGCCCTCGTCGCGGTAGAACAGCGCTGCCGTGCGTATGGTTGTCTCAGGGTGCACGGCCGACACCTTGTCGATAATGTCCAGTAAGTCACTTTTCAGGAAGTTAATCTCATCGCCCATGGAGCCCGTAGCATCTACTATGAAGGCAATGTCTGCCTGCCGTGTCTCCGCTGAAGGTCTGGTTATCGTATAATGATTGACGGTTATTTGGGTAGCCATGGAGTCCCATTCGCACAGAGCGGGATGCCCTTCCATTAACCGTCCGTCCAACGTGAGGGTCAGCTCATCGCTTGTTGTTGTGGTCTGTTGGTAAAGACCTATCCAGCACTCTGCTTCCCCATGGTTGTCGGTAATGGCTTGCCATTGAGCCGTGCCGTTGCGTAGCAGTTCCACCGCAACGCCGACAGCCGGTTGGCCATTAGGCTTTGTAACCTTTACGGCCACGCGGTTGTTGGTAAAGAATTTCCAGTAATCCGTCTTATCTCCGAACTCATCACCTTGCATCAGTCCAGACCAGAACTGCCAGTGTTCCAAGTCGCGCCATTCACCGGCAGTGACTATGCCCGCCTGTGTGTTGCCGCCAGAACCACTGCCTGTGCCACCGCCAGGGCCGCCATCGCCACTTGTGGTGAAACCATAGTAGCCTGCCTCCATTTCGTAAGAGAAATCATCGCGCCCGTCTTCACCACCTCCTGTCGTGCAGGAGGCCATCAGCAGGCAAATACCTGCCAAAAATGATAAATAATGTTTTCTTTCCATTGTCTTGATGTGTTTTAATTACGTTTCTTTGTCTTTATAACTGACGAGCTGCATAAACCTTGCACAGGATGCACATTATTTAACATTTTAATTGCGATTTCGGTACAAAGATAGAAAGTAATATTGAATCTGCCAAGCAAAATCAAAATAAATTGCGATTTCTATTAAAATCTCAAAGAGCAACGAGTTGTAATAAAAGCTCTGTAAGATATAGTGACTCTGTGTGAGCGCCATCACCTGTCACTTACTCCGCTGGCTGTCAATCGGTTTGGACTATTGCATACCGATTGACAGCCAGCGGAATAGGTGTCAGGTGATAGAGGTGAGACCATTGAATGGCCTTAATCATGATCGTAAAACAACTGTGGTATGCTTAGGCTCGTTGCCAAATTTGCCACCTGACAGCTGTTTAGTCTGAAATCAAGTTCTCGCCAGTCATGTCGGCAGGCTGCTCCAGTCCCATGATGTGCAGGATGCTGGGAGCCACGTCGGCTAAGCGGCCGTTACGCACCGTGGCCGAGTTGTTGTTGGTCACGTAGATGAAGGGCACGGGGTTCAGCGAGTGGGCGGTGTTGGGCGTACCGTCAGGGTTGATGGCATTGTCGGCATTGCCGTGGTCGGCAATGATGATGGCCTCGTAGTCGTTGGCCTTGGCAGCCTCGATGACCTCGCGGACGCAGTTGTCGACGGCCCACACAGCCTTGGCAATGGCATTATAGACACCCGTGTGTCCCACCATGTCGCCGTTGGCGAAGTTGACCACGATGAAATCGTATTTGTTCTCATTGATGGCAGCGACAAGCTTGTCCTTCACCTCGTAGGCAGACATTTCCGGCTTCAGGTCGTAGGTTGCCACCTTGGGGCTGGGCACCAAGATGCGGTCCTCGCCCTCGTAGGGCTTCTCGCGTCCGCCGTTGAAGAAGAACGTCACATGTGCATATTTCTCGGTCTCGGCGGTGTGCAGTTGCTTTTTGCCTTGACGTGAGAGGTATTCGCCCAGTGTGTCCTCCACGTTCTCTTTGGGGAACAGGATATGCACGCCAGTGAACGAAGCGTCGTAGGGCGTCATGCAGTAGTACTGCAGGCCGGGAATGGTCTTCATGCCCTGCTCCTCCATGTCCTGCTGGGTGAGCACAATGGTAAGCTCCTTGGCACGGTCGTTGCGGAAGTTGATGAAGATGACGGCGTCGCCCTCCTCGATGAGTCCGTTGACAGAAGCGTTATGAATGGGCTTGATAAACTCGTCGGTCACGCCCTCGTCATACGACTCCTGCATGGCCTGCACCATGTCGGTGGCCTGCTTGCCGGTACCCTTTACGATAAGGTCGTAGCCCTCCTTGACGCGCTCCCAGCGCTTGTCGCGGTCCATGGCGTAGAAGCGACCTACAATTGAGGCGATGGCAGCGTCGTTGTCGGCACAGACTTCCGTCACCTGCTCAATGAATCCCTTGCCAGAGTGGGGGTCGGTGTCGCGACCGTCCATGAAGCAGTGCACAAATGTCTGGTTTTTCAGACCGTAGTGCTTGCCCACTTCGATGAGCTTGAACAAGTGGTCGAGGCTGGAGTGTACGCCACCATCGGAGCAGAGTCCCATCAGGTGCAGCTTCTTTCCGTTCTCTTTGGCATAGGTATAGGCAGCCTTCACCTGCGGGTTTTCCACGATGCTGCCGTCTTTGCAGGCGCGGTTAATCTTCACCAAGTCCTGATAGACGATGCGTCCGGCACCAATGTTGAGGTGTCCCACCTCAGAGTTGCCCATCTGTCCGTCGGGCAGACCGACATCCTCACCGCTGGCTTGCAGTTGTGAGTGGGCCGAAGTGGCCGTCAAAAGGTCGAGATACGGGGTCGGCGTGTTGTAGATGACGTCACCCTTTCCATGTTTTCCGATTCCCCATCCGTCGAGAATCATGAGTAATGCTTTCTTTGCCATAATCTGATATTTATATAAAGTACTTTCAATTTGGGGTGCAAAGTTACGAAGTTTTTTCCAATTAATAACTAACTTTACACCAATAAATCAAAACTTTATGATGACAAGACAGGCGACATGTTCTATTTCACCATCAGACAGAACATGGTGAGGTCGTCGTTGGGTTCAGCACCGTTTCGGTGGTGCTCCACGGCAGCGTACAGATGTTCCACCAATTCGCAGGCCGTATCAAAGTGGCGATGGTTCAGGATGTCCAGCAGTCTGTCGTCACCGAATTGTTCCTGTTGCTGGTTCTCAGCCTCGTTGAGCCCGTCGGTATAGATGAGCAGCAGCCTGTTGCGCACGTCGCTCACCGTTTCGCCCACAAACTCTATGCCGGGCCACAGCCCTATGGGGGCGTTCGACTCCATTTCCATGAACTTGTCATGCCCGTCATAGCCCAGCACAGGCGGGTTGTGGCCTGCATTGCAGTAGTTGAGCTCGCCAGTCGTCAGGTTGATGCGCCCTATGAACATGGTGACGAACATGCCCTGCTCATTGTCTTCCGTCAATTCGTTGTTGATGCGGGTGGCAATGGTGGCTGGCGAGTGGTTTTGCTTGGCTATGGCACGGAACAGCCTGATGGCCTGTGCCATGAAAAGACTGGCGGGAACGCCCTTGCCAGACACATCACCGACACAGAAGTAGAGCTGATCGTCGCGCAGCTGATAGTCGTAGAGGTCGCCACCAACCTCCTTGGCGGGTGTCATATAGGCATACATGTCGAAAGCTTCGTGCTGGGGGAACTGGTTGGGAACCATCGACCGCTGGATGTCGCGGGCAATGCGCAACTCACTTTCAATGCGCTCTTTTGCCTTGGTGGTAGTCTCCAACTGGTCATAGGCAGTTTGTAGCTTGGCGTGCGCATCCTCCAGTTTCCCGTGCGCCTCCTCCAACTTGCCGTGTGCAGCAGCCAAACGGTGCTGGGCCTGGCGCTTGTGGAAAGTATAGATGAGCAGAAAGACAATAATCAGCATCAGGGCAACACCTATGCTGACGTACTGCTGGCGCGCCATGTCAGCCTGTTGCTCGGCTATCTGGGCTTCCTTTTGATTGGTGTCGTAAATGGTGGCCAACTCTGCGGTGGCACTGCTTTTCTGGCCAGTGATGGCCTCGTCAAGCAGCGACAAGATGCGCTCGCCAGCCACGCGGGCAGAGTCTCGTCGGCCAGCCTCGGCATTGGCGTGATATTTGGGCAGCATGTAAAGTTGGATATTGTCGAGCGAGGGCTCCATGCCCCATTCGACGAGTGTCTGGTCCAGATAGCGGTAGTTGTCGGCAGCCTCCCGATAGCGATGGGCAGCTACCAGATAGTCGTTGGCATTGATGCGCCCGGCTCCTGTGTTCGAGTATTTTGTTTTCAGGAACTCTTGGTATGCCTTGGCTGCCTCCTCACCCTTTTCCAAGCCCTGCAAGGCCACGGCCCTCATGATTTCGATGCGTCCCTGATACTCGTCAAAGTACTCCACTCGTGCATCGGGCTTTTGGCGATACTTGCCCAACAGCATCTCGGTGCGGTCAATCCAGTAGATGGACTCGACATAGCGCCGCGTGTTGATATAGGCCATACTGGTGTAGACCGTCCCGATGACAGCCTCCTGGAATCCCCGGCTGGTGGAGTCAGACTGCCAGCGGTTGGCATAGTGGCCGCGAGCCGTCAGGAAACTCTCGTTGGCCTCCTTGTCGCGGCCTAAGTTCAGTTGGCAGCAGCCAATATTGTTCAGCAGGATGGCATAGTCAATGTCTGAGCCAATGCCTGTTTTGTCCATCTTCTTTACGGCAGGCATGGCCACGCGGAGGGAGCCTTCATAGTCGCCTTTGATGAGTAGCAGTTCCGACAGTCGGCGCGCCACTTTGTTATAGTTCAATTGGTCTTGACTGGTCTTGATGTCGCATTCCAGTGCTTTCCGGTAGCAGATTTCAGACATGCGGTATTGTCCCTGCCTGTAATAGGCTACACCTCGCCAGCGATTGGCATCGAGCGCAGAAAGGTCGCCCGTCAGCTCGAAACTGTCGACTAACTCCAGCATGCGGGCGTAGTTTTTGTGTGCACCCTCATTAAATATCAGGCTGTCAGCATGATTGGCCTGTTGTTCATGAAGTCTGTCACCGCTGCACGACGCCATCAAAATGGCCACGACTATGAGTGCGACAGACAGCATATACCTCTTGTCTTTTATCATCATCATTGCTTTTTCGCCTACAAAGATACGAATAATCCCGAAAATTACGTTAAGTGGTGATGACATTTTTTGTTTTTAAACATCATACTTATAACAAAAGTATATACTTAAAGACTATGAATGCAAAAAAATTGGAACTGATTGCGGAGAAAAACCGCAAACGGTTAGTAGAGGTGGTGTATGCCGCCAAAGCTGGTCACATCGGTGGCGACCTGTCGTGCCTGAACGTGATGACGGCGCTCTATTTTGAAGTCATGAAGAACCTGGACCCAGCCGAGCCCAAGGCTGCCGACCGTGATCGCTTTGTGCTGTCGAAGGGTCACTGCGTGGAGGCATTGTATGTGACGCTGGAGGCTAAGGGTTTTCTCGCACCCGAAGTGCTCGACACATTGGGGCAGTATGGCAGCATCCTGAGCGGCCACCCCACCATTGAGGTGCCGGGTATAGAGGTGAACAGCGGTGCGCTGGGTCACGGGCTGAGCATTGGCGTAGGCATGGCCATTGCTGCCAAAATGGATAAGAAAGCGTGGAAGACCTACGTGCTGATGGGCGACGGCGAACAAGGTGAGGGCAGCATCTATGAGGCTGCCATGGCAGGCAACCGCTACCATTTGGACAACCTCGTAGCCATCATAGACCGCAACCACCTGCAGATTTCTGGCAACACGGAGGACGTGATGCCCATCGACAGCATCCGCGAGCGCTGGAGCGCCTTCGGCTGGGACGTCATCGAGATGAACGGTGACTCGATGGAGGACATCCTGCGTGCCTTTGCCAGTATTGACTATACGAATGGTAAGCCCCACCTGCTGGTCAGCAACACCACCAAGGGTAAAGGCGTCTCGTTTATGGAGGGCATTGCCAAGTGGCACCATGGTGTGCTGAATGAGGAGCAGTGCCAGGCTGCTGTCAAGGAGATTGAAGAGAGAATAAACAACTTAAATGAGAAATGATAAATGAGTAATTTGAAATATTATGATTGCTTGTAGAAAACAGTTTACCGACACGTTGCTGGAACTGGCACGTGAGGACAAAGATATTATTGCCGTGACCACCGATGCACGTGGCTCGGTGACACTCGGCGACTATGCCAATGCGCTGCCTGAGCAGTTTGTGGAGTGCGGCATTGCCGAACAGGATGCCGTGGGCATTTCGGCAGGTTTGGCACACAGTGGGAAAAAAGTGTTCTGCTGCGGCCCCGCCTGCTTCTATGTGGCCCGTTCATTAGAGCAGGTCAAGGTGGACCTGGCTTACTCAGAGAATCCCGTCACCATCTTGGGTGTGTCGGGCGGTGTGGCTTATGGCGCACTTGGTGCCACCCACCACTCGCTGCACGACATCGCCGTGCTGCGCACCTTTCCTGGCATGACGGTCTGTCTGCCCAGCGACTGGCGTGTCACGAAGAAACTGGTCAAGTTTCTCGTCAACTACGACAAGCCATGCTATGTCCGTGTGGGCCGTGCCGCAGTGCCCGATGTTTATGAGAACGACGACTTTGAGCTGGCCCCCGGCAAGGCCATCCAGCTGCTCGACGGCACGGACGTAACCATCGTGGCCACGGGTGAGACGGTCTACCACGCTTGGCAGGCTGGTCTGCAACTGAAGGAGCAGGGCATCAAGGCCCGCGTGCTGGACTGCTCGTGGATTAAGCCTTTTGACCACGAGGCCATCAAGAAGGCAGCTCAGGAGACGGGCCGTATCATCACTGTCGAGGAGCATTCGCAGTTTGGCGGACTTGGTGCCATCGTCACTGAGACGCTCAGCGAGCACCCCGTCCCCGTGCGCATCCTCGGCATCCCCGATGAGAATGCCGTCCATGGCACCAATGCCGAGATATTCCACCACTATGGTCTGGATGCCGAGGGTATTGTCAAAGCGACTAAAGATTTCATTGCATGAATTATATTATAGCAATAGACCAGAGTACGTCGTCAACCAAGGCCCTGCTGTTTGACGAGCAGTGCCACATGATGGCCCGTACCAATGTGGACCACCGCCAGTACTATCCGCAGACCGGCTGGGTGGAGCACGATGCCGAGGAGATTTTTAATAACATGGTGGAAGCCATCCGACAGTTGGTGAAAGAGCCAGCTCAGGACAGCTACACCCTTTGCATTACCAACCAGCGCGAGACGGTTGTGGTGTGGAACAAGCTGACGGGCAAGCCCATTAGCCGCGCTGTGGTATGGCAGGACACGCGTGGTGCTGAATTGTGCCGCGACTTGCGCTCGCTGGGTTATTCTAAGCGCGTGTTTGAAAAGAGTGGTTTGCTGATTGACCCCAACTTCTCGGCCACAGGTGTCAAGTGGCTGCTTGACAACATCGAGGGGGCTCGCCAACAGGCTGAACAGGGCGAGTTGCTCATGGGAACGATTGACACGTGGCTCGTCTGGAAACTGACGGGTGGTAAGACGTTTGCCACTGACTATACCAATGCTTCGCGCACCATGCTGTTCAATATCCATACCCTGCAGTGGGATGAAGACTTGCTTCACCTGTTTGACATCCCGCGCTGCATGCTTCCCGATGTGCTGCCTTGCGATGCCGTCTATGGAGAGACCACGTGTGAGGGCTTGTTCAGCAAGCCCATACAGATAGCTGGTGTGTTAGGTGACAGCCATGGCGCTTTGGTGGGCCAGATGTGTTTTACCAAGGGCTCGGGCAAGGTGACCTATGGCACCGGTTCCAGTGTAATGGTGAACATAGGCGAGGAGGCTAAGGCTGCGCCTGCAGGTCTGGTGACCAGTGTGGGCTTCTCTGCTTTCGGCAAGACCTACTACGGCTATGAGGGCAACATCTATAGTACGGGAGCCACGCTGAAGTGGATTGCCGACCAGCTCGGACTCGTTGCCCATCCCTCGGAAATGGAGGCGCAGGCCACCAGCGTACCCGACAATGGTGGTGTCTACATCGTACCGGCCTTCTCCGGTCTGGGTGCTCCGTGGTGGCAGAGTGGCGTGAAGGGTGCCGTGCTTGGCTTGACCTTTGCCACGACCAAGGCACATTTCCTGCGTGCTGCACTGGAGAGCATTGCCTATCAGATCAAGGATTTGGTAGATGTGATGGCCCGTGCCACTGGCGGTCGCCTGAATGAGATCTGTGCCGACGGCGGACCCACGAAAAACCAGTTCCTCATGCAGTTCCAGGCAGACATATTAGAGGCGCCTATTGTCTGCACAGAGGTTGACGATGCTTCAGCACTTGGCGCTGTCATCATGAATGGCTTTGCCCGTGGCTTGTGGAAATCGTTTGATGAGGTGAAACCGCTTCGCAAGGTGAACCAAGTCATTCAGCCAAAAGACAACCCGCAACGCCACTCCCTCTATCAGGGCTGGCGCAATGCGGTCAATCAATTGATAAAACAATAAACTTAAAACTAAGCAAATATGAGAAACGGAAAGACTTGTTTTGGCGTGATTATCGGAACACGCGCCTACTTTAACTCAGAGCTGGCTCGCGACGTGCGCAAGCAGTTGCTGAAGACCCTCGACGACGAGGGTTACGAGTATGTCATCCTGCCTGAGGACGCCACCCCTACCGGTAGTAGCTCTATTGAGACTCGTGAGGACGGTCTGAAGGTGTCGAAGCAGTTCCGCGAGCACCGTGACGAGATTGACGGCATCATCGTGTCGCTGCCTAACTTCGGCTTCGAGATTGGCATCATCAACGCCATCAGCGACACTGACTTGAACGTGCCCGTGCTGGTGCAGGCCTGTGACGACGAGAACGACAAGGTGGACCTCGACTCGCGCCGCGATGCCTTCTGCGGCAAGATT
>ERZ842401.3402-NODE-3402-length-19833-cov-8.977247_pt1 | contig 19833 bp, 7 predicted proteins | sample MGYA00521270_ERZ842401 | MGnify/ENA primary metagenome ERZ842401 (study PRJEB31892, sample SAMEA3878208) | bioreactor metagenome | biome: Moose rumen | place: Sweden | collected 2011-10 | study: EMG produced TPA metagenomics assembly of the PRJEB12797 data set... | reverse complement strand
ACTTTTCTTCTTCTTTATTTTCTGCAACATTCACTTCAATATCTTCTATTTCGCCCATGGTTTGTTGGACTAATTCAACTTCGTCCTGGTCGTAACTTTTAATATTGAATGCCAACAACACGATAGCTAAAGTAGCCACCAAACCTATTTCAAAATACAAACCTTTCTTTTTTTCAAGGTCGGCTTTTGGTGATTTTTTTGTTTCCATCTTGTTGGTATTTAATGGTTTATACTTGTTTTTTGTCGAAAAAACGGTGTCCGTTTCGTTTTGCTAAAATACTACTTTTTTTTCAAATGGGACTGTTTTAGTTTTCTTTTTTGTTATTAAAAAATGTTAATTGTCTAAAATTCAGTTTTGTGGGAGATGTCGTATTATCATTGCTTTCGAAGTGCTGTTTGTTACACGAAAAAGGTCGTCCATGCGCATGTCCACAATCCATATTATTTGACCGTTGGCGTTGCAGAGCAGCCATTTTTCGTTTTTTTCGAACAGTGAAAGGTGCTGGTCCTTGAAAAAATCGCTTACTTTGCGTGTGTTTTTCATGCCAAAGGGTTTGAAACGGTCGCCAGTGTGCCATTTGCGCAGCACAAGCGGGAATTGTAGTTTCGAGGCGTCGACTATTATTGTGCTGTTGTTGGTTTGAAGGTTGGTTATAGTGTTGGCTTCTGCCGGTTCGAAAGTTATGTGCAGGGGTTGGGATACCGACAGGGTGTTTTCTTCCACAGCAAATTGGGAGGTGAATTGGGCGGTTGTCAGTGGTTTTATTATTATCTTGTCACGGTCGATGAGCAGGGTGTGAGTAGTGGTGTGGAATTGTTTGCCGGTATTGTTGAGTGCGTTGGCTATTTCGGTTACAGTGTGTGCGTTGAATCCGAATTGTCGCAGCATTTCGAAAAGGTATGTCGTGCGTGGGTTCAGTTGCCCTATGTCGTCCTTGCTGAGTTCTATTTGCTCTGGCTTGTGGACTAAGAGTTGTTTTTTTTGTTCTATGGCTTGGTTGTATATTTGTTCGGCGCTGGCTATGTTTGCCATGTTGCGTGTCATGGTTTGTTCTATTTGTGGCGATATTTCTTTCAGCAGCGGTATCAGGTTGTGGCGTATTTTGTTGCGCAGAATGGTGGTGTCGTTGTTGGTGTAGTCCTCGTGGAAAGGCAGGTTGTGCTGAGCCGCATAATTGCTGATTTCTTGTCGCGAGAAGGGTAGTAAGGGGCGTATGATGTTTTTGTTTTTCTGACGTATTCCGTGCAGTCCGGTGATGCCTGTGCCACGGACGAGGTTGATGAAAAATGTTTCTATTGCGTCGTTGTTGTGGTGTGCCGTGGCTATGTATCGATAGCCGTTTTGGGTGGCTGTGGTGGCAAAAAAGTCGTAGCGCAGTTTGCGGGCTGCCTCTTCTATCGACAGTCTGTGTTGTTTGGCGTATTCTGTGGTGTTGAACGATATGCAGTGAATGTCGGTGTGGTATTGTTCTGCCATGTGGCGCACAAGGATTTCGTCGGCGTCGGCGTCGGCGCCTCTAAGGTTGAAATTGCAGTGTGCTATTGCGAAAGCGTAGCCAGCCTGGAGGAACAGGTGCGTCATCACCACCGAATCCACGCCTCCGCTTACGGCGAGCAGTATTTTGTCGTCGGAGCTGAATAGCCGCGTTTTCTGTATATGTTCTACAAAGCGTTGCAGCATTGGGTTGGTGGGCATGTTGTGTTTTTTTTTTAAAAAAAGGCGGACAAAGGGTTGTCCGCCTTTCTATAGTTATTTTTATTTTTGGAATATCATTTTCCTCATCAGCCGTTGTCCGTAGAATTCGATGCCGTAGAAATAGGTGCCGCCCGGCAGGTTGCCTTTGTCGAGGGTGATGCTGTTTTTGCCTTGGGCAAAAGAGCCTGTTGTTTGGTAAACCATTTCGCCCAGTGTGTTGATTACAAAGAACCGCACTTCGCCGCTATGTGGCAGCACGAAACTAATTTCGGTGTTTTCGACGAACGGGTTAGGCCAGTTTTGTAGCAGTTGCAGCTCGTTGTTGTCGGCGGAGGGCAGTCCCACGTAGTTCCAGCGTTCCACAAGGGTGGTCTGGTTGTTGTTGGGGTTGTTGTCGTAGGCTATGGTTACCGTAGCCGAGCCAATGTATTGGTGGTTGTTGCTTTTTGGTACCTGGCTGTTCATTTCGAGGTTGTAGCTCACGCCCGGGTACAGGTTGCGGTTTGTGGAGCCCGACACTGTGGTGCCGTTTATGGTGGCTGTGTAGGATATTGGTGTGGTGGTGATTAGGTTGCCTGCGTTTTTTACCTGTAGAAATACGCTACACGAGGTGTTTTCGTTTTCCTGAACCATCACTTTTACGGCTTCGAGGTCGGTGAAGGTGCTGCCGAACGATTGCGTGGTGTCGTTGCTGGCATCGCGGTCGTTTTCTATATGCAGGAAAGCTGTTACCGATATGTATGGCGACGGGCGCTGTGGCAGTTGTGCGCTGAACACGTGGTATCCGCGTTCAAGAGCCGGTATCACCGTTGTGCAGGTTTCTGTAACGGTGGTGGATGTGTCGTTGTCGAAGAAGTAGCCCACGGTGAAATTGTCGGCACGGCGTGCTCCGAGGTTGTCTATTGCCAGTTCCACGGTAACGTAGTTGTGGTCGTATTCGTTGAGGACTATTTCGGCGGCTTTGAGGTCCACTTGGTTTATCACTGCCGAGATGTGTCGTGTAAGGGTGTCGTTGTATATGTAGTCGTCGTTTGGCAGAGCGGTGAATATGTGTAATATGGAGTTGCCGAGCGGTGCGCGCATTTTGCGTTTGAAAGTGTAGTTGAAACTTTCGAGTGGTTGCAGTGCGTTTCCGGTAAGGGCTACAAAGTCGATGGTTTCGGTAACTGTTGTGGTGTTGAAGATGTAGGTTATGGGCAGTGTTGTGATGGGCTGGCTACCGAAGTTTTTCAGCCGTACGGCGATTGGCAGGCTGTCGTTTGGCACCACTGTTTCGGAGGGGGTGATTATGTTCACCAGACCGGCGTCGTTTTGCAGCGGTATCAGTCCGAAATCGGTACATACCGAGTCGTTGCTGGAGTAGATGTCGTCTTGTAGTATAGTGTATGCGCAGATGCTGAAGGTGTCGGGCATTGTGCGTTGTACCACAAACGGGGAGCTGGAGAAGCGGTAGATGGTTTGGCGGTCGGGAGCAAGTGTGCCGTGCCAAGTGACAATGTGTGGCAATGCCGAGCCTTCGGGGTGGTATGCTATCCTGATTTCGGTAAGGGTATCGTAGCCGAAATTGCGTATCACCACGCGAGGAGCGATGGTTTGTCCGAAACGTGGTTCGGTTGCTGCAAGCACAATGGTTGTGATGCCTGCGTCTATGGCGCGTTTGGCCCGACCAATTTCAAGGTCGTCGATGGCACATCCGTCGAATGAGCGTGTTTTGGGGTTGGCAAGCAGCACAAAGCGGAGCTGCACCTCTTGCGAGAAGTCGTTGCTCACTTTCGACAGCGGGTATTGGAATTGCACGTAGTTGTGAGTGCCGTTGAAGCCTTCGGTGGTGGTGTACCACGGCAGGGAGTCGTTTTCTTCGCCAAAGCGTACCCACCGCCCCAAGTAGTTGAGGTATTCCATGTACATGTAAGCTCCCGATGCGAAATGTGCTGCAAGATTGAACCGTATGGTGTCGGGTTTTATCTGTGCAATGTCGATTACCGGGGTGTACAAGTAGCTTATGTTGCCGTAGCCGGTGATTTCTATTGGCGAGATGGTGTCTGTAGCCCATGCCATGTTGCCTGATGTTGTGCCAGCGAAATGGTTTTTGTTGGGGGTACCCTTTTGCCACAAGTTGCGGTTGTACATGTTGGTGCCTTCGGGAGCGAAGAGCATGTCGCTGGCTTCGAAGTCGTCGTTGTAAATCAGCGTTACAACGTGGAACCGGTGGAAAGTGCGTGACACCGTGTTGTTGTAGTTGTCGCTGTCGCCGCGTACAAAGGCTTCGGCGGTGAACATGGTGGAGCCCACGGGGAAGTTGTAAGTTGGGAGTGATACGGTGGTAAGTTCGTTGGGGTGCAGCGTTCCGGTCCACAGGTAGTTGTTGCGTACAAGGCCGGAGTCGTTCTGGTACGAGTAGGCGATGTTTATGGTGTCAACATTGGTGCTGCCCATGTTGGTGAGTATCAGTTTGATTTGTTGTTGCGGCTGGTGGTGGTTTATGATGGAGTTGTCGGGGGAGGCGATTCTGAGAATGGCAATGTCGGTGTCGGGCCGTTCGGTGATGTTTACGAGGTAGTCTTGTATTTCGCCCGAAAGTATGTTTGTTACGCATGGGCTTGCGGCTCCCGATCCCATTTGTTCAAGAATGAGTCGCAGGCGTCGGTTGCCAAGTTTTGCGTTGCTGGGCACTCTCACCACGTGTTTTATTGTTTGTCGTGCTATTATGGTGTCGCTGAAGAGCTGTTCGCCGAGGTCCGAGAAATCGCCGTCGCGGTTCCAGTCGATATAGGCTGTTACAAAGCCTCTTGTTGTGGAGTCGTTTATTGCCTTGAAGTTTTCGCAGGTTATCATCATGGTGTCGCGCGAGTTGCGGTGCATCGTTATGGGTTCCATCATGGGGTTGTCGAAGTCTATGAGGTTCACGTATCGGCGTCCCATGGCAGGCATCGGGTTGTCGATGTTGGCAAATGTTACTCGCGATATGTCGAGCCCCGATGTGTCGGAAACGTTTGGTGTGCAGTATGTGTTGTCGGGCAGAGGCGCCACGATGATTTGTGCTGTGTCGTTGGCGCGTGTTATTTCGTTGGGCAGGTCGGTCCATGCCACCACGCTATAGTTGCCCGATCGTGTGGGGAAGTGTGGCAGGGTGGCGAATTTGTATATGTAGTCGCTTTGTGGCGCTATGGTGGCGGTGCAGGTTTCGCGTGCCAACTGAATGGTTGTGGAGTTGTATATAAGCTGGTAAACAACGGGAACCGAGGTGAGGGTTTGTGTGCCGTAGTTTTTTATGCGCACTTTCACCGTGTCGTAGTCCATGTACACTTGTGCTATGGGCTCTGTTATTTCGGCCACCGAGGCGTCGTATGGCACGGGGTTGTTCACAAACACATGTATTGGCGAGTAGTAGCTGGTGCATCCGGTGCTGCTTATCGATGCCAGGTAGAAAGTGGTGTCGCGGAACAGCAGGTTGGGGTGGCTGTAGGTGGTGGAGGTGTTGTAGTTTGTAGAGGCAAAGAAAGGAGCTGAATTAGAGTCGATGCTCCAGCGTATGGGGCGATTTTGGGCTTGCGAAGCGGTGAGTGTGGCAAGTGTGGCGTAGGGGATGGTTTGGTCGATGCCTATTGGTTTCGATGGGGTGTGTTTGGATGTTACGGCAACGGCGGATGTGGTGTCGTTGTTGGGTTTCAGGTCGTTTATCAGTTTAGCCCACGTGCGCACTGCCAGCCGCACGTCGGCAAGGGTGTCCCATGGATACATGTCGGCATTGTGCGAGAAAGTTATCTGTTTCGTTGCATTGGTGCCGAGCTGTTGCTGCATGCTGATGGTTTCGGTGAACGTAACGGGTATGTTGCTCAAGGTTATGCCTTGCGAGAGCAGTGTTATTTCGTAGCCTATCTCCATGGTGAAATTGGCTGGAATGGCTTTGCGTCCGACATTTTTCACCGTAACCCGTATTGGCACGTCGGACATGCGGCAGGCCGAGGTGGTAACATTAGTGCTTACAGCCTGCAGGTCGTATGCGGGATAGAGGCGGAAGCTGCCGGTGCGGCAGTTGTTTGTCGAATCCTCGTCGCCGGCCATGCTCAGGCAAACGGTTACGTTTTGGGTGTCTATCATGCCCAACGGCATATTGATGTATGTAGTGTCGTTGATATATTGTCCCATAGCTAATTGTGGTATGGTTTCGGTGGGGCTTATAAGCGATGGGTTGTTCACTATTTCGGCGTGCCATGTGATGTTTTGTTCGTTGTTGCGGCCGTTGTTGTAGAAACGGGCTATCACCATCAGGCGGTCGCTTTCCACGGGCTGGCTCGAAAGAACGGGGTATATGATGTTGTCCACCGAAATGTCGTGTTGCAGATGTGGTATTTCGTGAGCTCCCACGCAGGGACGTATGTTTTGGGGACGTGGGTTGCTGTCGATGTCCACAGTAACTTCGTTGGTGTATTGTCCGGTTTCCACAATGGTGGAGTAGGCAAGGTGCAGGTCGTCGGGTGATATGAAGAAAGGTTCCTGTTTGAACGAGTAGGCATCCTGAGCAGTGAATGCCCGCAGCGCTGTGGTGTCGGCGTGGTTGCCTTGCCAGTACACAAAAGTGGAGGTGGCGGTGTAGTAGTCGTTGTAGTTCGACGAGCCTATGGATTGCAGCGAGTCCACAAAGCAGGCATAGCCGCCGGTGAAGTTGGAGAATATGTTGTTCATCAGTTTTACGTTCTGGCTTCCAAAGGTTTCGAAACCGCGTGTTGCTTGTGCGTTGATGTTGCCGCCAATACGGGTGGTGTTGTAGTAGGCGTTCACGTAGTTGGAGTTTTCTATATGTATAGCCGACGAGGCGTTGTCGTACGAGAAAGAGGCTACTATGGACACCATGTTGTTGAACATACGTATTGGGTACTGCGAAGAGCCGTGGCTGTTGGCAATGTCGATGCCTTGGCGGATGGCGCTGGCGTCGCCGTTGCCTTTGAGCACCACTTGGTTGCGCTGCAGGTCGAAATCGCCTGAGTAGTTGCCTATCGATATGCCTTTCATGGAGCCGCTGACAGCTTTGGCGGAGCGCACTTGGTTGTGGGTTATGTCGATATTGTCGGAGTTTTGCAGGCAGATGCCTCCGGCAGAGAAGTTGTTGAAACGGTTGTCGCGTACGGTAAGGCCTTGTACGTGGGTTGCGCTGCTGTAGTCGTTAAGGGCGTAGTATCCGCCGTTGGAGCCGTTGTTGTACAGCGATATGTCTTGGCAGGTGCCCGTAATGCTTATGGCCGATGATGCGGGGTTGTTTGCCGATGGGTTGGAAACGATGCTGTCGTTGCCGAGATTTATTTTTCGGGAGCTGTACACCACCACGGCGTTGGCTTGCTGAGAGCCTGTTGCGGCAATGGTTATGCCTTCGATGTTGATATTGTTGGTGTTGTTCAGTTTCACCACGTAGTCGTCGTTGTTCGATGTGGCTGAATGGGTTAGTATCACATCCTGAGCATTGCCTGTAGAGGATTTGATTGTTATGGGTGTGGAGTCGCTCAATCCCGAAATTTGTGCAAGTTCTATCTGCTCGTTGTAAGTGCCGGGCAGGACCACCAGTGTTACGCTGTCGCAGATGCCGCAGCTGTTGAGGGCATCCACGGCGTCGGTGAGTGATGCAAAATATCCGCCGGTGCCTATGGTGCGTGGTGTTTTGTCGAAACAGAAAAGCATGCAGCTTTGCATGGTGTCGTTGGTGGCATAGCTGTCGCCAACGGTCGAAACTACGGCGTTTACGCAGTGGTTGCCGGGTCCGAACACGTAGTCGCCTACATATACTTCGGCGGTGTCGAGGTGGTTAAGCGTGCCCGCCCAGTTGTAGGTGGTGTAGTTGCCCGAATCCACGTTCCATGATATCGAGGCGTTTTGCAATGGCGATATGCCGAAGTTTTTGAGAATTATTTTCACCGGTTGAGATATTCCAGCGTTGTTGCCTGCGGTGGCCAAGTTTGCCACGCCAAGCAGGGCGGCGTCGGTGGTTGGCGGTGTGGTTACATTCACGTAGAAAGGTGTTTGGAGTCCGCGGCAGTTGTATGTGGCAAACCCGAAACGTATGTCGGGGCGGTGGTTGCTGCGTCCGTTCACGCTTGTGGCATTGGTTTGGTTGGTGGTGCTGCTGTGCGAGTATATGGCCGATATGTGGTTGGTGGTGGTGTAGGCCACGCTTGCACTTGACGCAGGCGACGAAACGGTGTAGCACACTTGTATTACCATGTTGGAAATGCCGTCCCAAACCAGAGGGGCGTTAAGTTTGTGTTCAATCCATCCGCGGTTGGCGTTGCTTATGGTGAGGTTGCTATGATATAACTGTATGGCCGGTTGCCACGAGTTGGTGGAAGAATACTCCGAAATGTTGGTTGTTCCCACCGAAATGGTGTAGTCGGAGAAAGTGGCGTTGCCCGAAAGGGTCCTTACGCTGTCGAGGTAGAAAGCTATGCTTGATATTGGTCTGTCGTGGTGGGGCAGGGCACGCAGCTCCTCGGCGGTGATAAGGTATTGCTCCTTTCGGTATTTGATGCCGCAGTGGTATGCCGAGGGGTAGCCCGCAAGGCTCGATGCCTCATTGTTTCCCAGTTGCACGCCGGTGGTTGTGGTGGATATTCCGGCGGCGTAGAAGGTGTCGTTCTGGTACATCAGCGGAGAGATGAACCTATAGCCGGTGTCGAGGGCAGTGCCGTATTTGTCGTACCATACAATGGTGTCGTTGTGGCTGTTGTCGAACACAGTACCCGACGAGCCGTAGGCCACTGTTTGCACCGATGGTGTTACAACGGGTTGTTGTGGAGTGTAGAACGAAGGTATTCTGATGCTCAGGGTGTCGTTGCTGCGGTCGGTGTCGCCCGAAACGGGAACCAGACGTGCCGTTATGGTGAATATTGTGTCGTTGCTATGGTTGCTTAGATCTGCCAAAGTGTTGAAAGTGTACGATACCGTTTGGTACGGACTTATCTGTTGCTGAACCGTTTCGGCGGCTTGGTATGGGTTGTTGCCCACGCGGTATTGCAGCTGTACGTTGTTGGCGGGGCTTGAACCCAAGTTGATGAGGGTGACGGTTACTGGTTCGTTGTACAGCGAGCAGCCCTCGTTTGGTACCGAAATGCTGGTGATGCCTATGTTTATAGGAGGCACGTTGGTTACATGTATGTTCACCGGGGTGCGATAGCCGGGGCAGCCGTTGTCGGGAACGAGCGAGATGTTGCTTTCCACTCTGCCCATTGTCATGCGGTTGGCGTTGTTGCACACTGTCCAGCCGTTGCCCGATGGGTCGGTGGGGTTGGTGCGGCGTATGCCGGCGCTGGTGTTTGTCATCGACACATATCCCGAGCAGATGCTGGATGGGATGTTAAGGCTTGTCCACACGCTTTGGCCTGTGATGTTGTTTATGGCCACGGCATCTACAATGCCTTTGCCGCGACGTTTGTAAATCAGTCCCAAGCGGGTGCTGTATTGTGGGCTGAGAGTGGAGCCGAAATGGCATGTTACCGAGTCATTTTGCGCTCCCGACGAATATTGCAGCACTACTGCCGAGTTGGGGTTGAGTGTTATGTTGGGGAAAACGTAGTGTTTGTTGTTTACAAGGGTGGTGGTGCTTACCGTAGAGAGGGTGTCGCCGCCAAGGCTTACGGGGTAGTTGCCCAGATTGGAAATCTCCACAGCAAAGGTGGTGGCGCTGCTCATCCAAGCGGGGTAGGGGTTGGTTACGCCGTCGCGGTCTTTGTATAGCTGCACTTCGGTAATGCGTATTTCGGGTTGTTCGTGGAAATGGGCCACATAAAAAGTGGTGTCGCGATACAGGCGTCCGGTGGTGTAGGAGCGTCCTTTGTGGAATGGCTCGGTGCCTATTGTGTTGTTTGCGTACCAATAAACGGAGTCGGAGGAGTTTATGTTTATGGTTTGGATGCTGGCATAGTTGTATGCAAGGTTGATGGTTGGCAGTTTGGGCAGTTGGTACAGTGCCAGCAGCTGTGCGTCGAGGGTGTCGTTGGAGTAGTCCACCTCTTGTGCAAAATTGGTCCAGAAACGGAATTGGAACACCGAGTCGTTGCCGTTGCTTTCGGGCGAGAGGTTGGCGGTGTTGGCAAAGGTGAAATGTATGGTGTCGCCGGGAGCTATGGCTCGTGTTATCCTTTCGGGAGCAGATGGCGTGCCGCCAGCCATTTGGAACTGTATGGTGGCGCTGTTGGCGGCCACGGTGCTAACGCCGGTGTTGGTTATAACCACTTTGAAATGTTCGGCGGTGGAGAGCGAACACGATGTTTCGGGGGCCAGCAGTTCGGTTATGCCGTAGTTGTAGTCCAGCGGTGGGAATTCGAAAGCTCCCATACATGGTGGGTTGGCACGTGTCTGCCCTTCGATGTCGGAGTTTGTTTCGGCGATGGCAATGCCTTTTCCCTGCAGGAAATGGGTGTAAGTACGCAGGTCGGCGGGATACGAGCCAAGGAATACCGGCGCAAGGGTGAGCGATGCGGTGTCGTGCGACACGTAGTTCTGCCAGTCGGCCCACAAGGTGGCAAGGCCGTTGTACTGGTTGAGCATGTACGAAACGGCGTTGTAGTAGTTGTTGTGATGTATAACATAGGTGGTATCCTGCAAGGGGTTGAAATTCAGGGTGTAGTTGCCCGTGCCGGTGGTAGAGGCAAATATGTTGTTTACAATCTGCACATCGGTAAATCTGCCCGTTCCGCCTATCGTTGCGGCGGATATGTTGGTACGGTTGGCAATGTCGAGGTTGATGGAGTTGTAAACGAAGCTTAGACGGTTGACGTCGGTTATCTCCACTGGCGAGTTGAAAATGCCGCTGGTGCTTGCCGATGCGGCCTCTATCATATTGTTTGCCACCAAGGCTTTTCTATTGGCTGAACCAACAACGGCGGTGATGTTGAGCCCGTAGGCGCCGTTGGAGGTGAAAATTCTGTTGCGGGTTATTAACGTTGTGTCGTAGCAGTGTGCCACCAAAACCACTGCCGAGGTGTTGGTTTGCGAGCTGTAGAAATAGTTGGAGTCAACAATGGGGGATGTCTGGTTTTCGAGGTGTAGGGCTGTGTTTTGGGGCATGTTGAAATAGGAGCTGCGCACCACGTTGCCTGCAGGACGGTTGACTGTGTCGGCGCCGGCCATCTGCAGTGCGGTAATGCCACCGCTGAAATAGCATCGGTCGATGGTGATGTGGCTCATGCCGTTGGTGTTCACAAGATTTGTGATGTTGGCTGTTGTGCTGTCGATAAACTGGCAGCGTTGCAGAGTGCAGTGGTGGCTGTTTTTCGAGAAACGCACCAATGCCGAGGTGCTGCCGGCGGCGCGGCGCGAGGTCTCGAAACGTATGCCGTCGAAGGTTACGTACTGCGAGCTGTCCATGTTAAGGGCACAGGCCTCATTGCTGGGGACACGTATTACAACCGAGTTGGTGTCGCCGTTGAGCGGGCGGAAGGTGATGCTGCTGTTTGCCGACACGCCTGCAACCGGCGGCATGATTATCTGCTGGTTGTAAATGCCGGGGGCCAGGTTCACCGTAAGGTTGCCGCCCACGCCGCAGCGGTAGAGGGCTTCAAGAAATTCGTCGATGGTGTTGTAGTGGGGGTTTGTGCCGCCTATCTGGCGGATTCCTGTCATGGGTCCGTTGCATGCTATCAGTGTGGCGGAGGCGGTGTCGTTGTATGGCTCGTGGTCGCGGTAGCGCTGTCCGGCCACGGTCATGGAGTCGGCGGTCCAGGCCGTGATATGTTTAAAGCCCGGCGTAAATGATTCGGTGCCCGTTACCTGTACCAATTCTGTAGACAGTCCGGCAATGGTGCCCGTCCAGTTGAAACTCTGCACTGGGTTGTTGTCCACCTTGAAATAGATGGTTGTTCCGTTTACGGGATTGGTGCCGTAGTTGCGCAGCCGCACAACAATAGGTGTTGGGGTGTTGGCCGGGGTTACGGTGGCAGGCGATGTTATGGAGTCGATGCCGAGGTCAAGTTTCAGCGGCCGGTTAAGTACCGAAGTGAAACGTATGTTGGGACGTTTGTCGCTTACGTTGCCTATTCCGATAAGGTTTATCAGGTTGCAGCCGTTGTAGTTCGACGAGGCGTTTGTGGTTATGTACAGCGAGCTTTTGTTCAGTGCTGTGGGGAACATTTTTATTTCGGTGGTGTTGGGGTCGAAGCTGTTGTCGTAGCATATCTGCACAAGGATGTCCTGTCCGGCGTAGTAGAATGTGTCGATGGGTATTTCGGTCCATGCGTTGGCTCCGGCCCGAAGTGTGATGTTGCCGCTGAAAACGGTGGACATTTCGTCGGTGCTGAAAGCGTTGGTGGTCGATGTTACGTGTGAAGTGTCCACATTCAGCATGCGGATGTTGAGGTTGTTTATTTGGCTGTTCCCACCCGACACTGTTTGGAAAGCCAGTTTGGTGATGGCTCCGTATGTGTATCCGGCGCTGAGCATGGTGGCGCGGTCGAACACATATTCCATGGCGGCGTCGGCTTTGTTAGGGAACGGGTGGTCGGACGAAGTCGATGTGGTGCCCGAGTACAGCGGTGTCTCTTGTTCCACCCCTCGCACGCAGCGGTATTTGGCGAAAGCCGATTCGTTGGAGGGGTAGGTTATGTAGTTTTGGTTGGATGACGAGTCTTTGGCCATTATGCGGTAGCTTACAAGGGTGTCGTATCCGCAGAAAGGGATATATCCATCGTAAATGGTTGAGCCGGAAACCTTGGTCATGGTGGTGCGGTATAGGGGCGAGGCACCAAGTTTGTACAAGATGTAGATGGAGTCGCTGTTCATGCCCTGCAGAGCGGATGTGGAGATGTCGGCGGAGATGAGCATGTCGCGGCTGTATGGTATTTCGGTGAGGGTGGGGTATGAAATCATGTGCAGCGATGGGGTGGTCATCGACGAGGCACTGGCTTTCACCACAATGTTGTCGATATACCAGCCTTCGTATTTCTCCACGTTGCTGTTGAGGAGCTGTGGCAGGCGGAAACGTATTATCAGTTTGCGGTTTTGTTGCGACACGCCGTTGAGCAGTCCGCTAAGCACGAAACGTTCTTTTCGCCACCATGAGTTTGTGGGAGTGGTGTTGTTGCCGGCGTCCCAAAGGCCGTTGTAACTCCAGTCGGAGAAGTATCCGTTGAGGTTGAAATCTGTGGAGCCGCCGCCCCATGTCATGTCGTATTGCGAGCCCTGCAGTTGGGTCCAGCCGCCGCTTGTGGTGGCCAGTTTCACCTCTATCATGCCTCCCGAGGGCGGGTTGATGCACGATTGTGAACGCACTTTGCATATATGCATGAACTCAAGGGTGGCATATTGCAGGTTGGGCTGGTCGCTGAGGTCTATGGTGTCGAGGATTATGATGGCCTCGTTGGTTGTGCTTTGGTCGAGGTGCAGCGAGCGCGCTCCGTCGGAAAACAATGCCGTGTCGGTGCCGGCAACCCCCGACAGTGTGTAGTTCACTGTTTCCGAAGGTTCGAAACTTTGTGTGTATCGTGTGTAAATCTGAGATTTTGCGGAAATGCTGAAAAACAATGCCGCCACGGCAGTTATTATTACACGCTTTTTCATATTGTATATGTGGTTTTATCTTTCTGTTTTACAATGTTTTAGCGTTGCCACCCAAAACGTTTCCCACGTTTTTTCGGCAACATACAAATAACCTGCAAAGATAATGTTTTTTTTGCAATTTTACAAATTTGGCCTGTTTTTGTTGCTTTCTGTCGTTTTTGTGTTTGTGTTGTGCCGGCATTATTTGCCGTTAGGCGGAAAAGTTGTATTTTTGCGGACTTGAATTTTTAAAATAGCAGTTGTTATAAAACAGCGGATAAAGCGGATACTTGACCGTTGGACGTCGATGAGCCTTGTGGTTCGCATATTGTGCGGACTGGCGGTGGGCGTTTTTCTTGGTCTGGTGGCGCCCGGGCTTTCGTGCATTGGCATATTGGGCAGGATGTTTGTGAGTGCCCTCAAGGGGATAGCTCCGGTGCTGGTGGTGGTGCTGGTGGTGTCGTCGATAGCCAAGGCCCAGTTTGTCGATGAAGTGCAAACCGTAACGGTTTGCGATGTCACGTTCAGGATGCAGTTGGTGGAAGGCGGTGAGTTCATGATGGGCATCGACGGCGTGTGGAACCGTGGCGGCAAGTTCTGTTTGGTTTACGACCGTGGCGTCTGCCGTCCCGAATATGCCAGCAATGCCGTCGGCCTGCGCTTGGTGTTGGTGAAATGACATTTGCCGCAATTTGCGAAAGCGGCGTGTTAGGAAAAATTGAGGCGGCTTGAGGCGGCGACGGAGGAAGGGTATGGGAAATTGAAATAGCAAAAGGATATATTTACGACATTTCCCCGCACGAAACTCGGAATCGGGGCGAGTTGGGGGCGGGGAAATTACATCAATTCTTGCCGTATGGTGCTGGCGATTCGGCGGCGAGATTGTTGGTTGAGGAATGTCCAACACCAATATTGTAAGCGTTATCAGTGTAGAGTTGTTGGGCTGTTTCTAAATAATCCACAAACTCATGTATGGCGTATGGACGAATTTTCCTTTCGCCATTTGACTGATAACTAACAAATTGTATTTGTCTTACGCTGTCACTAAATATTGACGGTGCGACAAATACGCATTGAGCCTTTCTATCTCGCTGAAAGTCCGTCAGATGTCGTTCAATGGGCCATACTTCCATTATTGTTTGCTGTCGCCCGGTAGCCATTGTTACTTCTACCAAAATTCCTTTTTGTTGTTCATAACATTCAATATCGCCTTTGTTACCGCCAGCCGTAGAAGTTGGCAAACCTTCGTCATCGCAACTATAATTTGGCAAAACCCGAACATTAGGAATTTGGGATTTTATTGCCAACGCTGTCAGAAATTCCAATCGTGTAGGAGCCGCAATAAACTTCAAAACCGCATCTTTGCTTGCCCCTCCTGATGCCAATATTGCCAATTCTTTTTTGATAGTATCCCAAGCATACTGATTGAGCCAATTTGTCAGCAATTGTTCAGCATTGGTTGTTGTTACTGGCTTTGCCTTTATCTCTATTAAGTTTTTGTCAAGTGAAGCAATATGGTTAAAATATGCAATTTCGCTTGTAAAATGTTTATAATTAGAATATTGACGTATTACATACTCAACTTTATCCAACTCGTTTTTGTTTATATCGATAAAACGTCCCGCTCCTCGCAGAGAAATCAAACCAGTGATGCGCATTTTTCGGATAAACTCATCGACATAATCAACCATTATTGACTGAGGGTCGAACTTTTTGTACTGCCCTTCCATTATCTCATTGATACAAATATCGATAATCGTCTCATCTGAAGGATTATAGCCCCAAAGTTTTCTCAATTCTACAATTCTATTATACAAGTCTTTTGCGTTGTTATCCTTCCAAAAAATCAACAATGGCAATTCCTTACGCGAGATTCCTGCCCCATTTTGTTTCGGGTCGGTGTTGAGCAACTTTATCGTTTGCAATAGCAAAATCAAAGGAATATTGTCGTTGAGCACCCGAACAAACGGATTTTTGCGCTGCGATTTTGCCATTGCTTGCAGAAATACTTGTTGCTCATATTCGGAATTGACTATTTCGTATTGTATCTCTTCCCCACTGACATTCACCTCTATCGACTTCAAAAGATGTTCGCCCAACTCAGAAATAACAATAGGCTTTTGTGGTGTGAAATATGCTAACCCTAACTCTTTTGTCAGGTCGTAAATTGTTGCAAATCTTGACGGAAAACCCCAACCAAAGCCTGCCTCTTTGTGTTTTTGAGGATTGTTTTGAAGCATAAACAAAACTTCTTCGTCATTCAAAATATACTCGCTGAAAACGCCATTTGGCGTAGTTGACCATTTCTGCTTAATTGATTTGCTTTTTTTTGTTGGACGATATAAGCCATAACGGATTGTTTCGCCAAATATTTTTGTAGCCAAATCGTCGTCCAAAGTCTGTCCACTGAATTTTGCGAGAACAAATAGCATAAATTTCAAACGTTCTGGGTTGCGCATTGTTGTTGTATAAAGCAATGGTTTATATTTTAATCGTGGCATAGTCAATAATTTGTTATTAATACTTCGGTGAATGTTTTTGTCGTATTGTCGTGGTAACTGATATAGTTACTCTTGATTGGGTGAGAATGATATTGTTGCGACCATTCGAGAAAGATTTCATTTACTTTACCCTTGTAGTGCGTAACATTAGAAATAGCAAAGCGGATATTGTTGTCATTCAGTCTGTTAAGTAAATTGAGCAACCGAATCTCTGTCTCATCGTTCCAATATTTATTGTACTCGCTGAATGTTATCAAATATGGTGGGTCAAGATATATCAAGTCGTTTGGACCCAAATATATTTCATCTATAAATTGCTCAAAATCAAAGTTGTACCACCTTGGCAGTTTTGTAATTACCAGATTAAAATAGTCGTTTAGAGCATTTATGGTATTCTGATTCATATCCACATTGCCAACAGGCAGATTGAAATTGCCTTGTTTGTTGAATCGAATCATTCGGTTGAAGCCATATATGAGCAACACATAGAGAATAAAGACATCTCGGCTGGTCGATTTATTGTAGTCGTCTCGTAATTTTTCGTAGCCAGCCTTATTGAATCTTGCGTAGAATGTCTTTACAAACTCTTTTTTCAGTTCATTGGGTACAATGTCTTTTTTGTATGAACAAGACAATCCGTATCGTTCAACCAAAGCGTCAACTTTACTGAAAAAATCATCGGTATTTGTCGCATAATGGCAGAGCATCTGATGAATTGCGATGATATTTGAATCCAAATCGTTGAGCAGAAACTCTTTAGCATCTACATTCATAAATACAGAACCTCCACCAACAAACGGCTCCACAAATCGTTGAATGTTATTGGGGAAATGGTTCTTTATCTCTCTGATTAACTTATACTTATCGCCAACATAGAATAATGGCGAACGAACAACATTATTCTTCATCGACTTTAGTTATAAATAGAAGTTCTTTGTGATTGTCGAAATTGGTTTTTCCAGCATTGAAATACTGATGTGAATGCTCAAAAACCTTTGTTTCACCACGTTTCGACAGAATTTCGGTTATCTCTTCAAGAGTAATTTTGTTTCTCGATGAACTGCTTTTTGAGTGATAAGTATTGTTGTACGAAACGGCTATATATTTAGTATTCAGATGAGTAATTAAATCATCAAACGCTTTTGGCGCTCTCGATGAGCAATATTCGCTCATGTTTTCCTTTGCAGGTTTCATGGCAGCACCGCTTAATATCGGTTTGTTCCATTTTACCAAATTTTCATAAAGATGATAGAAACGGCTGTACTGCCTTGAGTTGTATGGTGGGTCGATGTAGAAAATGTCAGCAACTATCTCATTCGCAAGTTTATTGGAATCTTCTCGGTATATATCAGCTTTTTCAATAATCTGATAATTAATGAGATTAAGATTAAGAACCTGTGGTTTTATCTCTTTTTTTATGTATGCCTCATAATGTCCGAGAGTGTTGGCAATTTTATCAATGCTGTAAATTAGCGAGGCGAGCAAAACGCAATACTCTTTCTCCGACAACGACTCTTTTTGGGATTCTATCTCATCACGTATGTAACCAATCTTCTTAGCCGTCTGATAATCAAAGAATTTATTCCCGTAGTTATCTGAAAAATAATTGTCTGGTAACTTTTCCGAATTTAATTGATTGAAGGTATCAATGTAAGACACCAACTTTGCATCATCTACACTGCCAACACCATAGAAAGCCTTGTAGATGATATTGTTTGAATAAAGAAAGTCGTTGATAATGACTTTGTTGTACCTCTTTATCGCTATATCTGAAATAATTGCAGTGCCAGCAAATATGTCGCAAAAACTATTGGCATTGTTGGTTTCTGCATCAATTGTCTGCATAATCCAATCGGCAAGTTTTGCTTTACAACCTATGTATCGTCTCTTGCCTATGGTTGTTCGTTGTGAATTGCCCATTTGCGCTATACGTTTTATGGCGTTTGGCTTACCCCCTTCAGCTTACGGGCAATTTCTTTGGCCATAAAAGAAGCGTGGACTTTGTCTTATCCACGCTTCGAGGCCCTGAGAATTGCCCGTATTGATTGATAAGTCGCGTCCACGCAAAGCGCAGACGTTCGCATACTTATTCACAATCAATACTTTTGAAATTTCTCAGGTTTCGAAGCAGCGCTGAATAATTAGCAAACGCTATGGTTTATAATATGTTAGTTTCTTTTTTCTTTCCTCTAATTCTATGTGTTTGTTTAACATTATTTTGCCGAATAATAAAGGCTGTTCAAAAAAGTAAACACGACCTCCAATCGGCTCTGCAAAATTACTATTTTTTTCTAAAACAACAAAATAAATGTCGCAAATGGCATTTTGGACACGCTTAACTGTGCCAACCCTACTTCTATTGAGCTTTGTTTTTATTCGAAATAAAAAGTTTTTTTTATTTGAAATAAAAACGTATATTTGCAAAATAGATGAACTAACGACAATAATATGAAATACACTGATTTGGAAAATGTTACAAATTCTCAAAGAGAGAGAATAAGTACAAATACCGGTATGGAGCGATCTTTTGTTTCCTCTGTAGAGACTCCAATGGAAGGGTTTGCAACCATTATATCAGGAATACGTCGCTGTGGAAAAAGCACACTTATGGGGCAAGTTATAGAACGCACTAAAGAACCGTGTCTTTATATCAATTTTGACACTCCGCGCATGTCAGGTTTTACTCCATCAGATTTTGTGTTGTTGGACCAATTGTCGGATAAAACTGGTGCACAGATATTGTTTTTTGACGAGATACAATTTGTACAAGGCTGGGAAAGTTATGTGCGAAGCGCTTTGGACCGAGGACAACGTGTGATTATCACAGGGTCCAATGCATCACTTCTCAGCCGTGAATTAGGCACTCGCCTCACAGGTCGGCATATCACCAAAGAATTGTTTCCATTCTCGTTTATGGAATATTGCCGTTTCCGAAGCATAATGCCTTCGGCGGATGCCAGTGCCAAATACCTCAATGTTGGAGGGTTTCCTCAGTTTCTAAAATTTGGCGACGAAGAAATACTAGCATCTCTGCTCAACGACATCCTGTTCCGTGACATATCCGTTCGATATGGAGTAAAAGATGTGTCGGCATTGCAGGAACTCACTTATTATTTGATTACAAATGTAGGTAACCTCGTATCCGCTAATAAACTGACACAGTCTGTGCACGTAAAAACAGCCAAAACTATTCTTGAATACTTCTCGTATTTGTCACAAACATACTTGCTATCTTTTGTGCCTCGTTATTCGTATTCTGCCAAAGCACAGATGGTAAGCCCCAGAAAAGTGTATTGTGTTGACAACGGATTGCATTCTGCTGTAACCACATCGGTTTTGAGAGATATTGGGCGAAAGCTGGAAAACATGGTGTTTTGCGAATTGCGCCGCCGGTGGAGACAGATATTCTATTATAATAACAATGGCCACGAGTGCGACTTTTTGATATGCGAAAAGAATCGGCCAACAAAAGCCATACAAGTTTGTTACCAGCTTGCTCACGACAACGAAACCAGAGAACTTGATGGATTGCTAACGGCGATGAAAGACTTTAATATTAACGACGGTATAATACTCACTTTCGACCAAAGCGATATTATTGTCGAGGATGGCAAAACCATTTCTGTAACTCCCGTATGGGATTGGGCGTCAAACTTAATCTAATTTAATAGTGTCTCCAATGCCCAGCCATCCTTTTTTTTGGCAAAAATAAGGAATTGGTTCCGTAAATTTGTGGGATTGGAAAGTGTTTGCACCAAAAAAAGTGCAGTTTTGTAACAAAACTGCACTTTTTTTGGTGCGGAGGGGATAGTTGTCTTTTCCCGAACATAGTGCGACTTCATCCAATATGTCGGTGTCACACAATCTCAACAACTACAGGGGACTTCTAATTAAAACTGTTTGAATAACAGTGTTTTGTAATTAAAAAACACTTGAAAAGTGTACCTAAAATCACTAATTCGCACAAAGTGCTGGTGTTGAAAACTTTGTGCATAACTAAACAGCTTAAATCGTTGTCAATCAAATAATTATTCGTATTTTTGCATTATATTTGATACGGATATGGAACTCAAAAAGCAAGAATACAAAACGCAAGGCAATATGGGCTTGTTTGAC
>ERZ842401.3401-NODE-3401-length-19835-cov-5.565774_pt1 | contig 19835 bp, 14 predicted proteins | sample MGYA00521270_ERZ842401 | MGnify/ENA primary metagenome ERZ842401 (study PRJEB31892, sample SAMEA3878208) | bioreactor metagenome | biome: Moose rumen | place: Sweden | collected 2011-10 | study: EMG produced TPA metagenomics assembly of the PRJEB12797 data set... | reverse complement strand
TATCACGGCACCATACGGAAGTGCAGGTGCTGCACTTCTGCCTGATGCCTGACCACCTGCATGCGGTGCTGTATGTACGGCGCACAATGGAAAAGGGCATCAGAGCAGTGGTGAGGGGCTTCTGGCAGGCAGCCAAGAAACTGGGGCGGGCATGCTCGGCGATGGGGGCTTCTTTTATTGCCCCGAATGAGATTCGGGAAGAAGTCAAAGAAGGGAGCAGGCGACTGGAGGACATGGCAGCCACCCTGCGCGAGCAGATGGGCGAGGAGGCATACTACCGCCTTGCGCCCGTCTTCACGGAGATGCCATTCATCCGCCCGATGGCCCGCTACTCGCAATTGCAGAATACCATCCGCTACATTGACATGAACCCACAGCGCCTGGCCACCAAGCGTATCAGACCTGGCTTCTTCCGGGTGCAGAGGGACATTGCCATAGGCGACAGAAAATACGATGGTGTGGGCAATGTGGCCTTGCTGATGAACGACCGGTATGCTACGGTGCATGTGCGACGTACGATGGTGGAGCAGGCACAACACGGCAGTGCGGAACCGCTGCGCCAATACAAGAACGACTGTGTGCTGAAGGCTCGCGAAGGGGCAGTGATGGTCTCGCCGTTTATATCGCAGGACGAGAAACAGGTAATGCAGGTACTGCTGCAAGAGCGGCATCCGTTCGTCCTCCTGACCGACAACGGTTTCCAGGATTACTACAAACCAACCGACCTGCTATTCGATGCATGCGCAGAAGGCCGTCTGCTCATACTCAGTCCCTGGCCGTATGATGGCGGGAAACGGCATATCAGCCGTGCTGACTGTGTAGCCCTCAATGCAATGGCCGAGGATATATGCACAAACCTATGAAAGACATCATCTATAAAAAAAATACATTATGAACACTGACTTAATTATTATCGGGGCAGGGCCGGGCGGTTATGAGACCGCGGTGCGTGCCGCAAAGGCAGGGCTGCAAGTTGTGATTATCGAGAAAGAGCATCTGGGAGGTACATGCCTGAATGCGGGGTGCATACCGACGAAGTGCCTGTGCCATTCGGCAGAGAACCTCCCCCCTACCCCCTCCCAAGGAGTGGGAGAAAGCTCCTCCTATCTGGCAGAGGCCATTGCAAGAAAGAACGAGGTGGTGGAGAAGTTGAAGGCAGGTGTGGCTCAACTGATGAAGACACCAGGGATTACGCTCGTTGAGGGTGAAGCCCGATTCATTGATGCCCATACCGTGGCCGTCGGCGGCGAGCAGTACGAAGCGAAGAATATCATCATCGCCACAGGGAGCAAGACGAAGTTCCTGCCCATACCCGGTGCCCATGCCGAAGGAGTACTGACCAGTACCGAACTGCTCAACCTCACTACCCTGCCCCAGCGACTGGCCATCATCGGTGGAGGTGTGATAGGACTGGAGTTTGCCAGCATCTTCCAAAGCCTCGGCTCGCAGGTAACGGTCATTGAGTTCTGCAAGGAGGTGCTGCCCAACTTCGACCGCGACCTGGCCAAGCGACTGCGCACCAGCCTGAAGAAACGCGGCATCGAGTTCCATACCAGTGCGGCTGCCAAAGAGATAAAGACCTCCCCCACCCCCTCCCAAGGAGGGGAGAAAACGATTGTGGTGGATTTCGAGGAGAAAGGGAAAGTGCAGAGCGTGGAGGCCGATGTGGTACTGATGGCTGTTGGACGTGCCGCCAATCTGGATAGTTTGAATCTTGCGGACGTGGGGATAGAGACAAGCCCGCGTGGCATTGTGGTAGATGAGAATATGCAGACCAATGTGCCCGGCATCTATGCCATAGGAGACGTGAACGGCCTCATACAACTGGCCCATGCCGCCTCGGCACAAGGCAGAATTGCATTGGAGCACACCCTCTCACCGCTCACTGCTCACCTCTCACCTCTAATTATCCCCAGTGCCGTCTTCACGGTTCCCGAGGCTGCAATGGTAGGTCAGACCGAGGAACAACTAACAGAGGCTGGCATCGAATACCAAGCACATAAGGCATTCTACCGTGCCAACGGCAAGGCCCTGGCGATGGATGCCGACGACGGACTGGTGAAAATACTGACCGACAAGGAAGGAAAGATTCTCGGTTGTCACATCCTTGGTGCCCATGCCAGTGACCTCATCCACGAGGTCACTTTGGCGATGCAACTTGGAGCTACTATACACGATATTGCCCACACGGTGCATGCACACCCTTCACTGAGTGAGATAATACTCTCCGCAGCCGAATAAATGCAATGAAATCGATCGAGAAAGCAAAATTCCGCTAAAATTATTTGTTCGTTTGCAAACTAATGTGTATTTTTGTGGCACAAGAGAGGACTATGTCCCTCCATAATGCAAGTTAAACTTGCAAAAAGACAGAGAAATTAACGGATTTATTAACCTTTTAAAATTGTATGCCTATGGTTATATAAGGAAAAGCTTAAAACCAAAAAGACACTTAATCAAAAACATCTCTTGGGTCATCGCACCAGGAGATGTTTTTAGTTATGTCCCGTCCGCTCCCGATATTGCCCTGGGGTCATTCCCGTTTCACGTTTGAAAAATTTATTGAGTGAGGCCGGGCAAGGAAAACAAAGGCGCTCCGAAATCTGAGCCACCGTCTCGTCGCTATAGGCCAACCACACCTTTACCTCCTTCACAGCCGTCTCGTTTATCCACTGCATAACCGTCCGTCCACTGACTTGCTTGACCAATGTGCTCAGGTAATGAGGAGCCATACAGAGTTTGTCAGCATAGAAAGGAATATTGCGTTCACGCCCCGCATATCGGCTCACCAATGACACAAACCGACGCAGGATGTCATGCTGTCGGTTAACTGGTCGGGAAGTATCCAAGTGGCCATGCTGCCGGTTGACATAAAGCAGCAGGGAGCGGATAAGCAGACACACATTGTCCGAGGCAAAGGGCTGCAGATGTATCATGTCCCATAGCAACCCCATGTGCTGACCTACAACGGCAGACATCTCCTCAGTGAGATGAAGCCGGATAAAACTCGGTTGCTCACCATCCTCGGTTATCCCCACCTCTGATAGATTACCCACCACACCGTCGTAACGAAATGCGTCGAATTCAAAGTCAGCGGAGTTCTCCTTCTTCTCCACCAAGGTATCGCTGTAAAAAACAACAAGATCGCCTGCCACAAAACGATAGTCAACCAAATTGAAGGAGTAACTCGCCCACCCTTTCTTAACCCACACAACACGCCGCTCCCGCAACAGATAGGGTTGCGTAGAGAAGAGGAACTCACGGTTACGAATGTCGAAATCACGCAACATCCAGAACAATTCGTGCAGAAAGATGTCTCCGTGCCCTTTCCAGTTCTCCGTGTTTCGGAAGAGTTCAAGTGATATCGTATCGGCAAGCATGGCACAAAATTAAGCATAAAAAGGTAAAAAAGGAAAAGAATGGGCATATTCTTACAATATGGCAATAAAAAAGACGGATTAATCAACGCTTATCCCCCTTAATAGTACTAATTTTGCAATCGAAATTAGATATACCATAATATTATATATATTCATATTACTTATGAGAAAGAAAATCATTACTGCAGTATGTGTTCTTGTTTCCGCCACCGCATGGGCTGGAGGTTTGATGACAAACACCAACTATCACATTGCGTTCGACCGCATGATGGCACGTGGTGCTTCGTTCGACGTAGATGCCATCTACAGCAACCCTGCCGGATTAGCATGGGGACACGAAGGATGGCAGCTTTCGTTCAACGTACAAAAGCCCTTCCAGTATCGTAATATCGAAACGACACTTGCTCAGCCCTATGCTACGGCTGTAGGGTTCGAAAGCCATAAGTTCGAGGGTAAGGCCGTTGCCAACCCCTTTGTACCCGCTCTCTTTGCTTCCTACAAGCATAAGAATTGGGCTGTTGGCTTCATGGCCGGCATCGTGGGCAGCGGTGGTAAGTGTACCTATAACGAGGGTATCCCAATGTTGGTGGTGCCCATCCGTGCACAATTGGCAACAAGCGGCTTGACTCCCAATACTTACGACCTCGATGCCTACATGCAGGGCAAACAATACATCTATGGCGTACAGGCCAACTTCACCTATCGTTTCAACGACCATTGGTCGGCTGCCGCAGGTATTCGCGGCAACATCTACAGCGGCTTCAGTCGCGGTCACCTTGTGGCAACGACTATACCAACTCTGGGAAGTCAGGAAGCCGTGAATATGCAACTTGATGTGGACCAGAAAGGCTTTGGCGTAGCCCCCTTCCTGAGTGTCAACTACAAGCTCGACCGTCTGGTCATTACGGGTCGCTACGAGTTCCGTTCCAGGTTGAACATTCCCAACACGACCAACGCGCTGAGTATTGCAAGAATGGGTACTAACACTGACATCAAGGCTACGGCTGAAGCCATTGGAAATGACGCAACTGTGGCAGCTCTCACACCTTCAATGGGGGCTGAGATGGCAAACACCATCGGGGCCTACCTGCCCGATGTGAAGACACGTTACGACATGCCCGCCCTGCTCTCGTTGGCCGTAGGCTATGAGTTCATTCCTGAGAAGTTCCGCGGTACGCTGGAGTATCACTGGTTCGACGACAAGAACGCCAAGATGTCCGGTAACCGTCAGGAGGAACTGAAGCACGGTACGCAGGAGATTCTCGTGGGTCTTGAATACGACATCAACAAGATGTTCACCGTCAGTGCCGGCGCACAGCGCACCGACTACGGACTGAAGGACACTTATCAGTCGAACACTTCTTTTGCTTGCGACAGCTACAGCGTAGGACTCGGTGGAGCCATCAACGTGAACGAGCACTTGCGTTTCAACCTCGGCTACTTCTGCTCCATCTATAAGGACTATAAGCGGCAGACGCAGTACTCGGGCATCCCCGTCAGTGAAACCTACTCACGCACCAACCATGTGTTGGGTGTGGGTATCGACTACAAGTTCTAAGAATACGAGAGAGAAGAAGAAACAAAGAAAACGGCCCGTCTCATAAGGATGGGCCGTTCTTGTAGAGGTGGAACATGCGATCCATCATCTGCCACTTCTCGTCGCTCGTAGCCTCGCTGCTGCAGCCGTGGAACCTACTGACGAAGGCTTCCCATTCTGCCTGTCGGGGCAAGGTGGCGAGACGTCGCATGGCCTCGTCCCAGTCCCACTGTTCAGGAGCGTCGACAATCATCACAAGCTGACGGCCTAAAATGTAGATTTCCATCTCCAGGATGCCTACCTGACGGATGCCCTCTACTATCTCGGGCCACATGTGTTCCCGGCTGTGCCATTTCCGATATTCGCAGATGGCTTCCTCGGTGGATTTCAGCGTGAGCGTCTGCACGTAGCGTCGCGTACGCACGCCATATTGTGACTGGGCATATCCTTTCTGTGCCATATCGTCTGTGTGTGAGTGTTCCTCCCTCATTCCTCAGTTCATGGCCTGACGTAGGTCGGCAATGATGTCGTCCACGTTCTCTATTCCCACGGAGAGGCGTACCAGGTCGGGGGCAACGCCTGCCTCGCGCAGCTGTTCGTCGGTGAGCTGGCGATGGGTGTGACTGGCCGGATGGAGCACACAGGTGCGCGCGTCGGCCACATGGGTGACGATGGAGATGAACTCCAGGCGGTCCATAAAGCGGATGGCATCCTCACGCGTTCCCTTCAAACCGAAGGCAATGACACCGCACGAACCACCCGGCAGGTATTTCTGCCCCAGGGCATAATATTTGTTGGAGGGCAATCCACAATAGTTCACCCAACCCACCTGAGGCTGCTGCTCCAGCCATTCGGCCACCCTCTGGGCGTTGCTACAGTGTTGCTTCATGCGCAGGTGCAGCGTCTCCAGCCCGAGGTTCAGCAGGTAAGAGTTCTGCGGGGCAGGGATGCTGCCAAGGTCGCGCATCAGCTGGCTGACCAACTTGGTGCAATAGGCCATGCGGCCGAACGTCTTGGTGTAGGTGAGCCCGTGGTAACTCTCGTCGGGACGGGTAAGCCCGGGAAATTTATCAGCACAGGCCTCCCAGTCGAAGTTTCCGCTGTCCACCACGGCTCCGCCCACCTGCGAGGCGTGTCCGTCCATATACTTGGTGGTGCTGTGAGTGACTATATCGGCTCCCCACTCGAAGGGACGGCAGTTGATGGGCGTGGCAAAGGTGTTGTCCACGATGAGGGGCACGCCGTGGCGGTGAGCCATCCGGGCAAAGCGTTCGATGTCGAAGACGTTCCCTCCCGGGTTGGAGATGGTCTCGCCGAAGAAGCACTTCGTGTTGGGGCGGAACTCCTTCTCAATGCGTTCGTCCGGCCATTCGGGGTCTACGAACGTACAATCGATGCCAAGTTTCCTGAGCGTAACGCCAAAAAGGTTGAACGTGCCGCCATAGATGGTGTTGGAGGTGATGAAGTGGTCTCCCGCCTCGCAGATGTTGAACACGGCATAGAACGAGGCCGCCTGTCCGCTGGAAGTGAGCACCGCCCCCACGCCGCCCTCCAGGGCTGCTATCTTCCTGGCCACGGCATCGTTGGTGGGATTGGCCAGGCGGGTGTAGAAGTAGCCGTCGTCCTCCAGGTCAAAGAGGCGAGCCATCTGCTCGCTGGTGTCGTACTTGAACGTAGTGCTCTGGTAAATGGGGAGCTGCTGGGGCTCGCCTTTCGAGGGTTTCCATCCACCGTGCACGCAGATGGTCTCCAGGTTCTTCTTCTTCATGCTCTTATTTCTTTTTTTGTTTTTATACAATGTGTAGTACTGAAAAAAAAGAAGGTTGTCTCACGACAACCAATCTTTCCATTAACCTTAAATCTAATACCATGAAAAACACGTTGCAAAGGTACGGACTTTCCGGAAATCTGCAATAGATTGGTAGTCTTTCTTCGCTTTTTCTGTGTTTTTGTTGATATAAATCAATTTTGCGACCCGCCATTACAAACACGTTCGATGGCTCTCGCTGCTTCCTCGGTTCGGAAATGCTCAAATAAATTTGGCATTTCGCTCAGTTTGTACTATCTTTGCAGACGAACATAAAATAATAAGGTACTTATAATCACATGAGAAATGTCCACTCCCTGCTGCTGCCGGCAGCAACCATCCTTGCAAGTCTGCTTGCCCCTACCCTCTCACACGCCCAGACGGACGTGACAAGCACGTACGTCACCAACGCAAGCTTCGAGACCAACGGCTCCACGAACCTGGACGCGACCAAGACGGCCCCCACCGGCTGGACGATAACCGACAGCGGAAACATTGCCAAGTACGAACTGCACAACGCATCGAGCGTGACCGACAACAACTTCGGCCCGACTGCCGCAGCCGCAGGAACCTATTACTACTACATGAGAATGGCATGGGCCACGGGCACAACGACGCTGAGCCAGACGCTCTCCGCCCTGCCCGCAGGCTCCTACACGCTGACGGCAAAGGTAAAGACAATGTATGCCAACTCGGCCACTTCCTCCTACTATCTCTCAGCCGGAGGGCAATCCAGCGGCTCGACGACGTTCTCCACAGGCTCCACATCGGGCTTCTCGTCCCTGTCGTGGAGCGACGTATCGGTCACTTTCACCGTATCGGAGACCTCAAACGTCACCATCGCGCTGGTCATCACGTGGGCCAGCGGCGGCAGTCAGTTGGCCGTGGACGACTTCACGCTCACCTACACACCGCCCGCAAGCGGGATATACAATCCCTCCTTCGAACTGGACGACCCCAGCGGGCTGACCGCGGTGGAGAACAACGGCCTGCGCGGATACACGCTGACCGCCCCAACGGGATGGACCGTGAGCGGAACGAGCGTGACGGAACTGCTCGTTGACGCAAACTGCTATGCGGACAACAACTTCGGCCTGCTGACCACCATACCTCACGGCTCTTACGCCTACTACCTGCGACAGGGATGGGCAGGCGGAACTACCTACGTGAAGCAGACGCTCACCCTGCCGGCGGCCATCTACAAACTCTCGGCCGACCAGCGCACGGCCTATGCCAACAGCGCAACCTCCTCGCTGACCCTCTATGCCGGAGACGAGGAGAAGGGTATCAGCTTTGAGGCGGGTTCTACCAACTGCTTCACCACAAGGGCATGGACCAACAGTTCGCTCTACTTTGAACTGACCGAAGAGACTACCCTTGAACTCGGATTCCGCATCGACTGGGTGAGCGGAGGCTCATGCGTCATGCTGGACAACGTAACACTGGAGGAGGTGGACGAGATGCCCACCGAGACGTCGGAACTCTCCGAGGACGACATACCCTCTACGACGGAAGGAGAAATATCGGCCACCTTTGTCAGCGAGAGCGAGATGATGAACGACCTGCTGCAGATGCTTGCCGACTTCAGCCCCTACATGGTGAGCGACTTCAATTCCGTGGACGACACCTACGGATACTTCAACGGCGAGAGTTCCGGCCAGAGCAACGAGGCTGGCGTGCGCACCAATGCCGACCTCAGCATGATATGTGCCTTCCTCGTGAAATACGCCCAGCCCGCAGGCATCACCCTGCCCAACAGCATCTCCTACTCCACCCTGCAAACTATGGCCCTGAAGTCACTGATGTGGGCACTGGGCACCCACAAGGCCAACAAACTGCGCCAGACGACAAACAGCGCCTACTGGGGCAGCACATCGACCTCCGATTATGTATGGGAATCCTCACTCTGGGCCATGTCCGTTGCCTATTCCGCCTTCTTCCAGTGGGGCAATCTCTCCAGCACACAGAAAGGGTATCTCGAGGCTTTACTGAAGGCTGAGTGCAACTACGAGCTGAACCGCACCATCCCCACAGGATACAGCGGCGACACCAAGTCGGAGGAGAACGGATGGGAGGCTGACATCCTGGCCGCCACCCTGGGACTCTTCCCCAACGACGAGCTGGCCTCACAATGGTTCGAGCGCATGAGAGCGTTCGCCATAAACAGCTACAGCCACATGGACGATGCCACAAACACCCAGGTCATCGACTCCTGGTACAACGACGAAACCGTGGCCGACCTCTATCAGGGGCAAAACCTCTACCACGACTACACCCTGCAGAACCATGACTTCTTCCACACCAGCTACCAGAACGTAGTGATGCAGGAACTCGGAGAGGCTGCCCTCGCCCTCAAGCTCTTCCAGACAGGGCTTGGCAATGGCGAACACTGGAAGTCGAACAGCCTGATGCACCACAACCAGGAAGTGATGGACAGCGTGCTGAACTGGCTGGCACTGACCGACGGCGAGCTGGCTATGCCTAACGGAAATGACTGGAGCCTGTTCCTCTACGACCAGATAACGAGCTACACCACCCAAGCCTGCTTCCAGCGCGATGCCAACGCCCTGATGCTCGAGAATCTGGCCTACAAGTTCATCAAGGCACGACAGCAGACAACCACCGACGGCTCGTGGCTCCTGCGTCCCGACGTAGGCGCCCGCCGCATGGGAGTAGAAGCCCACCGCGTGATGATGACCTACCTCATGCACCTCGCCAACAGCACGGCCGACCTGACTCCCACCGCATGGGAAGACTTCCGGGCCGAGCACAGCCAAGCCAAGATATTGCCTTGTCAGAATATAGTGCGCGCCTTCACGAAAGACCGCTTCACCACCTTCTCCTGGAGCACGGGGAAGAGCAGCTACACCGGATATATCGCCTCGAACAGCGTGGACAAAAACAAAATCATCGTCCCCTTCCGGGCCAACAACACAGGCAACTTCCTCGGATGGTACACCGTCGAAGGACAAAGCACCAACGCCACGCCCGTCGTCAGCGGCATATACAACCTGAGAGGCGATGCCTACACCATGAACGGAGAAATAAAGACCAACGGTCAGACACTCGACAACCGCTTCGTCATCTACTCCACCCCAGGCAACGCCGTCATCTATCTCGACTACGTACAAGCCCTCTCAAGCGGAACCATAACGGGAGAATACGGCGGACTGATGGGCATCTCCGTGGACGAACTCACCAAAACCACCCGCACACTCTACAGCGGCAACGGCTCGCGCTATCAGTCAGACGGCAGTTCACTGGACAGCTATAAGACCAACTGGCTGAACATCGACAACGAAGTAGGCTTCGTCAGTCGCAGCGACAAGAAGATGGGATTCGGGAACAAAGCCGCCAACAACAGCATCTACACGGCCAAAATCTATCCCTCCTACAGCACCACCTCACGCTCGTTTGCCAGCGGCGATATCGTCGACCGCCGAAACATTACCTACTACAGCGGCATCAATGCCGAGACCACTGCACAGATGGAAGAGCAACTGCAGGTGCTCACAGACAGCGTGCCGACAGGATGGAACGGCGCAATAGTCCCCGACCCCGACGGAACAAACTACCTGCTACTGTCCAACTTCACGGGAGCCAACGCCAGTGCCATCCTCAGCAACATTGCCTGCCAACTGGGAGCACCCATATTCGAGACCGAAACCACCATCAGCAACGGCAAATCCACAGCCACGTTCACCGCAGCCGAGAACAACAGCGTGGCCAACGTGCTGAAGATATTCATCTCAGGCAGCAACGTCACCGCCAAGCAAGACACCCACAACGAGGAAGCCGCATACCTGACGGCAACGGCAAACACGACAGTCACCGTCACCATCATCTCCAACGGTCAGACACTCAACAAGGACAACATCACCATCGCCGCAGGAAAGACCGTTTACGTGTCCGTGCAGGACGGAGCCATCGTAGTGACGACAGAGAACCTGCCCAAGGAAAAGTTCACAGAAGATGACTATACAAGTTATATTGTAAACCCCACCTTTGACGGAAACACAACCAACGGTTGGAAACACACGGGTGTAACCAACATCAACTACAACGAAGTGGAACGATGGAACGCAACCCTCGACTTCTGGCAGACGGTAGAGAACCTGCCAACCGGACTCTACAAACTCAGTTGCCAAGGCTTCTACCGCAACGGAGGCTACAACGCAGCCGCCACTTCACGCACCAACGGCACAGAAAGCCTCAATGCCATCTTCTCAGGAAGCTCGGCAATAGACAGCGTAGCCGTGGCACTGAACTCCATCTTCACAGATGCTAACGGACGCGGAAAACTCGGAGTCAGCACAACCTGCGGTTACATACCCAACAATATGGAACAGGCATTCGCCTACTTCGGGGCAGGACTCTACCAGAACAACCTTTACGTCAAGGTAGGCGATGAAGGCAAACTCTGCATCCGCATCAAGAAGGGCACAACCGTCGAAGACGACTGGACCATCTTCGACAACTTTCGCCTAACCTACATCGGAACCGGAGTGGACGGCGACATCAGTATGGACCAAAGACACTCGCAGACCGACATCCACGCACTCATCGACTTACTTATGGACAAAGACCAGGTGAAACCCTACGCCTACGACCACTACACCGCTGCCCACATGGCAACGGACGAGAACAACATCACACTGGCTGACCTGACGGCTCTTATAAACCTCTTACTCAGCAAGTAACATGAAAGACGCTGTCATCATACTCTCCGGAGGCATGGATTCTGTAACCATGCTGCACGAATACGCCAACCAGATAGCCCTTGCACTGACCTTCGACTACGGAGCCAACCACGCCCAACGGGAAATACACTTCGCCCAGCTGCACTGTCGGCAGTTAGGCATCCCACACCTCATCATACCACTTGACTTCATGCACCGACACTTCCGCTCCTCACTGCTGAGCGGAGCACAGGACATACCCGAGGGACACTATGAGGACGAGAACATGAAATCCACCGTCGTACCCTTCCGCAACGGCATCATGCTCAGCATAGCCTGCGGCATAGCAGAGAGCCACGACCTCAGCCGCGTAATGATAGCCAACCACGGAGGTGACCACGCCATCTACCCCGACTGCCGCGAGGACTTCATCCGTTCCATGAGCCACGCCATGCAGGACGGCACCTACGCACACATACGCATCGATGCCCCCTATACCAACCTCACCAAAACCGACATCGCACAACACGGAAAGCTCATGGGGCTGGACTACAGCCAAACGTGGAGCTGCTACAAGGGAGGAGACCGACACTGCGGACGCTGCGGCACCTGCGTGGAACGACGCGAGGCTTTGCGTGAAGCCGACATCGAAGATAACACGGAATACGAAGACTAACGCACTCGCTCGGCCCGAAGGGACGCTTTCACAAAGCGAAGCGACTGAAAGAACCACCAACCACTAACCACTAACCACTAACGCACCTTGAAAAGAATAGCATACCTACTCGCAATAGCGACATGTTGGGCACAAGCACAAACCCAACTCACAACCGAAGAACTGAAAGCCCTCTACACCACTAGCGCAGGCAGTTGGGTGAGCATACACGACCCCTCGGTCGTATGTAAAGACGGAAACTTCTACATCTGGGGCTCTCATTTGGGCATAGCCTCCAGCAAGGACCTGCAGACCTTCAACTCACTGACCGCCGGAAGCAACACCTTCCGCCGACTGACTGAACAAGGAAGCAAATCGAGCACAGCCTGCACCTTTTCCGATGCCTTCAATACACAGCAAGTAACACAGGTGAAGAACGCAAAGGGAGAAACCGTCCCGATGCCCAACTTCGACGCAGAAGCCTACTGCGCACGCTACGCCAGCACACCATCGACATGGGTCGACGGAGTGATGTGGGCACCCGACATCATCTGGAACGAGCACATGCAGAAATGGTGCCTCTATATGAGCCTGAACGGCGACTATTGGTCAAGCATCATCATCCTGCTCACCTCCAACAATGCCACAGGACCATTTACCTACCAAGGACCTATCGTAATGGGAGGCTTCGACGGACAGACACACAGAGACATCGCCGCACCCACCTATGCCGACACCGACATGGAGATAGCCCTCGGCGAGGAGCTGACTGCCACTCCCTCCCGATACATCCAGACCGACAACGGGAAATACTGGCCCAATTGCATCGACCCCTGCGTCTTCTTCGATGAGGAAGGCGAACTGTGGATGAGCTATGGCAGTTGGAGCGGAGGCATCTTTCTGCTCCGACTGGACAAGGAAACCGGTCTGCGGGACTACACCTACACCTACGAAAGCGACTACGCCTCCAAGGGAGCAAGCGGTGTGAGCGACCCCTACTTTGGCAAGAAAATCGCAGGCGGATACTACGTCAGCGGTGAAGGAAGCTACATCCAACACATAGGCAACCACTACTACCTCTTCATGAGTTACGGAGGCTTCGCACCCGACGGAGGCTATGACATGCGTATCTTCCGCAGCGAGAAACCAGAAGGCCCCTACAAGGATGCCAACGGGAACCTCGCCACCTACACCTCCTACCAACTGAACTTCGGCCCCGGAGCTGTCACCAACCGGGGTATGCATCTCATGGGAGCTTACAACGAATGGGGAGGACTGCAAAATGTCGGCGAATGTGCACAAGGCCACAACTCCGCCTGCCAGGACGAGGAAGGACGGACATTTGTAGTCTACCACACCAAGTTCAACGACGGAACAGCCGGCCACCAAGTGCGTGTCCATCAACTCTTCCTCAACCAAAACGGATGGCCCGTTGCTGCACCCTTCTGCTACCGCGGAGAGACACAGACCGACGGCACCATTGCATCCACCCAGACATGGACAAAGGAGGAACTCACGGGCGAGTACAGCGTACTGCTCCATCCCTACAAACTCAACCATAGCGAATATGAGGAAATCATCCCCTCCACCCTTACCCTGAATGCCGACGGCAGCGTGACAGGGAAACTCACGGGTACATGGGGACTCACCGAGGGCACCTCATACATGTGGATAAAACTTGGAGGCGTGACGTACTACGGCGTGTTCTGCGAACAACAGATAAACGGGTCGACAACCGCCAACTACCAGACCTCCACGCTGGAAGCTATTGCCTTCACCTCCACTGCCACCAGTGGCACCCCCTTATGGGGATATAAGCTGAAGCCCCAGCACGCCATAGCCTGGAACCAGCAGAACAACACGCTCGGCGTGAAAGACGGACAAACCGTGAGCAGCAACCTCTCACTCATGTTCCCCACCGACAACAACGTCACCCTCTCCTGGACAAGCAGTCAACCCGACGTCATCAGTGAGACGGGCAAGTATGCCCCCTTGTCCACCGCCACCGATGTCACACTTACGGCACGCCTGAGCTGCGGAGATTACTATTGGGAACAAGCCTACAACGTCACCGCACAGAAGGAAATCATCCCGTCGGGAGACTATCTGTCAGGCATCGTAGCCTACTATGACTTCGATGAAAAACCAACAATCAACCACTACAAGCCCAGCACCGAGACCCAGTATGACAAAGCCAGTTATGGCAAGTTCGGCAGCGGAACGGCCCCCACGTTGGAAGAAGACTACGACCGCTTCGGGCACGTCGTTCACCTCACGTTCGGTGCCAACGGCTCCAACAGCTATGTCCGCATGCCCAACCCGCTATACGGACAGGCTGAACTCGAAGGCTTCACCGTATCCGCTTGGGTGAAGCGTGGCGATGACAATGCATGGGATGCGCTGTGGGGATTCTGGGGGAACACCAGCTATACGGGTTCTAACATAGCACGCCTTTTCTTGACAGGCAACAGCTACATCGGCTACAACGATGCCAACGACACATGGTTCGACATCAACCACCCTAACGACGGTGTCTATTCCGACATTCCCGTCGGAGAATGGGCATTGGTAACAGTTTCCGTCGGACCAGCCAATGGGGTGCGCATCTACATCAACGGTATAGGCAAGTCTGCCCACACCATCGCTGACAGCAACGGAGCCACCACACTAAGAAAACTGCCCGTGAGCGAGGTGACTGACAAAGTGTCCGCACTCAGGTATTTCTATCTGGGCAATGGTTCATTCTGGGGCTCAGCTGACTGCTGCATCGACGACCTTATAATCTACAACCGCGAACTCTCTGCCGCCGATATCCGTGCACTGAATTCAATGTCCAACCGTGTGACCGACTTCACCATAGGCGAGAACGGAACAGCCGTCGACTCCCCCATCTCCACTGAAAGCCGTCAACGGAGCCGCTATACAGGCACCTACGACCTCACCGGCCGGAGGTTGTCAAATGGTCCAATCAAATCGGGCATCTACATCAAGAACGGAAAGAAAATCATCTACTAATACTATGTTACGAAAAGCAAGAATCACTCTTGCCCTCATCTTCTGGATAGGCATCACACTGCTCTTCATCGACATCACGGGCATGGCTCACACCTACCTGGGATGGATGGCCAAGGTACAGTTTCTGCCAGCATTGCTGGCCACCAACCTGATAGTGGTTGTCGCGTTGCTGCTGCTCACCCTCGTTATGGGGCGCATCTATTGCAGCGTCATCTGCCCCCTGGGTGTAATGCAGGACTTCATCGCATGGATAAGCCGCCGTCCCCTGTTCCGCAAGAACAAACGAGCCAAACTTGCCAACCGCTACAGCTACTCTAAACCCAAGCAATGGCTGCGCATAGCCGTATTGGCAGTCTTCGTCATTCTGCTCTTGGCAGGATTCACCTCCATTACGGCACTCCTTGCTCCCTATAGCGCATACGGACGCATAGCAGCCAATCTCATTCAGCCCGTCTATGTATGGGCAAACAATCTGTTGGCGCGCATGGCCGAGCACTACGACAGCTATGCCTTCTACACCACTGACCTGTGGCTCAAAAGCACCCTCTCCCTTGCCATCGCGGCAGCTACACTGCTTGTCGTCGGCTTTCTTGCATGGCGCAATGGCCGCACATGGTGCAACACCATCTGTCCCGTTGGAACAGTGCTTGGATTCGTAGCCAGATTCTCGCGCGTACGCATATATATCGACAAGGAGAAGTGTACGTCCTGCGGCCTGTGCACACGGAACTGCAAGGCCAGTTGCATAGACCCTGAGACCCACGACGTCGACCCCACACGTTGCATCGTCTGTGGCGACTGTCTGCAAGTTTGTCACGCCAAAGCCATGAAACACGGCATCCCCCACACCCCTGAAAGGCAACCCGACGGGGAACGCCGCCAGTTCCTCTCCCTGTTGGCCATGACCTCTGTGGCAGCAACACTGAAGGCACAGGAGAAGACCGTTGACGGAGGATTGGCCATCATCGAGGACAAGCAGCTTCCTACCCGAACGACACCACTCACCCCACCAGGAAGCCAAAGCCAGCGCAACCTGCAACAACACTGCACGTCGTGTCAACTATGCGTGGCTCAGTGTCCCAACGGTGTGCTGCGACCAAGTGACTCGTTGGAGAACTTCATGCAACCCGAGATGCAATACGAACGAGGCTATTGCCGACCCGAATGCAACCGTTGCAGCCAGGTATGCCCAACGGGAGCCATAAAGCCCATCACCGTGGAACAGCGTACAGCCATCCAGGTGGGTCATGCCAAATGGATAAAGAAAAACTGCATACCCGTCATCGAGGGACAGCGATGCGGCAACTGCGCACGACATTGTCCCGCACAGGCCATACAAATGGTGCCAAACCCCGACGACGAGACGGCACCGCTGATTCCCGCCATAGACACCGAGAAGTGCATCGGCTGCGGAGCTTGTGAGAATCTGTGCCCGGCACGGCCCTTCAGTGCCATTTATGTGGAAGGACACGAAGTTCACCGAGAAATCTAATACAAAACGACTATGGACAGAAGAGAATTCATCAAGATAGCAGGCGGCAGTGCAGCAGCTATGGCATTGGCCAGTTGCGGGAAGACAACCCAGCAGGGAGGAGACACCGATCCTCTGGGACACCACACGGGCGAAATACCCACCGACAAGATGACCCTGCGTGAGACACCAACCACAGGAGATAAGGTCAGCATCCTGGGTTATGGTATGATGCGCCTGCCGACCGTCAAGGAAGAAGGTGCCGACAACGAGCAGATAGACCAGGAACAGGTAAACCGTTTGGTGAAGTATGCCCTCGATCACGGGGTAAACTACTTCGACACCTCGCCAGCCTACTGCCAGGGAGAGAGTGAGAAGAGCACAGGCATTGCGCTGAAAGCAAGCGGCTACCCACGCGAGAAATACTACATCGCCACCAAGTTGAGCAACTTCTCTCCCGACCAATGGAGCCGAGAGGCCAGCATACAGATGTTCCATGACTCGCTGCGCTATCTGCAAACCGACTACATCGACTACCTGTTGCTGCACGGCATTGGAATGGGAGGAATGGAAGCTTTGCATGGACGCTACCTCGATAATGGTTGTCTGGACTTCCTAATCGAGCAACGTCGCAAGGGCGTCATCCGCAACTTGGGCTTCTCCTACCATGGTGACGTGGAGGTGTTCGACTACCTGTTGTCCCGTCATGAGGAATTCAAATGGGACTTCGTCCAGATTCAGTTGAACTACGTCGATTGGCACTTGGCCGACGAGATGAACGCCCGAAACACCGATGCCGAATACCTGTACAACGAATTGGACAAGCGTGGCATCCCCGCGGTCATCATGGAACCCCTGCTGGGGGGGCGTTTGGCCAAAATGTCAGACCACCTGGTTGCTGAGCTCAAGCAACGTCGGCCCGAAGACAGCGTTGCCTCATGGGCTTTCCGCTATGCAGGCACCAAGCCACGCGTGCTCACCGTTCTCAGCGGCATGACCTATATGGAGCACCTGCAGGACAACCTGCACTCGTTCACACCGCTCGAACCACTCAGCGACGAGGAACAGACATGGCTGGAGGGAGAGATTGCCAACCTTTTCTACAGCTATCCCACCGTGCCCTGCACAGCATGTAAATACTGCATGCCATGTCCCTATGGTCTGGACATCCCGACCATATTCCAGCACTACAACAAGTGCGTGAACGTGGGCGACGTGCCCGAGAGTCAGCAGGCAGCCAACTACCAGAAGGCCCGCCGCCGGTTCCTCATCGGCTACGACCGTCAGGTGCCCCGCCTGCGCCAGGCCAGCCATTGCATAGGCTGCGGCCAGTGTGTACCCCATTGTCCACAGGGCATACGCATTCCACACGAGTTACACCGAATAGACGACTTTGTAGAAAAACTCAAACAAAACACATTATGATAAACACACTATTCATGGGATTGGGCGGTCAGGAACTGCTCATCATACTGCTCATCTTCCTATTGCTTTTCGGAGGTGCCAAGGTACCCGAACTCATGCGTGGCATGGGTAAGGGAGTCAAGGCCTTCAAGGACGGGATGAAGGAGGTAGACCCCGAAGAACCGAAGAAAGAAGAAAAGAAGGAGGAAGCTTGACCTTCTGGGAACATCTTGACGAACTGCGGGCTGTCATCATCCGTTGTATGCTGGTAACGGTCCTGTTTGCTTGCATAGCATTCTGCCTGCGCGAGCAGTTGTTTCACATAATTCTTCTGCCCAAGGGCAACGGGTTGACGCTCATCAATACCTCTGTCACAGGTCAGTTCGTCACCCACATGACCATGTCGCTTTATGCCGGACTGCTGTGTGCCCTCCCCTATTTGCTATACCAGATATTTGGTTTCATCTCCCCTGCACTGTACACGCAGGAGCGTCGGTTGGCCGTACGTCTGGTAGTCAGCGGATATGTGATGTTTATGGTTGGAGCGATGTTCTCCTATTTCGTCATCTTCCCCATCACGCTCCAGTTTCTGGGGACCTATCAAGTGAGCAAAGAGGTCAGTAACCTCATATCTTTAGATAGTTACGTCGACACCCTGCTCACCCTCACCCTTCTGCTGGGGTGCGTGTTCGAACTGCCCATTGTCTGTTGGCTTCTCGGTCGTACGGGTGTGCTCAACCGAAGGCTCATGCGCCAGTATCGTCGTCATGCAGTAGTAGCCATTCTTGTGGTGGCCGCCATCATCACTCCCACGAGCGATGCCTTCACACTCCTGCTTGTCTCCGTGCCCATCTACCTTCTCTACGAGTGCAGCATCTGGTTAATACATAGATAGAAAAGAGAGGGTCAATTGCCAACAATTGACCCTCTCTTTTCCTTTATATCAAAGGTTACTTCAGAAATTTGAAGAAACCACCATCAGCATTCAGTTTAGTAGCCTCATTGGGAGCTATTCCTTGTGTTTTCTCCAGAGCCTTTAGCTCTTCCGGTGTAGCTTTGTGGAAGTCCTTATACTTACCAACAAAACCTGACACTACAAGCTTGTGCTTACGGAATGCCCGGGGCAGAATGCCCTCACTTTCATGAATAAACTGAGGTTCAAGCAACACGTCGCCACCTTTCTCTTTCAGAAGCTCGGCTACAATGTTACCTTTCTCCTCTGCCACCTTCTTCTTCCGGATGAAACCATCCTTCCACTCCACTGTGGCACTCACCTTCTGCTTATCAATCTGAAGGTCAGCAACAACAGGATAGTTGTGAATCTTGGCATCCACATCCACCATAGTGGCAGTCTTCCTTATCGTCGAACACGACACAGCCATCATAGCCAGCGTCACGAGCGACAAATTTCTAACTATCTTCATTTTTTCCCTTTTGAAGTAAATGAATATGGTTTAGCGTACCTTCTCAAACTTTACGTAAGTTGCAGGGTAACCCGATACGACAACCTTCTTACCACAGGTCTCATACTGAGGTGCAACCAATACGTCAGCATTGCCATTCTGTTTCAGCAGCTCACTTACGGCTGCACGCTTGATGTTTGCCGCACCACCACGAGCCACCTTCTTGCTGGCCTTATAGGTATAAGTGGCCTTTTTCTGACTAACACTCAACTCTGCCTCACTGAAACTCTTGATGGCAGTGTCAACGTCATAGGTGGTAGCGGTCTTCTTCACGGTTTTGCAAGATGCCAAACACAAGGCTGCAACAGCCAAAAGCATGTACTTTTTCATGTCCCTTAAAATTTGTTTTAATGAATAAAAGTTAATAATACCTAAATTCCGCAGCACTTTAGTTTAACTTTCTTTATAAGTTCCTGAGCAACAA
>ERZ842401.3400-NODE-3400-length-19836-cov-7.330519_pt1 | contig 19836 bp, 17 predicted proteins | sample MGYA00521270_ERZ842401 | MGnify/ENA primary metagenome ERZ842401 (study PRJEB31892, sample SAMEA3878208) | bioreactor metagenome | biome: Moose rumen | place: Sweden | collected 2011-10 | study: EMG produced TPA metagenomics assembly of the PRJEB12797 data set... | reverse complement strand
TTGAGGCTCTACGCACTACACGACTGCCGCATCACGCGAAATGTCGGATGAACCAATTTTTGCAAGAATCTTTGCAGATGTGGGGAAAATGTGGGGAAAACTGAGAAATAGAAAATCGCTAAAGTCTTTAATTTCAAGGCTTTAGCGATTATTTTCGAGTCAAACTCGTACCCAGAGCCGATAATGCACCCTGCAAGCAACAATATCCAAGAGAAAACAAGAGCAAAGAAAATCAGCAGCTTAATATGTGTTGTTTTTCTCTTGATTTCAAAAAACAGCCTATATTTTAATATTTTTTGCTTATTGGTTGCTTATTGAGTTAAAATAAAGTAGTATATTTACAACCAAAAGAAACCAGCAAGCAAAAGATAATGGCAACCAAAAAGAATTATAGGGCTAATAATACCTACCTAATTGAGGGTAGCACAGGTGATAACCCCAAACTAATGGCGCAGGTTTTAAGCGACGGTAGAGAAAGCCTGTATCTTGAGTTTTATATGGGTTACACGGTTGTAGAGAGCAAGAATGGTAAGACCTACAAGAAAGTTAACCGAGAGTGTGAGCGATTGGGGCTATACCTGTGGCAAACCCCTAAAACCCCGATCGAGCGACAAAACAACAAAGACACATTAGCCCTCGCCAAAAAGATAAGGTTTGAGCGTGGCCAACAGTTGTTAGAGAGCAACGAGGGTTACAGGCTCACCAAGCCCAAAGATATTAATTTCTTTGATTTCTTTGCCGCTTATATTGAGGGTTACACCAAGAAAGATATTAGAATGATCGAGATAGCTTTGCAGCGTTTCAAAGACTTTTTAAGAGACACCAAGGACTATAAGAAATACCAAAAGCGTATCACACCCCAGCAAATCAGCCGTGAAATGATGGAGGCTTTTACCGAGTATCTACAAAGTAGGAGTGTTGGCGAGGGGGCAAGGAGTATATTTGCCCGCTTTAAGAAAGTCTATAAAAGTTGTGGGGTCAAGTATAAGTTTAACTACACCGAGCCGTTTACCGATGTTGACGGCAAAGCAATCAGTATCAAGATTGATGAGAACCAATTAAGAAAAGAAATACTATCACTTGACGAGGTTGCACGGTTGGCCTCGACACACTACGATAATGAAAATCCCAACATTAGGCGGGCTTTCCTGTTTTGCCTCTATACAGGGTTAAGGTTTTGTGACGTTAAAGACCTCACTTTTGCAAATGTGGATTTTGGCAACCGCCTATTAAAGTTTGAGCAAAACAAGACAAAGGGGCATAGTGCTAATAGCGGTGTAGTGATACCGCTTGATGAAACCCACTTAAAATTGATTGGAGAGCCGTTACAGCCCGATAACCGAGACAGGGTTATATTTCCCTTACCGAGTTATGAAATGTGCCTGAAAGCCCTTAAAAGGTGGGTTAAGCGTGCCGGGATTAACAAGCACATTAGTTGGCATTGTGCAAGACATAGTTTTGCTGTGAATATTCTAAACAATGGGGCAAATATTAAGACCGTGGCAAGCCTGTTAGGCCATAGCGGGTTAAAGCATACCGAGAAATATACAAGAGCCGTTGACAGCCTCAAAGCCCAGGCGATCGCCAGCCTACCAGCGTTAAATATTGATTAAGCGATGAACGATAAAAGTACAATAGTTACATTGTTTTTGAGTGCCTATGAGCGTGGCGGTGTAGCCTGTAACGCTATTGAGGCGGTTAGAGATTTGCACGATTTGAACCCTTACCCAAGAAAGGGCGAGTTACCCGATTGGTTAATGACCCATTACACCGACACCCTACCAAAGCAAGTGCAAGAGCAAACCGAGGCTTTTGATTTCTCAACGATTGGGAGCGGTAGAATTAGCCCTATTATTGCCGAGATTGACAGCCGTTTGATGGGGTTTGCTGGCGATGAGCGGGAGCGGTATTTGTTTTCTTTGCTCACACCCTTTGCCGAGTTAGCAAAGATATATCACCCCACCGCCGAGATTAACCGCCTACAAACAGCAATAGAGGGGCTTAAAAGAGATAGGGCGATGTGGGAAAGCCAGCCCCAAGACAAACAATTATATGATGTAAACGGCAAGTCAGCCGCCACCCCAAAAGAGCAAGCCGGGGCGTGTAGCAGCATGATAGAGCGATATAGAGGTTATATTGAGCGGTTGAACTATATAAACAAGCGGTTTTGTGATATATTGGATAACAGCGAGAGGGGCACGATTGAATATTATTGTAATGTTTGGGTGAGTGCCGCCACACAGTTTGCCAACAGGTTAGACGCTTTGTTGCTTACCTATGGGGTTGACCTGTTGCAATTACAGGAAACAAGCGGTATTTACTTGAAATATCGCCGAGTAATTACCGATGTGGATTTTTATTTAGGCAGCATTGAATTAGCACAGCACTATATTAACGCTTTGCCTCGCCTCGCCGATGATGAACCAGCCACAGGGCGAGAGTTGCCCACCGAGTTAGACACCGAGCAAGCGAGGAAATATTTTGAAAGAGCGGTTAACGCTGGATTGATGAGCAAGCAATATAAATGGCTGGCAAGCCAAGCCCTATTAGCGTGCTATTGCCGTGAAATGAGTATTAAATTGGATTTGGGCAAGGGCTATAAAGCCGAGGGGCAAAAGCGTTTGAGCTGGAAACCTTTTGAGCAATTATTTGACAAAAAAAGGGGGGCTTTAAGGGCAAGCCTCAACGATATTCAAAAGACAGGCCAAGATCCGACAGGCATAGGGAAAGTTAACGATATATTCAGGGATTAAGGCCGAGGCACAGCAACCGCCAGCGGTTGACCCCCACACAACCCCCACAACCTTTACAATGGGCTATTGTGGAGGGATTTGCTTTCTAATACCCTCTACCTTTGCCGATGATTTCACAAAGGGGCGAGAGTGTGAGCCGCCCCAGCGTGAAACCACAGGGCAAAGATTGTGCCGCCTCACACCGACCACAGGACAGCCCCGACCCTCTAAACAGCCGAGAAAATGAGCCAAGAGGATTTGAGCCAAATTACCGATTTGGTAACAGCAAGAACGATATTTGCCACCAAAGAGGTATTAACCAGCGAGGAAACCGCCCGATATATGGGGATTTCCAAAAGTTACCTCTACAAACTGACGATGAGGCGTGAGATACCCCACTACAAACCCACAGGCAAGATTTGTTATTTCAATCGCCGTGAGGTTGAGGCGTGGTTACAATCCAACCGAGTTGCCAGCGAGACCGAGTTAACCAACCAAGCCGCCGCCTATTGCAGCGAGAGAGGGGGTGCAGCGTGATGTTACTTACCGATTACTACCGCTTTGAGAAAGTGGCGAGCAAAGCAAAAATGAGGCTTGATTGCACCGCCAGCACCGAGAGTTACCCGATGTTTGAACAACACCGAGCCACCAAGCCGAGAAAAGCAAGCGAGCGTTTTGACGCTACCGCCGTGGGTGATTTGGTTGTTTATTTTGGTGATGTGCCTAAAACCTTTGGCGGCGATGTACACAGGAAAGCCGATAAGAGCCTCACAATAAAAAGCAACAATTTAAGCAGTATATTTGTACCCGACCCAGCGGTTAACCTCGCCTATGGTGATGTGAGAGGCACAAGTGACGCTATTTTGATTGTCTTTGAGGGCTTTGATGTGGTTAACGGCAAGCCTCAACAGGGGGCAATATTAGAGGTTTTTATAGCGAGAGGCAAGAGTAAAGACCGAGTGCCGCTGTATAACCTTTTGTGTGACGGTGAACTTGATGAGGAAATGAGCCTTTTGAGAGAGCGAGCCACCCAGCACCACCCAGCCGCCGCCCTCGGCACCCAGCCCCAAGAACCCAGCGAGTAACAACAACGGTGGGGGCGATTGTATCAAACCCACCTCAAAACAAACTGACACTATATTAAGTTGTCACAAATTACCGATTTAGTAATTTAGCCGATGTTTGACACCGTTAATTTCAAGTTAACCGCCGCCGATGTTGAGGGGGTGAGTTTCATTGAGGAAACACCCTGTTACCTCACCGATGTAGCGACCCACCAATATAACGGCGGCGATATGGTTGTTACAGGCAACCTCGCCGGCTTGAAAGTGACCGTTAACCGCTGGCAAGTGAGAGTTAATGGCGGCTCACTTTGCAAATGGTTTTTGGGCGATAACTTCAAGTCAATGGGGCGAGCCGATGTGCAAAGAGCGGTTGAGCGGTTGAGCGATGAGTTACACCTACCTATGAACCTCGCCGCCGTTACTCGCCTCGATGTGGGGTGCAATATTATCACCCAGCACCCCACCGAGGTTTATATAAATCATTTGGGCGTGCTGGCGAGGGCAAACCGGTTGTTACAGCCCAGCGGTTTATATTACCACCGCCGAGATGAGAAACTTTGCTTTTATGATAAGAACCGAGAGCAAAGAGCGAGGGGCGAGCAACCGCCCGACCTCTACCGAGGCAGAAACGTTTTGAGGTATGAGCAACGTTACACCCACAGGCTGGCGAGTGTTTTAGGCGTGCCAGCCGTCACAGGGGCAACCCTGTTTGATGAGGCATTTTATATTGCCGTGGTCAAACGCTGGCGAGATACCTACAAAGCAATAAGAAAAATCAATGAAATTCAATTAAATTTCCAAGCGATGAAAAGCAAGCAGCAGTTATACAGGTTTGGGGTTTTGTCTTTGATTGAGCGTACTGGCGGCGAGGTGGCATTTATAGCCCAAATCGCCGAGGCACAAAAGCGAGGCGAGTTGACGGCAAAACAGGCACACGATTTGAGGCAAGCGGTTAAGGCGGCGTGTCAAGAGCGAGAGGGTTTGACCGTCAAAAGTGAGGCGATTGATGAACTTAACAAAAAGGTAGCCGAGGCGGTTAGATTTTACCGCTGACACCGCCCCAGCCAGCAACCCACCAAAAATGTAAGCTGCCTCTATATTAAGCTGTCAAGAATTACCGATTTGGTAATTTTAGAGTTTTTAAAAACAACAAAGTTTAACAGATATGAAAGGTAAAACAAACAACCCAAACGGAAGGCCTAAAGGCGTGCCCAATAAGGTTACAAAGACGGTTAGAGAGTGGATAACCGACTTCATAAACGATAACAGGGCACAGTTAGAAAAAGACATCAAAAAACTAACCCCTTATGAGAGGATAAGGGTAATAGAGAGATTTTTGCCCTATATTATACCCAAGCAACAGGCGATAAGTGCAAGGGTAGATTTTAGTAAATTGTCTGAGCAGCAATTAGATGATATAATTAAAGAACTGTTAAAAGGTGATGAGTTATGATTGTGTTGTTAGATAGAGATGTTAAAGCCGTGCTATTAAAGTGGCTTAGGCAGGGTTTTATTGATACATTGGATTTGCCACAAGCCTATGAGGGTGGAAACTTGTTTTTGGAAATGCTAAAAACTTTGCCCATCGATAGTGACCCAGCCGACCCAAGGCACAAGGAACAAAGTAAAGGTATTTGAGTTTCAAACACTTTTGTTGTAATTTGGTTTTATTTTGGTTTTGGTTGTTGGAGGTTTGCTGAAAAACGCTACCTTTGCAATACCTAAAAGTTAAAGCGATCGCCGAGGCGGTTGATGAATGACATTTTTGCCCTTTGTATGGTGGTGGTAGCGGAAACGCCCACACGGTTACTTTAACGACCGAGGACACCTAAGCAGGGGGCATTTTTGTTTCCTAAATGTTAAAGAAATGAGTAAAAGTAAATTAAAGTTTGTGGCAGGCCCGGAATTTTTAGCGTTTGCCGATTGTGTTAAAGCGTTGAGGCGGTTAAGGGCGTGTTTGGGCGAGCTGGCTATGTTCTATGCTGGCGATGATGTAGACGGCTACAAAGAACCGTTAAAAGCGATTGAGGGCTATTTGAGCGACTTTTACGATGTTTTTGAAGATGTGGAGGCAATAGGGTGAGCCACCGCCGTTAAATCTCCCCTGCAAGCCCAATAACGGGCAATTGTAGGGGAGATTTGTTTTTGTGCCTCGCCGTCACACCTCGCCACAGGTGGAAAGCCAGCACCGCCGCCGATGATGAGCCAGCGACAGCCACAAATGAGGCAATTTTGAGGGCAAAAATGAGGTATTGTGTTGGTTTTTGCTTATTGGTTGCTTATTGAAAAATAAAAACAGGCTGAAAATCAAGCGATTAACAGCCTGTTTTTGTACCCAGAGCCGGGGTCGAACCGGCACGGGTGTTACCCCATTGGTGTTTGAGACCAACGCGTCTACCGATTCCGCCATCTGGGCGTCGAAGCGGGTGCAAAGGTAAGGTTATTTTTTGAAATAGGGGCAAAAAATCGGACATTTTTTGCCAAAATGTGATTTTTTGCCCCTCAGAGGGTGCTGATGGAGGGTGGTTATTGTAATTTTGCGGGCAAAAGTTAAGAATGGATATGGAGAATGACGTGAGGAAAAATGGCGAGAATCCGTTTGCCCGCACTGAGTTGATGCTGGGTGCGGCTGCGATGGAGCGGTTGGCGCGCAGCCGTGTGGCGGTGTTTGGCATCGGCGGCGTGGGCGGCTATGTGGTGGAGGCGCTGGCGCGCAGTGGTGTGGGTGCGCTTGACCTGGTTGACAATGACGAGGTGAGTGTGTCGAACATCAACCGCCAGATCTATGCGCTGCACAGCACGCTGGGTCGGGCTAAGGTGGATGTGGCGGCTGAGCGTGTGCGGGACATCAATCCGTCGTGCCGGGTGACGGTCCACAAGATGTTCTACCTGCCTGAGAATGCTGATGAGATTGACATGAGGGAGTTTGACTATGTGGTGGACAGCCTGGACACGATCACGGCCAAGATGGAGATTGCGTGGCGGTGCCTGCGCCTGGGGGTAACGCACATCTGCTCGATGGGTGCGGCCTACAAGATGGATCCGATGGCCTTTCGTGTGGCGGACTTTGACGCGACGCGCATAGACCCGCTGGCTCGGATGCTGCGCAAACTGCTGCACCGTGAGGGGATTCACCACTTCAAGTGTGTGTACAGCGAGGAGGAGCCGAGGTTGAATCCTGACGTGCCGGTATATGTCGACGGTAAGAAACAGCCTGGCAGCAATGCGTTTGTACCTGCTGCGGCGGGGCTGCTGATTGCGCGCGAGGTGATTGTGGATTTGGTCTCTGGGCTCTAGCTTTTTTAAGGCGAATCACGCGAATCATTGGGCTAATCAATCCGTTGCCACCGGCGGCCACGGCAAGGCGAGGCCCTACAATTGCGTTCAAAAAAAAGAGGCGCAAGATGGTTTGCGTCTCTTTTTTTGAACGTCGGTAAATCCTGTTTATTTCTTCTTGGATTTTTTCTTACTGGATGAGGAGCCCTTGGATGAGGACTTGCTGCTCGACGAGGATTTCTTGCTGGTACCCCTTGACGAGGACTTGGAGCCTTTCTTGTCGGCCGCGGCGGCTTGACGTGCTTCTTCCTTGGTTGGGATTTTGATTTTCTCGCCGGCCTTGATCTTGTTGCCGTCCTCGAGGTTGTTAGCGCGCTTGAGGTCGCTGACCGAGACGCCGGTCTTCTCGGCAATCTTGGTTAGGGATTCACCCTTCTGCACGGTCACTTCGCTGGGCTGCTTCGGCTTGGACGACTTCTTGCCGTGCTTGCTCTTGGAACTGCGCTCGGCGTTGTCGCCACGTCCCTTGGACTTGCTGCTCGTGGACTTGTCGGCATACTTGGCGTTGCGAGAGCGCCAGTTGCTGGAATTGGTTTTGGAGGCCTGCTGGCGGGTGTACTGTTCGTCGGACTTGGAGGCGGAGGCCTTCTTGGCCGTGGTGGTCTCGGTCTCGGCCTTTGAGGTATAGGAGCCGGCCTTGTAGGGAGCCTTGGCGGCTGCCATAGCCTCGATGTCCTTGACCTCGTCGAACTGTGCCTGCTCGTTCATAGCCACATCCTCGGCCGAAGCCTCGGTCACATTAGCGCTGGCGGTGGCAGGTTCGTCCTCGTTGTCTACACTTGCGTTGCTGTAGGAGGGTGCCTTGACCTTGAGGTTGTCGCCGCGGCGCACGCGCTCGCTGCTCATGTTGTTCATGGCCATGAGTTCGGATGTTGTCATGCCGTACTTGGAGGCGATGGTCGATAGGGTCTCGCCACGAGCCACCTTGTGGTTGATGGTGCGCACGTCGTTCAGGGCGGCGCGTCCCGAGACGTACTCCTCGACGGTGAGCGCCTGACCTCCAGGCTCGACTACCTCGCGGTGTGCATACAGGTCGTCGCGGTAGTTATCGATGCTGTCCTCGCTCATGATGAAGCTGTAGACCTGCTGTGAAGGCAGCACGAGGGTGTAGGGATGGTTGTCGCCGGGGATGACGTCGGCCCGGAATTGCGGATTAAAGGTGCGTATCTCCTCGATGGGCATGTTGAGCACCTGGGCAATCTGTGCGAAGTGAATGCGTCGGTTGACGGTGACGGTGTCGGTAATCAAGGGCTTGCGTGCCAGTGAGGGGCTGATGTTGTGCTGCTTGTAGTAAGTCATCGCATAGTTAGCAGCGATGAAGGCTGGCACATAGCCTCGGGTCTCGCGGGGCAGATAGTCATAGATGTCCCAAAAGTCACCCGTGCCGCCGTTGCGGTGCAGCGCCTTGTTGACGTTGCCGGGTCCGCAGTTGTAGGCGGCAATGGCCAGCGACCAGTCATTATAGATCTGGTAGAGGTTCTTGAGGTACTTGGCGGCCATGGCGCTCGAGCGGTAGGGGTCGCGGCGCTCATCGACGAGCGAGTTCACCTCCAGCCCTAGGCCCTTGCCGGTGCCTATCATGAACTGCCACAGGCCCGCAGCGCCCGCGCGCGATACCGCATTGGGGTCAAGGGCACTCTCGACGATGGGCAGATACTTGAGTTCCAGGGGCAGTCCCTCCTTCTCGAGTGCCTGCTCGAAGATGGGCATGTAGTACAGGCTCATGCCCAGCATCTCCTCGACCAGAGTGCGGCTGCGGTACACATAGCGCTCGATGTGCTTGCGCACCACCTGGTTGTAGGGCATCTCGATGACCGAGGGGATGGCAGCCAGGCGGCGGATGTAGGTTTCCTCATTCACCTCGCCGTGGGCCTTGTTCTCGACCTCGGCATCGAGCACCGTGTAGTTCTGCAGATACCAGTTGGTCATCATCTTATGGACATCGGTATCGAAACTCTCGGGGAAGACGATGTCCTCGTCGGTGATCGAATTCTTGAGTGATAGGATGTTGTTCTTCTCGCGCGGCATCGCCACCAGCGATAGGGCCGATAGTGTTGCCGTGAGAAGCCATGTGAAGAGTAGTTGTCTTGTCATATCTTGTCTATTGTTGTTGATTTCCTGTTATTAAAAACTGATGGCGAGCTGCAGCCCCATCGACGGCATGCGGGTCCCGACGGCTGTGTTCTCGATGGCAGCGGGCGAAACGTCAAGGGTGAGGTCAGGGGAGATGTCGAAATGGGCCAACGATGCGTCCACATAGGCATCCACCACGTTAATCAGGTAGACCCCCACCATGGCTATGACGCAGATCTCGCGATAGCGGCGGTAATAGTCGCGCTTGCTCTTCATGATTTTCTGCAACCAAGCCATGTCCAGGTCGCTTTCCTCGACCGTGGGCGGGAAGAAGTCCATGTAGCTGCGTGTGTCAGGGTCACTGTCCATGACATCGCGGTAGCCGCGGGAATAGTCCTTGTACATGCGGTTGTTCCACGATGCGCCATAACTCAGTCCCACAAAGGCGCCCACAACGATGGGCAGTTTCCAGTAGCGGCGGTTATAGATCTGTCCCAGGCCCGGACACATCGCCGACAGCCACAAGGCACGTTGCGGATCGGGGTTAAAGACGCGGACCGCGGGAACCTGGGCCACAGCGGTGCTGTCGACGAGGATTTCCACGCTCTCTATCCCCTTGATGGAGTCGATGGATGCCAGCATGATGGTGTCGCCGGCGGCATTGACCACCCTGACGGGCCTCACGTCGCCCAGCGTGGCTGTGTCGCTCACCAGCACAGGCTTGCGCACATGATGTCGTGCCACCGTTGCGGTGTCATCATCAACAGGCACAGTCACAGTCTCCTGGGCAAGGGCATTGGCACCCCACCCTGTCAGGCACAGCAGCAAGGCTACCAGCAGTCGCCAGCATGTCGGGAGGTGATATGTCATGAGCCTTGTCACGAGCAATAATCGGTCATGCGTTCTTCAGGTTATCAAAGATGCTGATGATTTTCTCGAGTTGCTCCTCGGTCGAGAACGGGAACGTGATTTTCCCCTTGCCCGTCTTGTCGCATGTGAACTTCACAGGCACGCCAAAGGCCGAGGACAGATGCTTTTGCAGAATCTGATAGTCATTGACGTTCACCGCCCTACTGGCCGTGTCGCTGCCACTGCGGCCAGCTTCGGCCTCGAGCTGCATCTGCTTGGCCCGTTGCTCCACCTGGCGCACCGACAAGCCTTTCTTGATGGTCTCATTATAGAGCTTCAACTGCAGTTTGGGGTCATCAAGCGACAGTAGCGCCCGCGCATGACCCATGTCCAACGTGTGGTCGTGCAGACCCAACTGAACCTCGGCGGGCAGCTTGAGTAGCCGCAGGAAGTTGGCAATGGTGGCGCGCTTCTTGCCGATGCGCTCGCTCAGCCTCTCCTGTGTGAGGTGATACTGGTCGATGAGTTTGCGGAACGTCAATGCAATCTCGATGGCGTTGAGGTCCTCACGCTGGATGTTCTCGATAAGTGCCATCTCGGTGACCTCGCTGTCATTGGCCGTGCGGATGTAGGCCGGCACGGTCTCCAAGCCGGCGAGCAGCGACGCGCGGTAACGGCGTTCGCCCGAGATGATCTGGTAAGAGCCTTCGCCCGTGCTGCGCAGGGTGAGCGGCTGGATAATGCCCAGTTCGCGTATGCTGGTTGCCAACTCCTCGAGGGCATCCTCGTCAAAGTTCTGACGGGGCTGGTCGGGGTTGGGAGTAATCTGGTTAATGGGAATCTCGTTAATGGCCGAGGAGCCCTCGGTCTGGATGTTCTCCATCGAGATAAGGGAGTCTAGTCCCTTGCCCAGTGCGCTGCGTTTCATATCTTTGGGTTCTGTATATATTAGTGAATGTCAACTTTATTTCTTGGTTTGGTCTCGTGAGATGATTTCACGGGCCAGTTGGATGTGACTCGTCGCACCACGGCACGAGGGGTCATAGACGGTTACTGGCACACCGTGGCTTGGAGCCTCGCTGATGCGTATGTTGCGCGGGATGACAGTGTTGAACACCATGTCGCCAAAGTGGCCCTTCAACTCCTCAAAAATCTCGTTGGCGAGTCTGAGCCGCGCATCATACATCGTGAGCAAGAAGCCCTCGATGCGCAGGCTTGCGTTGAGCTTGGCCTTGATGATGCGTATCGTGTTGAGCAGCTTGCTGATGCCCTCCAGGGCAAAATACTCGGCCTGCACGGGGATAATGACACTGTCGGCGGCAGTGAGAGCGTTGACGGTGATCAACCCCAAGGACGGGCTGCAGTCGATGATGATGTAGTCATAGGCGTCCTTGACCTGGGCGATGGCATCCTTGAGCACACGCTCGCGGCCCTTGCGCTCCACCAACTCCAGCTCAGCACCCACCAGATCGATGCGTGACCCCAGCATCTTGAGGTTCTCCACGCTAGTGTCGACAGTGGCGCTCCCCACAGGATAGTCATCCACCAGGCACTCATAGATGGTCGACGACATGTCCTTGGGCTCCACGCCCAGCCCCGAGGTGGCATTGGCCTGCGGGTCGGCGTCGATGAGCAGCACACGCTTGCCGCCCTCGGCCAGCGCTGCCGACAGGTTAATCGCGGTGGTGGTTTTTCCCACACCGCCTTTTTGGTTGGCTATTGCTATTATCTTTCCCATAACGGAAGTCTATCTTCAACGAAAAAATTTTTTTTCATTCAGGTCTCAGCATTTCCCGAAACCCGAAAATGTTTCACGGGTGCAAAGGAACAATATTTTACTCAAAAAACCTTGAAAAAGTCCGTTAAAATCGGTGAATTGTTCAAAACTATCGCTCATTGTTAATAACTCGTGGAACACTCAACTTTTTGCCTATCAAGCCCGATGGCCTGGGGCTGTTGCCGAGCGTGCAAGACATTGCTTCACCATTGCGGGGAAATGAGCATGATAAAGATAGTGGCCACGTCATCACGACGCGACCACCCGTTGTAAACCTTAAAACATCTTTTTTAACAGGCCGTGCCTATTTAACCTCGGCCTGCTTTATAGTTTAAAACCCTTAATGAAAACATATACTTCTTAGATTTAAGCGAGCAAAAATACTGATTTTTTGGCACATACTCATCAATATAACCTTAAAAAAGAGTTCAAAACAGCACATTTAACTATTATTTTCACTCGCTTGCAAAAAAATACTGTAAATTTGCACATTCCTAATCTGCGGGCAATTGCCCACACGACACACCTGCCTGGTGCCTTGCCCACAGCGAGACGCCATGATGTGACATGAACAAGAACTTAAAAACAAAATAACAGAACAGACAAATGAGAAAATTGACCTTATTACTGTTAGCAACAGTCATCGCAAGTCTACATGCGCTTGCAGTTCCAGCCTGGCCCAAGGCCATACCCATGCCTCAGCCCGACGGAACGACCCTGTCGGTGAAACTCGTGGGCGACGAGCATTACCATTTCAACACCACTACCGACGGTTACACCATCATGCTCAATGAGGAGGGCGCCTATGTGTACGCCCAGCGTGACGGCAACTCGCTTGTAGCAACCGACGTGCTCGCCCACGATGAGGGCAACCGCAGCCTGCAGGAGCTGGCCCTGCTCGAGAACACCGACAAGTTCATCACCGACCGTGTTGCCTCGACCCGTGCCAGTGCTGCACGTCGCGCGCCCCGCAACGTGGACCTGTCGGACTTTGACTGGGACAACTTCCATGGCCTGGTGATTCTCATTGATTTCACAGACCGCACCTTCAGCATGGATGACCCCAAGGCTTTCTTCAGCATGCAGTTCAATACCGAGGGCCTCAAGAGCTATGTGGACCCGTTCAATGGGCAGACAGTCCACTGCCAGGGCAGTGTGTACGACTACTTCAGCGAGCAGTCCAACGGCATCTTCAAGCCCCACTTTGATGTGTTCGGCCCCTATACCTCGACCTACCGCTCCGACCAGTTCACCGACCGCAACACGCAGTCAATCTTCAGGACCATCCTGAACACCGCCGACGCCGAGGTGAACTTTGCCGACTATGACGGTAACCACGATGGCAAGGTGGACATGGTGTTCTTCCTGGTGGCCGGCTATAGTGCTGCCCAAGGTAACAACGAGAACTACCTGTGGCCACACGAGTCGATACTCGATGCCGCCCGCAAAGACGGCAAACTGCTGGACCGCTACTCATGCTCCACCGAGTTCTACGGGCTGGAGAGTTACCCCAGCCGCGTTCACATCGAGGGCATCGGCACCATCTGCCACGAGTTCAGCCATGTGCTGGGCCTGCCCGACTTCTATGACACCGACGACAACCTGAGCGGCGGTGCGAGCCACGTTCCCGGCGAATGGGAACTGATGTCCTCGGGCAACTACAACGACGAGGGCCGCACGCCGCCGGGCTACAGCCTGTATGAGCGCTATGCCCTGGGGTGGGCCAATCCTCAGGAAATCACAGCCGAGGGCAACTACACACTCTATCCCGTGAGTGCTTCACAGGACGGCTACATCATCCGCACACCCCAGGAGAACGAGTTCTTCATCGTCGAGAACCGCCAGCAGACGGGTTGGGACACCTACCTGCCCGGCCACGGCATGCTTGTCACCCGTATCGACAGCACCAACCTCGATGTGTGGACCAGCAACAAGGTCAACTGCACGCCCAGCCACAACTATGTCGAGATCATCCGTGCCGGCGGCTCGACCAGGGGAGACAAGGCAAGCGACCCGTTCCCCGGCACCATGGGAATAACCTCGCTGACCAACGAGACCTTGCCAGCCCTCAAGACCTGGGCCGGACTGGACAACCCCTTCCAAATCAACGACATCGTCGAGGAAGACGGCATCATCACCTTCAAGGTCAAGAATGCACAAGCCGATTATTTCCTCATCGAGGACTTCGAGGCCATGCCCACCACGACCAACCAGTCAGCCGCCAATGTGCAGGGCAGATTCACCTCATGGACATTTACTAAAGCCAACGTCAGTGCTCCCGGTGCCGATAAGGCCATCGGCGAACGCAGCGTGACGATGAGGTTGGCTGGCAGGTTGACCTCCACGACACCCATCAACCAGAACATTTCTCAGGCTAGCCTCAAGGTGTTCAATGCATCGTCAACCGCGCTCAAGTTCAGGCTGGAATACTCCACCGATGGCGGCACCACCTGGACCCTCGCCAAGACCAGCACCGGCAAGGATGCCGCCGAGATTTCGACCTACACCAACTGCCAGATCTTCTGGGATTTGGATCTCACCGACAATCAGTCAACGCTGTTCCGCATCACCCAACTGGCAGGAAACAAGACATCCTATATCGATGACTTTGCACTCTACTACACTCAGTCCGAGCCGCAGTTTGCCACCGGCGATGTGAATGGTGACGGCGAAATCAACCTTGCCGACATCAACACGCTCATCAACTTTATCCTGGGCAGCGGCAACACTGATGACCAGCTGCAGCAGCGCTGCGACGTGAACGCCGACGGCGAGACCAATATCGCCGACGTCAACACGCTCATTGCCCTCATCCTGCAATCTTGACCCAGGATAAGCTGACACATGAATAGAATCAACATTAACCAAACCCAATAGTAATACAAGCATTATACCAAAATGAGAAAGAAATTATTGTTGCTGGCCATGGGATTGCTCTGCCTCACTGCAAGGGCAATCCCCGCTGACCCCTCCCCCACACAAGTGCAGCAGCCCGACGGCACCACACTAACCATCACGCTGCACGGTGACGAGTTTTTCCACTTCACCACCACCCTCGACGGATACACGGTGGTCAAGAATGACAAAGGTTACTACACCTATGCGCGCCTTGACGGTGACCGCCTGGTTTCCACTGGCGTGATGGCACACGACCAGGCACAACGCACCGCAGCCGACCATCGAGCCATCGACAACCTGGCCAAGCGCATCGTCAGTCCCGCCATGACGCGCGAGGGCACCGAGAAGATGAGCCGCCGCAACAGCGTCATCAGGCGCGTGGGAGCCGACGGCAGGATGGACTATGACAACTTCCGTGGCCTCATCATCCTGGTCAACTACACCGACAAGAAGTTCTCGATGGAGAATCCCAACGAGTTCTACGATACCATGGTCAACACGCCCAACTTCACCGGTTACACAATCGGCAACCGCTCGGTGTCGATGACAGGCAGTGTGCGTGACTACTACTACGATAACTCTAACCACATCTTCGACCCCACCTTCGACATTGTGGGACCCGTGGATATCAATTTCTCGTGCCGTTACCCACAGAGCACCGCCCGTGCCGACGAGATCTTCAATGCCGCCCTCAAGGCTGCTGACCCCGACATCAATTACAGGGACTATGACAGCGACGGCGATGGCTATGTTGACATGGTGTTCTTCCTGGTGGCTGGATACTCGGCTAGTTATAGCGGCAACAATGAGGACTACCTGTGGCCACACATGTATTACCTGTACTGGTCACCACCCCTCGATGGCGTGTACTTTGGACTATATGCCAGCTCCACCGAGATTTCGGGATGGGAGAATTACGCCAACTACCATGACATCGACGGCATCGGCACCATCTGCCACGAGTTCAGCCACGTGTTAGGCTTGCCCGACTTGTATGACACCGACTACAGCGGCAGCGGCGGTGCGAGTACTCACCCTGGCGGCTGGTCCATCATGGCGGGCGGCAGCGGCAACAACTATGGCCGCAACCCTGTGGGCTATAGCCTGTATGAGCGTTACACCCTGGGGTTCACCACACCCACGCTGATTGAGGACGAGGGCAACGTCACGTGCAGCCACTGGATGAGAGCAACAAGGGCTACCGCCTTGACACTTTCAATCCCAATGAGTACTTCCTCATCGAGAACCGCCAGAGCGGCAAGTGGGACCGTTACTTGCCTGGACAGGGACATGGCATGCTCATCACAAGAGTTGACTCCACCAACCAGAATATATGGAACTATAACGAGGTCAACTGCAACCCCTCACACATGTACTATGAGCTCTTGCGAGCCAGCTATGTGGGCTACGACAGCGGCTATGACCCCTTCCCCGGAAGGGCTGGCGTGACATCTATCTCCAACTTCAGCACACCCAACCTGCAGACGTGGGACAAGACACTGAACGAGTACATCATCAACGATATCGTTGAGCAGAACAGGCTTATCAGCTTCACAGTCAGTAGAGACACCTCGTTCATGGCCACCATCGAGGACTTTGAAATCATGCCCGTCACTGATGATATCAACTTGAAGGCAGTCCAAGGAGTCTACGGCAAATGGGACTTCACCAAGTGTACTGTAGGGGAGATGGAAGACAGCAGCCATGCCGTGAAAATGCTGAAACCCAGCCAGATCACATCCACCGAACCACTGCTCATCAAGCCCTTCCTGGTCACCTACACCCTCAACAACCCGACCACCAACTCGGCCAACATGAGGGTATCCTACTCCATTGACGAGGGAAAAACTTGGTTGAATGTCCCAGACGGCATCACCACCTTTGCAGCGGGTGAGAGACGCAGGGTATCTCACGCTTTACCCACCGATGCACCCATCATGCTGCGCTTTACCGAGACGGCTGGCAGTACCAAGAATCCCATCTACCTGGAGGACATCAAGCTGTTCTACAACGAAGTGTGGCCCGAGCCTCCCATCATCGGTGACGTGAATGTTGACGGCATGGTGGACATTGCCGATGTTAACGACATCATCGACATGGTTCTCACTGATGTCATGCGTGACGCGGGCGACGTGAACGGTGACGGCGAGCTCAACATCGCCGACATCAACACGCTCATCGACATCATCCTCACGGCACAATAACGTGGGTAACGGCTAACCTGCGGCCTGCATGACGAGGAACTGAATATTTATATTCTAAAAGGCTTAAAAACTGGGCATTTTGTCACGAAATGCCCGGTTTTTTCTCCCTACTGAAACCAGTTAACTAATAATAACAATTTTTTGCAAAATAAATTTGCCTACTCCAAATAGTAGCAGTACCTTTGCAGCAAAGTTGGAAATATATTAATACTATTCATCCTAAACAAACATCGCGTTGTGAAACGGGGTGTTTGTTTTTTATGGTCCATGATGCGTAAAAATCCGATAATTTTCACTACATTTGCACCCAAGAGTTAACCCATTCACTTTTCACACATCATTATATTCAACATGTTAAGAAAAATCCGAATAACACTTGCAGCAATCATAATGGTCATGGTGACATTGCTGCTGCTTGACGTGAGCGGCACGTTGCATCATTACCTGGCGTGGACGGCACGCATCCAGTTCCTGCCTGCCGTGCTGGCGCTGAATGTGGTCGTGATTGTGGCCCTGGTGATGCTGACGCTCATCTTTGGCCGCATCTACTGCTCGGTCATCTGCCCGCTGGGCATCTTCCAGGACATCGTGTCGTGGATCCACGGCAAGCGCAAGAAGAACCGCTTCACGGCAAGCCCCGAGAAACGATGGCTGCGCTACGGTGTGCTGGCGTTGTTTGTCATTGCCTTCATCGCCGGCATTCACTCGCTGGTGGCACTGCTGGCCCCCTACAGCAGTTATGGCCGCATGGTGACCAACCTGCTGCTGCCCGTCTACCAGTGGGGCAATAACCTGCTGGCCGCGATTGCGGCCCATGTGGACAGTTATGCCTTCTACGGCGTTGACGTGTGGCTCAAGAGCCTGCCCACGTTCCTGATTGCGCTGGCCACGTTCATCGTGATTGTCGTGCTGGCCTGGCGCGGCGGCCGCACCTACTGCAACACCATCTGCCCCGTGGGCACCATCCTGGCACAGTTGGCCCGCTTCTCGTGGCTGAAGGTCTACTTCAAGGCCGACAAGTGCAAGGCTTGTAGCCTGTGCACCAAGAATTGCAAGGCATCGTGCATCGACTTCAAGACGCACAAGGTGGACTATACCCGCTGTGTGGCGTGCGGCAACTGCCTGGAGAAATGTAACTTCGGCGCGCTGCACTATGGCCACCCCAAGGCTGCCGCCCAGCCCGCTACACCCGCTGGCGACGATAAGCAGGGCACCAACACAGCACGGCGCGCGTTCCTCGTGGGAACGGCCATCGTGGGTGCCGATATCGCCCTGGCCCAGGCGTCCAAGAAGGTGGACGGCGGCCTGGCCATCATCAAGGACAAGGTGCCTGCCAAGCGTCACACGGCCATCACGCCTCCGGGCTCGGTGAGCGCCGCCCACTTCGCCCAGCACTGCACCGCGTGCCAGTTGTGTGTGGCCAAGTGCCCCAATGGTGTGTTGCGTCCCTCTACCGACCCGATGAAACTGATGCAGCCCGAGTTGAGTTTTGAGCGCGGTGCCTGCCGCCCCGAGTGCGTGGAGTGCTCCACCGTGTGCCCCACGGGTGCCATCAAGCCCATCACCGTTGCCCAGAAGTCCTCGACCATGCTGGGTCATGCCGTGTGGGTCAAGGCTAACTGCGTGATTCTGAAAGACGGCGTTGCCTGCGGCAACTGTGCCCGTCACTGCCCTGCCGGAGCCATCATGATGGTTCCCCTGGATGCCAACGACGACACCTCACCCATGGTTCCCGCCGTGAACAGCGCGATGTGCATCGGGTGCGGCACCTGCGAGTATGTGTGCCCGGCACGGCCCTTCAGTGCCATCTATGTCGAGGGTCACGAGGTGCATAGCGAGATTTGAGATTAAAATCTCAAAGTTTAGAGTTTAATGTTTAGAGTTTAGAGTTATTTTGAGACATGAACGACAACAAGCATAACGACAAGGGCGGCAAGATGCTGTCGCGCCGCACCTTCCTCAAGGCTGTGGGACTGGGTACCGCCGCCACCGCAGCACCCGTGATAGTGAGTTGCGCCACCAGCGACGACAAGAAGGCTCCCGCCCAGGAACCGCCCATCGGCAAGATGACCTACCGCGAGAACCCCAAGACCCACGAGAAAGTCTCCATCCTGGGCTATGGCATGATGCGCCTGCCCGCCACCAACGGCAAACCCTTTGGCCGCGACAATGACGCCGAGATCGACCAAGAGATGGTTAACCGCCAGGTGGACTATGCCATCGAGCACGGCGTGAACTACTTTGACACATCGCCAGCCTACAGTCGCGGACTGAGCGAGCATGCGACGGGTATCGCCCTGAGCCGGCACAAGCGTGACGAGTTCTTCATCGCCACCAAACTGTCCAACTTCAGCCCCGAGTCACAAACGCGCGAAGCCAGTATCGAGATGTTCCAGAACTCGCTCAAGGAACTACAGGTGGACTACATCGACTACCTGCTGCTGCACTCCATCGGCGGCGGCACCGGCGAGGAGGCCATGGAACTGTTCAGGAAGCGCTACATCTACAACGGCATACTCGACTATCTGCTGGAACAGCGCGAGAAGGGCGTGATTCGCAACCTGGGCTTCTCCTATCATGGCGAGATTGCCGTGTTTGACTATCTGCTGGCCAACCACGACAAGTATCACTGGGACTTTGTGCAGATCGAACTCAATTACCTGGATTGGAAGTACGCCAAGGAAATCAACGAGGAAAACACCAACGCCGAGTACCTCTATGCCGAACTCGACAAGCGTGGCATCCCAGCAGTGATCATGGAGCCCCTGTTGGGGGGACGCCTGGCCTCGCTGCCGCAGCCGCTGGCACGCAAGATCCTGGCCCGTGACCCCGAACGCTCGCTGGCGTCGTGGGCCTTCCGCTATGCCGGCTCGTTCCCGCGTGTGCTGACCGTGCTGAGCGGC
>ERZ842401.3399-NODE-3399-length-19841-cov-10.514101_pt1 | contig 19841 bp, 20 predicted proteins | sample MGYA00521270_ERZ842401 | MGnify/ENA primary metagenome ERZ842401 (study PRJEB31892, sample SAMEA3878208) | bioreactor metagenome | biome: Moose rumen | place: Sweden | collected 2011-10 | study: EMG produced TPA metagenomics assembly of the PRJEB12797 data set... | reverse complement strand
AACTTTTTACTTTTGTTATGGCGAAAAAGGTGTCAAGTTATTTCAGTACAAGACATAAAGGTATAAGCGGCATAGCCGATTACTTAACTCTTAACTCCCGTCAGGTATTCGTCCGTTTTCGTATACATCCCCGTCTGTGCCGAATAGGTTATGAACTTGCGGAACACCCATTGGCGCAATTATCCCTTTGTCCCATCCTTGCTTTTGCCAAGTTCCAAACGCAGAGCCTCCAACTGAGCCTCATTAAAGCTTTCGGGCAGACTATCTTGCATATTCTTCGGACTATGACGCTGAGCCTCGCTTATCATGTCGGCATTCTTGCCAAGCATGTCGGCAAAAATTTTCATCTTCGACCATATGTCATGATACACAAGCCACTCCACGAGCTTATCCATTTCAGCCTTGTCGTGCTGACGGAAATCTCTGTTTATAGCCTCTACAATTAGTGGAAATTGGCCCTTGTTACAGCCAGAATCGCCCACCAGATTGGCCATCATGCCACAAAGTTCCTTCCAAGTGAAGTCAGGGTACTGAAATTCTGCTCCGCTGATGTGAGCGCCAAGTACAGGAAAAAACATCGGAACGAGGGGTTCATGCATGTTTACTGATGCCTGTGAGAGCAGTAATTTGATACATTCTGTCCCCTTTCCGAGGTTCGGCATCTTAGGGGAAGCTGATTTGCTAATGTCGTATTTCATTGATTTTTAGCTTTTTAGATGAAATTTGATTTAAAAATCTTCCAGTTTCCAATTCTTCCAGTTTTTTTTTGAGGGGTACCATTTACTCAAATACACTTATATTATAATATATAACTAATTAATAATCAATATTATATATAATATATATAGTATAAAAGAATAGAAATGGAGTCTCATTTTTAATTGGAAGAACTGGAATATTGGAAGATTTATTCATTTTACTTATTTCTCTACGAGGCCATTAATAGCTTTATTCAGTTCGAGGTACACGCAGAGGGACTGCTGGCAAGAAGATCTACAGCGTTGAGGGTATCCAGCTCCGCGAGATGAGACGCGGTGTGAACGTCATCGACAGAAAGAAGTTCTTCAAGTTTTAAAGATTAAACCACTTCGTTAAGAAGTGATATAAAAAACAAGCCCCCTGAATTGACTCAGGGGGCTTTTCTTGTTAGGTTACTCTTTATAAATCTTTTTACCGTTACTACTAATGTATATTCCTGGTTTCAGAGTTGCGAGATTACTGAAACGCTGTCCTTGCAAATTGTACACAAAACCGTCGTCTTCCGGAAGAGAGGCTGTGGTGGAGGTGATGCCTGTAACGGCATAGCTGACGTTCTCAATACTGAACTGACCTATGATACCGTCGCTCCATCCTGATGCGGCACTGTAGAAGGCAATTGCATAGTCACCCTGCTCGGTGATGTCGAACTCGAATACCTGCTGGGTGGGAGTGCCGAAGCTATTGGTAGTCGAATTGCCGATATTGATGTTCGGGGTATAGGTCTGTTTGGCAACGCTGCTGTTATCCTTCAGATTCTCGATATTAAGCTCTATGGCACCAAAGTTCGCCATATTCCAGTTACAAGCCTTGTATTTTATCTTATAGTGGCCTGGAGCCATACTGAGTTTGTGTCCACCTTCAGGAAGGCCGTATTTTGCCCAACCTTGATGGGCACTGCCATTGATATTGCGGAAATAAATTCCGTAGCTGAAACCTCTGGGTGAGCCTGTCAACTGCAGTACACGACAGCCTGATGTATAGCCGCTGCTGTAGCCAGAACGCTTCTCGCTGCTGTCGTAGAGGGTCCATCCTGCAGGAATGGCGCCGCCCTCAGTAAAAGTAAGGCTATACGCCATAGTTGGTGACTGTAATGTCAATATTACAGAGGCTCTTGCTGTCTCACCATCGTTATCAGTAGCTACTACCTGCAGCTTGTGCTTGCCACTCTTGGCTCCTGAGAGAGTGGCCTGATAGGGTTCTTGGGTGCATGTAGCAATGAGGGTTGAGCCATCATAGAACTCCACCTTTTCTATAGTACCGTTAGGGTCTTCTGCTGTGGCTGTGATGGTGATATCCGGAAACTTCACGCTTTCCTTGATGCCATAGCTGACATATTTTGCCTCATCAGAAGGTGAGGTAATCTTGACAGAGGGTGCAGTCTTGTATAGTGAGAAGTTCTTGCAGAAGTTCCATATCTCCTTACCTGTATATACCTGTGTCTCCTTGCTTATCCAGTGGCCTTTGTTAGGCAGTTCCAACAGGCGTACCTCAGAACCGTCTTTTCCGCCTCCCCAGATATGCATCTTACAACCATTAAAGCCGTTGTAGTTATTGACAACCCTCTCTGTTGTGGAGCAACCGTTATGGGCTATCCACACATTAAGTGCTGGTTGAGCTCCGCTGAAGGCGCAGGTCTCATCGGCAGTACCGTGAATATGCAGAATAGGTATTGCACGCGCATTGGCATCTGCCGTAGCACCACCCATAGGATAACCGCTGCATGGGGCGAAGGCTGCTATGAGGTCAGGAATCTTGTTCATAGCGTGATAGGTCAGCATACCGCCCATAGAGAAGCCACCGAGATAGACGCGGTTGCGGTCAATCTTATGCTGGGTTGCCATCTTGTCGATAATGGCCTTGATGAAATTGATGTCGCTATTGCCCGATATGTCCCACGCCTTGTTGATGCCGTTAGGGAACACTACGACGAACTTTGCTGTATCGCAGACAGCCTCCATGCTGACATTGTCGTTTTTAAACTCAGTGTTCTGCATCCAGTTGGCATCCTGACCATAACCATGACAGAAGATGAGCAACGGACGGTTCTCACCGAGGTTATTTGGTACAATGACGTTGTACGTGCGGTTGACGCCATCAACGGTAATGTTGTCGGCCTTCACCGATGTCATTCCGGCAATCAGCAGAAGGAGTAAAAGAATAGTTTTTTTCATTTTTGTTTTAATTATTGAGATTTATTTCGATTTCCGTGTGCAAAGGTACATAAAATAATAGTAACAAGGACAAAAGCCAAAGAAGTTGGTATAAATGGAAATGAAATAGATATTTTTTACTAACTCTGCACTCAAAACCGACATAAAAAATCCCGAAGGCATCGACCCTCGGGATAATTTTAAACCCTACACTCTAAACTCTAACCGTTACTTATTCCTTCTCAGGGAATTCTCCATTGAGGATATAGTTGACGATGAACATAATGTCTGGCATATTGATTATGCCATCGCAGTTAGCATCAGCAGTCTTGATGTCATAGTCGTACCTAGTGCCGAGGATGATATCTGTAACAAATTGTGCATCTTCCTTATCTATGACACCATCACCATTTGCATCGCCACGCAACTTGCATGAGAGCAAACCGCCTTTACCATAATGAGCCATTGTCTTGTCCTGGGGGTCATCACCTTCCAGTTGTGTACCATCCTGACCAGTCAGAGTGTACCAGCATCCATTAAACATATAGTCACTCACCTCAACATTTTCGGTAGTCCATGCTTCACCAGCATAGACTTTCTTAAGAGCCGTGCAACCGGCAAACATCCATGACATATCTTTCACGTTTTCGGTATCAAAACTGCTGAGATCGAGAGATGTAAGACTCTGGCAACCATAGAACATACCATTCATATCCGTAACATTCTTGGTATCGAAGTTGCTGACGTTGATAGAGACTATACTATTGCATCCTCCAAACATATCCAGCATAGTTGTCACATTGCGAGTATCAAAACTGCTGAGGTCAAGAGAATTGAGAGTGAGACATTCATAGAACATCTTTTCCATATTTGTAACATTCCGGGTATCGAATTTACTGAAATCGAGCTCGTTGATTTCATAGCACCCAGCGAACATTCCATACATATCTGTCACATTCTGAGTATTGAGATTTGTGAGTCCCTTAATGGTGGAGAGCTTCGTCATATTAGCAAACATCATACGCATACTCGTCATGAAATGATAGTCTGCGAAAGAAGGTTCAAACTTCACCATAGTTATCTGGTCACAATAGTCTTCTCCTCTCCAGTCGAAAGAACTCACATTAAACATCGTGCCTGTTCTTGTCTCACGTTCGTTGTCATAATAGAATGTGAGAACACCATCTTCAAGAACTGCGTAGGCATAGGAATATTTATTTTCCCGATTTCCCTTGCCTTCAATTCCTATAACAACTTCCTGATTTGTAGTATATGCATGTTCTACATCAAATGCATTAAGTTGGAAGTATCCATCACTATGGCCCCATCCCCAGTTCACGTGGAAATAGTCATCTTGGTCATATCCGTCAATAATGAAGGCATGACCAGCAGTATGTTCTGCATCTATAACTTTCTGGCCACCATATATGACAGGTCTGCCGTTCTTCAGTTCATCATATACCATCTGGTTCCACGCATCCTGAGTACCGGTATAATTATCTCGTTGTATGTATGATATGGTACTCTTATAGTCGAAATACTCTTTCAAAGCATCAGCAACATATGCAACAGGTGCGCTACTACCATCCAATCCATAATTCATTTTTACAGAACAGCCCGCCAAGAGCATTAAGGTTGCTACAGTCTGATTCATCTGAGACATATTATCCCAATCGATAGTAGTGACAGCGATGCTTGGCATATTGATTTTAGGAGTCGTCGTACTGGTATAAGCAGGTATTCTTTTCTTTGTTTGTAGAGGCCACTGGTGGTAGTACATAACCTGCGCCATTGCTGTTGCAACACATCCCGTGAGAGTAGACTGTTCCTGAATAGTGGGACACAAAGCATTATACGGATAATTCTGACTCCAATGAGTCGGAATCATAGGGAGGATAGAACCTCCTGTTACAGAGGTCAGGGATACAGCCTTCACATTGCTATGGCTCTGAAGATACAGATATTCGTCAGCGTAGCCCTGAAGCCAAGCTTTCATATTGTCCGGAATGCTGTCAGGATTGTAGGAGCCGCTATAGGAATAGCCCAGCACATCGGGCATCCTGTCATCACCACTGACAATGACATAACCGTTTGAAGATTCAACATTGAAGACATAATAGGCTTTCTGGTTGTCAACTGCTGTCAGCGAAACAGAAGAACCTGGGGCACCAATACTACGACGCGCAGTACTCCTTGCGGCAGAACTGCCACCCTTCTTGGAGGTCAGGAAACGAGATGCTTTTTCACGTGCTGCACTCTCAGAAATGGGGGCTGCAAATGATGACACCCAGAATGTCAGGAAAGTGATTAGAGTTAATAGGAATTTCATTATTATGTATTGTTTAGATATACTTCCGTCTGCAAAAATAATATATTTATATAAGAATACAAAAAAATCCCTTTAAAAAAGTTTGTTTTCTTGTATAATTGATAAAAAAACCGTACCTTTGGTGCGCAAAATTATATTTGATGGAATTAATAACAAAATATTTCCCATCGTTGACGGAGCGTCAGCAAGAGCAGTTCAAGGCGTTGGATGCGTTGTATCACGACTGGAACAGCAAGATAAATGTCATCTCACGAAAAGATATTGACAATCTGTACCTGCACCATGTGCTGCACTCTCTGGCAATAGCAAAACTGATAAACTTCAAGCCTAAGACAAAGATTCTGGACTTTGGATGCGGAGGAGGTTTTCCCGGGATTCCTCTTGCTATAATGTTTCCTGAATGCAGTTTCAAGCTTATTGATGGCACAGCAAAGAAGATAAGGGTGTGCCAAGAGGTGATAAGTGCCATCGGGCTGGACAATGTCGTAGCAGAACAACGCAGAGGTGAAGAAGAGAAGGGACAGTATGACTTCATAGTATCGAGAGCCGTGATGCCCCTACCCGACCTGGTGAAGATAGTCAGGAAGAATATCTCAAAGAAATCAAGCAATGCCTTCCCTAACGGCATCATAACGCTAAAGGGCGGAGAACTGCAAAGCGAGATACAGCCCTTCAGAAATATCATTGACAAGACAGAACTGACAAGCTACTTTGAAGAGGAGTGGTTTAAGGAGAAGTTTGTGCTGTACTTGCCGAATTAATAGTTGACAGTTGACAGTTGATAGTTGAGAATTGATATATGAAGATAAATACTATACCCTGTAACATGCTGGACGAGAATTGCTACATCGTCAGCGATGAGACAAAAGAGTGTATGATAATAGACTGTGGCGCTGCTTCCGTAATGGAGCAGAAGGCCATCAGTGACTATATAACAAAAGAAGGCCTGAAGCCTGTGCTCTATGTCCTGACACACGGACATTTTGACCATACGATGGGTAGCAACTGGGTATATGACACCTATGGTCTGCAACCTACCATCTGCGAAAGAGATGCAGAGTTGTACAAGGATTTCCGCAAGGAAGCCGCAGCCTTTGGTTTTATTATTGACTACGACCTGCCCGTCATAGGACGCTGCCTCAACGATGGCGACACAGTAACATTCGGCAACAGCACCTTTAAAGTGATACATACCCCCGGACATTCGAAAGGTAGCGTAGTATTTTACAACAAAGAGAACAATGTTGCTTTCACAGGTGATACTCTCTTCAAGGGTAGCATAGGACGCACCGACCTCCCTGGCGGTTCTATGTTCCAGATGATAAATTCGTTGAGACTGTTGCAGCAGCTACCTGACGAGACTGTGATATATCCAGGACACGGGCCAGAAACAACAATGAAGTTTGAAGGGGCCACAAACCCATATCTCGACAGGTGAAAAGCGAACGCATCATAATGGGAATAGACCCTGGTACGAATGTCATGGGCTATGGTGTCATTAAATGCCAAGGTCAGAAAGCCGAGATGATAGCAATGGGTGTCATCGACATGAGAAAAGAGAGTGACACTTACCTTAAGTTGGGGCACATCTTCGAACGCGTGACAGGCATCATAGACGAATACCTGCCTGATGAGCTCGCCATTGAGGCGCCCTTCTTCGGAAAGAATGTGCAATCGATGCTGAAACTGGGAAGAGCACAGGGAGTTGCCATAGCAGCAGCTATACATCACAGCGTACCCATTCATGAATATGCACCGCTGAAGATAAAGATGGCGCTGACGGGTGTCGGAAGTGCTTCGAAGGAACAGGTGGCAGGGATGTTGCAACGCATACTGAAGATAAGCAAAGAAGACATGCCGAAATTCATGGATGCCACAGATGCTCTGGCAGCAGCTTACTGTCACTTTATGCAGACAAACGCACCAATATCGACAGGAAAGAAATACAGTTCGTGGAAGGATTTTGCAACCAAGAACAAAGACAGGGTGAAAGGTGATGGGTCTAAGGACTAAGGTCAAAGGTGAAACTAATTTAGATGGAAAAACATATAGCAATAGTAGGACTGAACGCCAGCGGTAAGACGCAGATGGTGGAGAAATATCTTCGTGAGAATCCATCGCGCTATGTCAGATATATCACCTTCCGTGACACATACGGTGGTGACAACGACCGTACATATTACCTGCAGCAGAGGTGGAACCAGATGGAAATAGATCCTGAGACACCTACTGTAGAGCAACTGTTGGAGAAAGCCTATAAAGCCGGCAACAGCAGCACAGAAGATGGGAAAGCGTTTAAGGAACATCTGTATGACATCTTCAATCTTCGATATCTTTTGGACAAATATATCATACTGCTATCATCGGGAGAGCTGAGGAAATTCGTACTGTGCAGAGCCCTGATGGGACGTCCGAAGATGCTAATCATTGACAATCCCTTCATAGGGTTGGACAGTGAGACACGCGAACAGCTGAAGGGAGTATTGGCAGATATGGCACATGAGCACGGGTTGCAGATAGTGCTGATACTGACAAAGGAGGCAGAGGTGCCTGACTTCATAAAAGACATCAGACGGGTAGAGAGTAACGACGAAAGCATAATGCTGGAAGCACACCCCGAGATGGTGAGCGAATTGCTGGCAGAACAGCAGCAACAGACAAAGGAGAAGAGTGACGATATAGTAAACCTCAGGAAGGTAAAGATACAATATGGTCCACGAACCATTCTGAAAGACCTCGACTGGAATATCCGCAGAGGAGAGAGATGGGCTTTGTCCGGACAAAACGGAGCAGGTAAATCAACACTGTTGTCTATCATCTGCTGTGACAATCCGCAGTCATATGCCAATGATGTGGCCCTCTTCGGAATGCAGAGAGGACATGGTGAGAGCATCTGGGAAATAAAGAAACACATAGGATATGTATCACCAGAGATGCACCGTTCCTACACCAGAGACCTGCCAGTAATGCGCATCATAGCATCAGGACTGAAAGACACCATAGGCCTCTATGTGCAGCCTACAGAAGAAGACTATGCCATCTGCCGCAAATGGATGAGAGTCTTCGGCATAGAAGACTTGGCAGAGAGATCATTCATAAAACTGTCTTCCGGAGAGCAGAGGCTGATATTGGTGGTAAGGGCCTTCGTGAAATGTCCGGACTTGTTGATTCTCGACGAACCTCTGCACGGACTGGACCAACCACGAAGCGAGATGGTGAAGAACATCATAGACGAATATTGCAAGGATAGGAGCAAAACCCTGATAATGGTGACACACTATGAAGAAAACCTTCCAAAATGTATAACAGACAAGATTGTCTTGAAGAGGAACATCTGAAACGAAAACAAAAATATTATGAAAAAGAACATTCTTACAGCCTTTATGGCATCGGCAGCGTTATTAAATATTTCTGCCGCAGAAACAAATGACAGCACAAAGAATGACAGTATCATCTTCACTACCATTAAGGAGATACCAATCACATCGGTAAAGAATCAGGCACGCTCTGGCACCTGTTGGGACTATTCTACCCTGTCATTCTTTGAGGCCGAGATACTGAAGAAGAGCGGCAAGACATATGACCTCTGCGAGATGTTTGTTGCTAATCATAATTATATGGACAGAGCGATTATGAAGGTTCGTCTGCATGGTGATATGCAGTTCTCACAAGGTGGTTCAGCATATGATGTATATTATATCCTGAGCAACTATGGCATCTGCCCAGAAGAAGCTATGGCAGCACCTGGTACCATGTATGGCGACACCCTGAATAACTTCAACGAATTCTTCGAGGTGATGACTCCTTATGTGCAGGCTCTGTCAACATCTAAAGCCAAGAAGTTGTCACCAGCATGGCAGAAGGGTTTGCAAGGCATTATCGATGCCTATTTGGGAAAGGTCCCGGAGAAGTTCACCTACGAAGGAAAAGAATACACCCCACAAAGCTTTGCCGCTTCATTGGGACTGGATTGGAAGGACTATGTATCTATCACATCATATACACACCGCCCATTCTGGACAGAATTCCCTGTAGAGGTACAGGACAACTGGCGCGGAGGAATGTCGTGGAATGTTCCTATGGATGATATGGCACGCATCATAGACTATGCTATAGACAACGGATATACTGTAGCATGGGGCGGAGACGTTTCTGATGACGGATTCACTCGCGAAGGACTGGCTATTCTGGTAGACACCAAGAAAGTTGCAGACAACGAAGGTTCTGATATGGCAAAATGGCTGAAGTTATCTGCAAAAGAGAAGAACGACAAGTTGAAGAAACTGGGTGCCAGCATACCAGAGATGACACCTAGTCAGGAGAAACGTCAGGAGCAGTATGACAACTGGGAGCTGACAGATGACCACGGAATGCTGATCTATGGTAAGGCGAAAGACCAAAACGGACGCGAATACTACATGGTGAAGAATTCATGGGGCGAGACCGGTTCATATAAGGGAACATGGTATATGTCGAAAAACTTCATCATAGCAAAGACTATGGACTTCCTCATCAACAAAAACGCTGTTCCAAAGGATATCCGCAAGAAATGTGGATTCTAAAAATCTAAGAGTTGAAAATAATCAATTTCATAAGCCGTTGGATGGCAGTAATAATACTGCTGGCTGGAGTCATTGCTATGATATTCCCAGAGACAGGGAATATTATCAAGGCATCATGGATAAACTGGATGTTGGGCATCGTAATGCTTGGTATGGGACTGATGCTGCGATTAGACGATGTTCGGATAGTTTTCTCACGTCCGCAGGATGTGTTGATAGGTAATGTGATGCAGTTTTTCATTATGCCATTGGTAGGTTATCTGCTAACTGTCATATTCCGATTGCCACCAGATTTGGCTGTAGGAGTGATATTAGTAGGATGCTGCCCAGGAGGAACAGCATCAAACGTAATGACCTATCTGGCAAAAGGCGACTTGGCACTGTCGGTAGGAGTGACGACTGTCTCTACCCTACTCGCTCCTTTTGTAACCCCGATGTTGGTATGGGCTTTAGCAGGAACAATGGTAGAGGTGGATATCATCACCATGTTCCTCAGCATAGTACAGGTGGTGATACTACCCATTGCCATCGGCATCATAATACGCCATTATGCATCATCTTTTGCAGACAAAGTATCGGCATATTTACCGGCAGTATCTGTAATAGCGATAGCTTTGATAGTAATGGCCGTCGTTGCTGCCAACCAAAACGCTTTACTCACCTCTGGTATCACAATTCTTATCGTAGTAGCGCTGCATAACCTGATGGGATTCCTGTTGGGATATGGTGCTGCTTCGTTAATAGATTTGACACGACCGAAAAAAGTGGCATTAAGCATAGAAGTTGGTATGCAGAACAGCGGGCTGGCATGCTCACTGGCACACCAGCATTTTGCTGCTATGGCGATGGCGGGAGTACCAGGAGCAATATTCAGCGTATGGCACAACATAGCGGGCGCCTTAATATGGGGCAGACACAGGGGAAACGAAAACGAAAACGATAACGATAACCAAAACGAAAACGAAGACCAAAACTGGATTTAATTGGTTATTTTTGGCAGAATAAAATATTTTTACTAACTTTGCAGCCACATTAGAATAAAACAAATGAAACGACTGACATTAATCCTGGCAATACTCTTCAGTGCAGGTTGTATGCTTACAATATCTGCGGCACAAAAGAAGAACAAGGAAAAAGTTGCCACATCATCAGAAAAAGCTCTGGTGGTATATTTCTCTGCAACAGGAAACACTGCACGTCTGGCAAAGCAGTTGGCAGAAAAACATAATGCGGACATCTATCGTATTATTCCTGCTACGAAATACTCTAAAGCCGACCTTGACTGGCGCAATAGCAAGAGTCGCTCATCACTGGAGATGACAAACGACAGAGCACGCCCAAGCATGAAGGGAAATGTGAAACATATGGAGAAATACAACACCATATACCTAGGCTACCCAATATGGTGGGGTATTGCACCACGTATCATAAACACATTCATTGATGCCAACCCAGGACTTAAAGGAAAGACTATAATACCTTTCGCCACATCTGGTAGTAGCACGATCGACAAATCGGTAGAAGACCTGAGGGCCACCTACCCCAACCTGACTATAAAAGACGGAATTAAAATAACACATTAACATAAAAAAGAAAATAATTATGAGCAACTTTATTAAAGAATTCAAGGAATTTGCAGTAAAAGGAAATGCTATCGACATGGCTGTCGGTGTAATCATTGGCGGTGCATTCGGAGAAATCGTAAACAGTATCGTTAACGACATCATCATGCCTCCTATCGGATGGCTCATTGGCGGTGTAAACTTCTCAGACCTGAAGGTAGAACTGCCACAGGTAGTTATTCAGGGTGTGGAAATGGCTCCTGCTACCATCAACTATGGCAGTTTCATCCAGACCATTATCAATTTCATCATCATCGCTCTCTGTGTATTCATGATGATTAAGGGTCTCGCAAGAATAAAGAACGCTAAGAAGGAGGAAGAAGAGGCTGCTCCTGCTGCACCAGCAGAACCAAGTAATGAGGAGAAACTGCTGACAGAAATTCGTGACCTTCTGGCTAAGAAGTAAAGGGCAGAGGTTATAGGTTAAAGGTTAAAGAAAAACTGATGACTGCTAAAGAAATACGTGAATCTTTCAAAAAATTCTTTGAAAGTAAGGAACACCTTATAGTACCCAGCGCACCTATGGTGGTGAAGGATGACCCAACACTGATGTTTACCAATGCCGGTATGAATCAGTTCAAGGACATCATATTGGGCAACACCACTCCCAAGAGCCGCAGACAAGCTGACACACAGAAGTGTCTGCGAGTCAGCGGAAAGCATAATGATCTGGAGGAAGTAGGACATGATACCTACCACCACACCATGTTTGAGATGCTCGGCAACTGGAGTTTTGGCGATTACTTCAAGAAGGAAGCCATCACATGGGCATGGGAGTATATCGTTGATGTACTGAAGATTAACCCTGCAGACCTCTATGCTACCGTTTTCGAAGGCTCTGAGGAAGAGGGACTGGCACGCGACGACGAAGCTGCTGCCATCTGGGCACAGTTCTTGCCCAAGGACCATATCATCAACGGCAACAAGCACGACAACTTCTGGGAAATGGGAGACACGGGCCCTTGCGGACCATGCTCTGAGCTTCATGTAGACTCACGTTCTGCGGAAGAAAAGGCAAAGATACCGGGAAAGGATCTTGTGAATAAAGACCATCCACAGGTGATAGAGATATGGAACCTGGTATTCATGCAGTTTAACAGAAAAGCCGACGGCTCGCTGGAGGAACTGCCTGCTAAAGTTATAGATACCGGTATGGGCTTCGAACGCCTTGTGCGCACCCTGCAAGGAAAGACTTCTAACTATGATACCGACGTATTCCAGCCACTCATCAAGACAATGGCAGATATGGCAGGATGCAAATATGGTGAATCAGAAGAGAAAGATGTAGCTCTGCGAGTAATCGTAGACCACCTTCGTGCTATCGCTTTCGCCATTGCTGACGGACAGTTGCCAAGTAACGCAAAAGCCGGATACGTCATAAGGAGAATCCTAAGACGTGCCGTGAGATATGGATATACGTTCCTGGGACAAAAGGAAGCATTCATATACAAACTCGTGCCAACCCTCGTAGAAGAAATGGGAGATGCTTTCCCAGAACTACCTGCACAGCAGAAACTCATCATGAAGGTGATGCAAGAGGAAGAAAGTGCATTCCTGCGTACTCTTGAGAATGGTATAAAACTATTACAAGGTATCATCAACGAAACAAAGGCTGCCAGAAAGACTGAGATTGCCGGTGACAAGGCTTTCACCCTCTTCGACACTTACGGATTCCCTCTCGACCTTACAGAATTAATCTGTCGCGAACAAGGTATGACTGTGGACGAGAAAGAATTCAACAACTGCATGGAGGAACAAAAGAAACGTGCCAGAAATGCTGCTGAGGTACATCTGGGTGACTGGGTTGTATTACAGGATAAGGAGTCGAACTTCGTGGGATATGACAACACTGAATACCCTTGCCACATAGTAAAGTATCGTGAGGTAAAACAGAAGAAAGGCACTGCCTATGAGATGATTCTCGACAACACTCCTTTCTACGGAGAGATGGGTGGTGAAATAGGTGACAGCGGCGTTCTTGTTTCTGAGTATGAAGAGATTAAAGTGCTTGATACGAAGAAAGAGAATGGTGTGGCAATACATATTGTTGACAAGATACCAGAACACTGTGAAGCTGAATTCATGGCATGTGTTGATACCGACAAACGCTATGCCATTGAGAGCAACCACACCTGTACCCACCTGTTAGACCAAGCTCTGAAAGAGGTACTCGGAGATCATGTGGAGCAGAAGGGCTCACTCGTAACTGACGAGTACCTGCGCTTTGACTTCTCACACTTTGAAAAGGTAACACCTGAGCAGATTCGTGAGGTAGAGCATATCGTCAACGAACGCATTCGTCAGAATCTGCCACTGGAAGAATTCCGCGATACACCAATTGAGGAAGCAAAGCAACTTGGAGCCATCGCCCTCTTCGGTGAGAAATATGGTGACAAAGTGCGCGTTGTGAAATTCGGTTCTTCTGTAGAATTCTGTGGTGGCTGTCATGCAGCTGCTACAGGTCAGATAGGAATGGTACGAATCATTAATGAAAGCAGCATCGCTGCAGGCGTACGTCGTATCGAAGCCATTACCGGCAAGGCAGTGGAAGAACTGATTGACAGGGCACAGGATTTCCAGAACGACTTGAAAGCGCTCTTCAACAATGCTCCAAACCTGTTTGAAACAATATCCAAAGCCATTGCCGAAAACAAAGAACTGCAGGCACAGGTGGACGAATTCAAGTCACAACAGGCAGAACAATATAAGGAGAAGCTCATTCAGAATGCTAAAGAGAAAGAAGGCATAAAGATTTTGTGCGGTGTATTACCTATAGAGGCCCAAAATGCAAAAGATATGGCGTTCCAACTGAGACAGCAGTTCCCAGAAAAGCTCATAGTAGCTATTGGCTGTATCTCACAAGGCAAGCCAAGCCTCACAGTAGCATTGTCTGATGACCTCGTGAAAGATGGCAAGAATGCAGGACAAATAGTTCGCGAAGCAGGAAAACTGATACAAGGTGGTGGTGGTGGTCAGCCGCATTTTGCTACTGCCGGAGGAAAGAATGCAGAAGGTCTCAAGAGCGCAGTTGACTTAATCGTTGAGTTAGCTCTGGCATAAGAGACTTCCGAATAGACAACGTAATAGAACATGTAGCCTGAAAGTCCTGACTGAGGATACGAGGCTGCATGTTTTTTATTATCCTCATGACATCATTGAGCTGCTCATAAGGAAATTTAAACGTGAGTTGTTCCTCAACCTGACGTTCTTCTATCCTACCCTCACTCTTCGCATTTTCAATAGCATCATGAGCTGCCTCACGATAGGCTACTATAAGTCCGCCAGTGCCGAGATTTACGCCTCCGTAATATCTTATTACGAAGATTACCACATTAGTCAGATTAGCACTCAACAGGGCGCCATGAATGGGTTTTCCGGCAGTTGATGAGGGTTCTCCATCATCATTAGCACGAAAAACACCTCCATCACTACCTAGCCGATAGGCATAGCACACATGCCGGGCATCATAATATTTCTTCCTGTAGAACTGCTGCAACTCCTTAACCTCTTCAGGAGTTTCCACATGATGAGCGAAAGCATAGAATTTGCTTCGCTTCTCCGTATAATAACCTTCGGAAACTGATGATATGGTGAGATAAGTATCTTCCATCTATACCTTCTTCAAGATGGATTTCATAGTTGAAACAGGATGTGTAAGATCGTCGCGCACAGTCATTAATTCGTTGACAATTTCCGAGAAAGCTGACTGCATCACATTAGGCTTTCGTCTGTTTTTGTCAGCATGTTCGTTGATAATGATGCGAATACCTTTACTCTTCAACTGCACATGAAGATCGGTACCCTCCACAATAGGGTCTCCGTCAAAATGTATAACTCCAGGAGCACTGCGCGTAATATGAATATCTTTCGCTTTGAAGGAACGTATCTTGGACGATTTGTCAAGAGTCTTATTCATAAGGTCCAGCCCCACTTGCGGTGCATCGATGATATCAAACGGCTCCATGATAACGACGTCGAGTAATCCGTCAGACATAGAAGCCTGAGGAGCTATATAAGCATCATTTCCGTATTGTGAGGCATTGGCGACAGAAACAAGGAATGCCTTATAAGGTTCTGTCTCGTTACCATCAAGAGTAATGGAATAAGTCTCTGGTTTATACTTCAGTCCTTCTACCAAAACATTTTCCAGATACTTCATTGGACCGCGTTTTCCTGCATCAGCAAATTTCTTGGAGATAAAAGCATCAAACCCCATGCCGCAGGTACAGAAGAAAGGATGGTCATTAATCAAACCATAATCAAGGGCATGAACAACGCCTTCCGTAATAATCTTCATCGCGCCCTCCATATTGATAGGCAACATCAGATGACGCGCAAGACCATTGCCGGAACCACAAGGAATGATACCTAAAGCCGTTTGGGATTCTACCAAACCACGAGCCACTTCATTAACAGTACCATCACCACCTACGGCAACGACGATATCTACGCCTTCTTCTGCTTTTTGTCTGGCAATATTGAAAGCATGGCCCGCATACTCCGTAAAAATAATATCTATCTCGTTACTCTCTCTGCTGATATATTTATCTACTATTTCAGGTAGCTTATCCTTTTTGCCGACACCTGAAATAGGATTTACTATAAAGACTATTTTCTTATTTTCAAGCATTGAAATGTAATTGTCCTGACACCTTTTTTGCTCTGCAAAATTAATAAAATGGTCTATAATAGGTAGAAAAATGTGCTGAAAGATATTTTATTTTGCACAAAACTAAATTTTCTGTGAAAAAAATTATGACATATCATATATTTTTTATACCTTTGCACGTGCATATATAGTTGTTAACGACAAAAATGGGACAATTACAAAAGAAATTTGAATCATATCGCTTACCACAGCGATTCATGGAGATGGGAGTATATCCTTATTTCCGTGAGATAACCAGCAAACAAGGCACCGAGGTATCTATGGGCGGACACAAAGTATTGATGTTCGGTTCTAACGCATACACAGGCCTCGTTGGTGACCAGCGCATCTGTGATGCAGCAAAGAAGGCTATCGACCAGTATGGCACGGGATGTGCCGGAAGCCGTTTTCTGAATGGAACGCTCGATATTCACGTTAAGTTGGAAAAGGACTTAGCAGAATTTGTACACAAAGACGAAGCTCTCTGCTTCTCTACCGGATTCTCCGTAAATGCAGGCGTTATTGCAGCAGTAGGTGGTCGTGAGGACTACATCATCTGTGACGACAGAGATCATGCCAGCATCGTTGACGGTAGACGCCTTAGCTTCGCAAAACAGCTGAAGTATAAGCATAATGACATGGAAGACCTTGAGAATACCCTTAAAAAACTTCCTTACGAGGCTGTGAAGCTGATTGTTGTTGACGGAGTATTCTCTATGGAAGGTGACTTGGCTAAACTTCCGGAAATAGTTGAGTTGAAGAAGAAATACAATTGCTCTATCATGGTCGATGAGGCCCACTCTCTTGGTGTTTTCGGTGATCACGGCAGAGGTGTCTGCGATCACTTTGGACTTACTGAAGAGGTAGATCTCATCATGGGTACATTCTCTAAGTCACTCGCTTCTATCGGTGGATTCATTGCAGGTGACAAGGATACCATAAACTATCTGAGACATAACTCCAGAACATATATTTTCTCAGCTTCAAATACTCCTGCTGCTACAGCAGCTGCTCAGAAGGCATTGGACATCTTGAAAGCAGAGCCGGAAATCATTGAGAAGTTATGGAGTGTTACCAACTATGCCCTCAAGCGTTTCAAAGAAGAGGGATTTGAAATCGGTGACACAGAATCTCCTATCATACCTCTTTATATTCGTGATGCCGACAAGACGTTCCTTATTACATCTCTGGCATTCGAAGCAGGTGTATTCATCAATCCAGTAGTACCACCAGCATGTGCTCCACAAGATACTCTTGTGCGCTATGCTCTTATGGCTACACACACTAAGGAGCAGGTAGACCGTTCCGTAGAAATACTGAAGAAGATTTTCATCGAACAAGGAATAATAAAATAAGAATACCTAAAAATAGGTATTGCACAATAAGGAAAAACTCCGTACCTTTGCACCCGATAACCATTGGTTGTCGGGTATTTTTTGTTAATAAGATAAAAAGTTCATAATGTTTTTGTAAGGTAAAGAAAAAGGGATTAGCTGTGAAGCTCATCCCTTTATTGTAACCTTAACTCTGGCAATACGTCGTTGGTCTTTCTTAAGAATCTCAAAAAGCAGATTTCCAAATTCAAATTTCTCATGTATTCCCGGGAAATCACCTTTCAACTCAAGCAACAATCCTGCAAGTGTATCTGCCTCATCGAATTTTTCAAAGTAGTCATCATCGAGCGAGAGGATACGGCATAGGTCCACAATCTTCGTCTTGCCCTCAAATACATACGTCTTATAATCAAGTTTTACGTAACCATTATCCTCCTCATCATACTCATCGCTAATTTCTCCTACAATCTCTTCCAGTATATCTTCAAGAGTGATTACGCCACTGGTGCCGCCAAACTCATCAACTACGATAGCAATATGCACCTTATTGGTTTGGAATTCCCTCAGAAGGTCGTCTATCTTCTTTGTCTCTGGTACGAAATGTGCAGGTCGTATGAGAGTCTGCCAACGGAAAGTGTTTGACTTACCGATATGAGGCAGGAGGTCCTTGATATAAAGTATGCCGCGAATATTATCGATGCTTCCCTGATATACAGGTATGCGGCTATAGTTGTTCTTTACTATGTTATCTATTACATCTTTAAAGGAAGACTTGATATCTATACTTACGATATCCTGACGGGAAGTCATTATCTCCTTCACCATCTCATCGCTGAAACGTATGATACCCTCAAGCATCTCTTTCTCATCCCGTATCTCTTCCTTGTCCGTCATATCCAACGCCTGCTCCAGTTCATCAGCAGAGATATCATAATCCCTTCTCTGAACAAAGCGCTCCGCCAATATACCTGAACCTAACAACAATGTGCCAATAGGCCAGAACATCTGGCGGAAAAACAGTATACCATTAACAACCCTTCTACAAAAGGCCAATGGGGATACACGTGAATAAACCTTAGGAATAATTTCTCCGAATAGCAGCAACAAGAATGTCAGCAGCACAGTAACAATCAGGAAATGCACCCAATATGCCGTTCCGAAGTCAACTATTTGCGCAAAGAAATAGTTGAGCAACATGATGATTGTCACATTGATGAAATTATTTGTTATGAGAATCGTGGCAAGAGTACGCTCGGAGTCATCTCTGAGCATAAGAATCTTCTTATCCTTTATTTTGTCAGGATCAAGTTCTGACAAATCTTTTGGTGTTAAACTAAAGAAAGCTATTTCTGATCCGCTGGAAAATGCAGACATCAAAAGCAGGAACAGCGATGCTATAAGACATATTATAGCACTAATGCCAGGCGCATAAAAATGTATTTGCGATAAAGGGTCGTCCATCTAGGATTGCGGTGTTGGTTTAGGAGTTAACAATTCCAAATTTTCCACTATCACTTCTGTAGTAGTGCGTTGAATACCTTTCTTATCATCATACTGACGATATTGTATTTTACCATCCACATATATTTTATCCCCAGTATGGACATATTGTTCTACGATCTTTGCCATACGACGATAAAACACCAGATTATGCCAGTCTGTTCTGTCAGGCACCTTGGTACCGTTGGCAAGTGTATATCCTCGCTCTGTTGTAGCGAGACGTACATTAGCAACAGCCTGATCCTGATCGAAATACCTTACCTCAGGCTCTGCTCCAACATTACCTATAAGAATAACCTTGTTCATGATAATGGTTTTTCTGCACCAAGATATTGACAGTGGAAATTCTTTCCGCGTGCAGCAGGAAATTGCGAGCGCTTATCAACACAAGTCAACAGATATTCACATATACGATTGTAGCAATCCTGAATTGACTCAGCCTTACATTGTGCCGTAAATGTGGTATCACGATACTCGCACTTTCCGAGATGGTTAACTACCACCCTCTTGAAATCCAGCGTACCTTCATACCATCCTGGCAATATTGCCTGTAAACGTTTCTGTTCTTGTGTTTTGGAGTCATTAACGCCAGCAACTGGCTGACGAACGGCTTTCTTATCTTTAAAATCCTGCAAACTTTCAGCCTCAGTCTTGATGACAATAAAATACTGACGGGAGTGCACCTTGTAACGCTTTGGATAGAAGTCATCACTTGCTACATAATCGCGCAAATCTGCCTCCAGCTCTGGAGTAATTTCTATTTCATCAAGATTGGAAAGAAACACGAGAGCCTCTTCGACATCATGCACAAGGGTCTCGTCATCAAAATATCTTAGGTATAAGTTCATTGCTAAAAAGAGAAGAATAATATAAAACAACAGGAAAAAGAGCGGAAAACGGGACTCGGACCCGCGACCCCAACCTTGGCAAGGTTGTG
>ERZ842401.3398-NODE-3398-length-19843-cov-12.193653_pt1 | contig 19843 bp, 20 predicted proteins | sample MGYA00521270_ERZ842401 | MGnify/ENA primary metagenome ERZ842401 (study PRJEB31892, sample SAMEA3878208) | bioreactor metagenome | biome: Moose rumen | place: Sweden | collected 2011-10 | study: EMG produced TPA metagenomics assembly of the PRJEB12797 data set... | reverse complement strand
TCTTAGCATGATAAACCTGGGGCCTTAATGATTTTCAAAGGTTCGTAGCCGACAGGCAGTCAAGCTGCCTGCGGTACAATCCCTCGTTATGTGGATGCCCGCATTGGGGTACATAGGAGAAAAATATAAAATGTCTCACACAAAAAGTATAATTTGTGGTATAATAATTAATAGTCTTTTCTCTTGGAGGTTAACATGAATACCGTAGCAACACAAACCGCAGACTGGTATGCTCAAATGCTTATACCGCTTGACAATAGTATTAAAATAACCATTATAAACAAGTTAAGTGCCTCAATGATGGAAAATGCTGAAAGCAATAAAAAAAATATGTCTTTTTTTGATGAATTGAATAATTCATGGTGCGATGATATTTCTCCAGATGAAGAAACTGCTTCCATAAGAAATGCAAGGATGTCAGGTAAAACCCGCATTTTGGAGGAGTTTTAAACGATGCCTGATGTAAAAAGGTTCCTGCTTGACACGAATATATGCATTTCACTCTTGAAGAATAAGTATGGCATACGAGAAAAGATTATTGAAGTTGAGCCTAAGAATTGCTTTGTTTCAGAAATTACGATTGCGGAGTTATATTATGGAGCATCAAAAAGCAATAACAGGGAGGAGCGCATAAAAGACGTTGAATTTATAGCAACAAAATTTGATGTTCTTCCGATTTTTCCGGCACTTGAGTTGTTCGGGGATATAAAAGCAAAACTTGAAGCAGACGGAAATCGCATTGATGATTTTGACATTTTGATTGGTGCCACTGCGCTTATAAACAACATGGTTGTGGTGACAGATAATATCAAGCATTTGGAACGCCTGCCTAACATCAATATTGAAAATTGGAAACGGGCTGAAATGAATTAATATATGAATGAGACTTTCCTATGAAAGAAGATATACAAGAGTTTAAAATAGATGTAGATAATATTCATTGGATAGATAATGATGTAAAAAACACAGCAGACTTGTGTGCACATGGTCATGTTTATCTAGGAATAGGTTCTTATACTTGTGAATATAAGAATGCCACTGTAAGTGCAACCGCTTTATATCTGCTAAAAACTCTCAGTCGAAATCATCTTGCATATACTGAGAATCAGTTGGTACCTTGCTGTGGACATCTTTTGCTTCCCAAAGCCCCTGATAAGTTTGGTGAAATTTGTGATATTTGCGGATGCCCGAATGGAATTGATTGGACTGTAAAGCATAAAGAGAATAGTGTCCTCCTTGTTTTAGATGAGGATAAAAGTTTTTCGATTTCTTTTGAGCAATATAAATCAGAAGTCTTTTCTTTTTCTGATAAGGTAAAGGTTTTTTATAAATCCAATCTACCTCGCGATGATTCAGAAGAATTCGAGAAAGGTGGCTGGAAAGCTTTTTATGAAGAATGGCAGATGCATTATAAGAAATGGAACTATTCTTTTTAATAAGAAAATATAAACCACATAACAAAGCTTCAAAGCCGACAAACCGGTCAAGCCGGTTTGCGGTTGTTATGTGGACGCCCGCACTGGGGCGCTTTCCAAAAAGAGAAAAGATGAAAAAATGGGAATAGAAATTTAAAATTTTTAATAGCAAAAAAAACAGAGGAAGGAAATGATTTGTAAAAAATGTGGAAGGGTATTGTTATCAACAGATATCTATTGTCCTGACTGCATTATGGCTTGCACAGTTTGCAGGGTAAAAGCCCCATTTTTTCTGCTTCGCTTTTCGAAACAGCAGTTACTTCTGATTTTTGAATGGTACGGCATGTACGTAGATGGTACTTCTTGCCTTTTTCCGTTATGTACACGGATACACGTTCATGCTGTGCCTCTGCAAGGGACAAGGCAGAACAAACCAATAGGACTAAAATGCACAGTTTTCGTTTCATAATACAAAAGCTCCCATAGGAGACATTGAAAAGTCACGCAAGTGAGTTCTCCGAGATGCCTCTATATATGTAATATAGGCAAATGGTTATTTCTGTACATGTTTTTGAAAAAAGTTCTATTTTTTTGCAATTCGTTCAGCTTCACATTAGTCCAATCTGGAAATGACACTACAAGAGCAATCGATTCGCTCCGTGCAAAACGACCGTTTCGTTGCATCAGAATCGAACGTTCTTATCGGGATACAAATGCAGAATAAATTATCGGATTTTTCAAATGAGTCCATCTATTGACATGATACATTCTATTTTGTATTATACTTAAACTCACGTTTTATTGAATTTTAATAGGTAGGTAAGAGATATGTCAAGAACATGTGATATCTGTGGAAAACATCCGATGCACGGTAATAAAGTTAGCAATTCATACAATCATACTCGCCGCACATGGAGACCAAATCTTCTTAAGATTAAGACAGAAATTGACGGTACAACAAGAACACTTCGCATCTGTACACAGTGTCTTAGAAGCGACTTCATTGTAAAGAAGATTAACGTAAGACCAGCAAACGCTGGAGCACCAAAAGCTGAATAACAGCATCTTGCTGTTTATGAGACCGCCTTATTGAAGGCGGTTTTTTTATGTCCTGTATAGTGTTTTATACAGAGGGAGCATTATGAAAAGTCATTGTTTAAAAAAGCTACTCCATCCAAAAACAGTGCTTACAAAGGTCTGCATAACACTATTAGCAATCATGATTGCAATTGCATTCTTTGTGGTTCGACTGTATAAAAGAAAACCATTGACACTTGTTCCTGATGCAGCATACCTTTGGCCAGTTCTTTCTCAGGCAGAAGGAATTTGGAAATACGAAAAACTCGCAACAGGGCATGCCTACTATCTCTATCTGCCGGAAACTCTCAGACAGGACAAAGACAATGAAGATGCACATATTCCGCTGATTGTTGCATTTCATGGTTCTTATGACACTGGCAGTGCCGTGTCAAAAATGGGCAGGCGATTTACAGAACCAGAGTTTCAAAAGAGAATTCATCCCATGGGAGCAGCCGTGCTTGTGCCACTAGGACGCATTGGCTATTTTTCGGATCCACACAGCATGAACCTTCTCATTCAAAACATCATTCTTAAAAACAAATGCATAGACAAGGCAAACATCATCGGATACGGTTTTTCGCAAGGTGCGAAATATGTCGTGGAACTAGCCTGTTATGAGCCGCGCCTTTTCAAGGGTGTCATATCAGGCAGCGGATTTTATCAGATTACCTACAGGGAACTGCTTTCAGTTCTGCCCATCTCATTTTACTCTGCATTATCAGAAAATGACAGGGGCATATTTGAACAGGGAGTAAAAACTGGTAGATTATGTGGTACATGGTGCAGAAATTCCCGTTATGTCCAATATCCATCGCGCTATCACTTTTGGGTTGAGCTGTACGACAAAACAGGACGCGGAGAAGAAACAATGGAAGACTGGCTCATCAGTGTTGCACAGCAATAAGACGCATCCTAAAAAAGTCTATTCTCCTACGCTTCCAGAACCATCCCGTCGTAGGCAGGCTCTACATCAAACTCAGGTTTCAGCACAGTGTGTATATAGGACTTTATCTCCTCATGGCTCATGTCATGCGTCATGTGGGTGAGCCATGTATGCCTTGGACGCAGCCGGGCTGCAACAGCTATCGCCTGCTCAAAAGAAAAATGCGTGGAATGAGGCTTTACCCTAAGCCCGTCAATGACAAGATGTTCCAAAATGCCCGAATGTTCCTGCACTATGCGGACTGACTGTTCTGGAACGCAGCTACAGTCCGTCAGATAGGCAATGCTGTGTCTGGAACCGTCAGCACCGGATTCCGTCAAAAGCCAGCCCGAATCCTTCAGTGTTCCATGGAGCAGCGGCACGGGAACGATTTCAAGCCCATTCATGGCAATGGGATTTTCCGCACCATAGGCTGAACAGTCAATCAAATCGAGCTTGGGCTTGCCGCCGCCTTCCTTTACGGGAGTGAATATGTAATCAAAGCGATTCTTTATGTCCGCAATGGTATTCGCATTTGCAAAGACAGGCTTGCCTTTTCCTGCCGTAGCATGAGTATTCTTTGTAGGAAACGGGTCAACGGATTCGGTATGGCTGAACACGCGGATATCGTCAAGACCGTTCAAGTGGTCGGCATGGCTGTGCGTAATCAGAACGGCATCAATGTGCCTGATGCCAAACCTGAGTGCCTGAATGCGGAATTCCGGTCCTGTATCAATGACAACGGAAGCAGGCTCATAAAGGTATGCACTGCAACGGTTTCGTACATCATGAGGGTCTTTCGATGTACACACCTTACAATTGCAGCCTATGACTGGAATGCCATGGCTGGTACCGGTTCCCATAAGAATCATTTTCATGAAAACAGTGTAGAACTTTATGGCAATTTAGTACAGAGCATCTTTTTATGTCGTTGACTTATGTCGTTGACTTATGTCGTTGACTTATGTCGTTGACATTAATCCTTTATTACCACATACTGAAGAGGTATGAATTTCAAAGCAACTCGACATGCCGTCATCATCATCATAGTCCTCTTGCTTTCAACTGCTCAGGCAGCAGAACACTTTCTGCCAAAAAGCTTTGCATGGAAGAAAGTCTGTAACGGTGTAGAACGTTTTGATTTTTCATCACAATCAGTACCTGTGACTTACCATGTGGTAAAAATCGACCTGACAGCAGGTTTCCAACTCAAGTCGTTTCCTGATAGTAAAGACTTTTCGACATTGAATGCTTCAAGTTACACTCCCGTAAAAACCAAAGAGTTTGCCAAAAAAAACAAATGCATCGTTGCGTTCAATGGTTCCCCTTTCATAAATAAGAACAAAAAACATGTGTACCTTGCAGGCATACACAAGAAGGATGGAATTGTGTTTTCAAAGCCAAACAACAAATATGCCGCCCTTGCATTTACCAAAGATTTAAAGGCTGTCGTTCTTCCTGTCCAAACCGAAGAAAACTGTCTGCCCTACGAACATGTGTTCGGAGGATTCTATCCAGTACTTATTGAGGGAGAAGAACAGACGTTCAAAGCAGAAACATTTGATTCCCGATGCGGTGCCGGAGTTTCAAAGGATGGCAAGACACTGTACATTCTCGTTGCAGAAGGAGAACAGTCAAACATCAGTACGGGACTTTCATATCAACAGTGTGCACGAATCTTTAAGGCAATGGGATGCTATTCGGCACTAGAATTTGACGGAGGCGGTTCAACGCAGCTTTGCCTGAACGGAAAATCCGTACTTACATACGTACAAATCCGTCCACAGGCAAACAGCATCGGTTTTTCCTACTGAATTCTTCAACTAGAAAGCAGGCGGCACAAAATCTATTGCCGTTGTTTCTTCAAATCCATACATGATGTTCATGTTCTGTACAGCTTGCCCAGAGGCTCCCTTTATCATGTTGTCAAGACAGCTGACAATTTCAAGCATTTTTCCGTTGTTTACGACATACAGCTGCATGTCACAATAATTTGAATAGCGGACAACGCGCGTTGTTGGGGTCTTGCCATCTGGCAGGACACGCACAAACGGTTCATCTTTATACGCCGTTTCATACAAACTGCGGATTCCTGAAACACCGGAAGATGCAAGTGCAATGCCTTTCTCTGAAAGAGGAGCATAAATCGTGCTCAAAATGCCCCTGTTCTGGGGAATAAGGTGCGGAGTAAATACAATGCCAACGTTTTTCTTGGCTATCAATGAACAGTTTCGTATAATTTCGCTTTGATGGCGATGTGCTCCAATTTTGTATGCAGAAAAACTTTCGCCACATTCACAAAACTGATTGCTCATGGAAGGATTGCGCCCCGAACCTGTAACGCCGCTCTTGCTGTCAACAATGATGCAGTCTGTCTGCACAAGACCTTCTTTCAATGCCGGCATCAAGGCCAACGTTGCACTGGTTACATAGCATCCCGGGTTTCCAATAACACTTGCCTTTGCAATGTCTTGGCGATACAATTCAGGCGACCCGTATACACTCTGTTTATGAACATCTGGAAATTCCCAGTCTTTTTTATACCATTCCTTGAATGTAGCTTCATCCATGCCATAGCGGAAGTCGGCACTCAAATCAATGAGTTTTTTACCGTGCTTAACGCAGTAATCGGCATATTGCTCGGCAATGCCGTGTGGCAGTGCCGTAAACAGAACGTCAGACTTTTCCTTTACTTCATCTGCCGTAAGCAGTTTTCCATCAGACTTGGAACCAAGCTGCCCCAAAAGATTCTGATACACATCTTCAATCTGCTGGCCTTCAAAGCTTACAGAACTGACAAAAATCTGCTCCACCTGGGGATGTCGCAACAGTATTCTGAAAAGTTCAACACCAGCATAGCCGGTAGCACCAATAATTCCTGCTTTTATCATTGCATACCTCTTTCAGAGCTTCTTCCGTTAAGCAAAACGATTTTTTAGAGATGCCCTATATTAAAATTTAAAAAAATGATACACTGAAAATATGAAACGTTCAAGATTTACAGTGCTGTTTATTGCAGCCACAATGGCATTTTATTCATGCGAATCGATTCCGAAAGAACCGCCTCCAAGCGACATGACAGACAGGGAGATAATACAGCTTGCACAGTCAGCCTATGATAAAAACTACTATAATGTTGCTGAATATTACTATAAAATATTGTTGCAGCGATACGGCAACTATACAAATGACTATGTAGAAGGAAGATTTGAGCTTGCACACCTGTACCTTAAGCAAAAAAAGTACGACAAGGCAGTGCCCATGCTGCAGGAAATAATTGACATCTATGAAACAAGCACTCCAGGATCATTGCCCGGAGAATACATCATTCTTGCAAAGTCGGACTTGGCAAAAGTACCCGAAAAGAAAATGGCAGAGATTCAGGTACGCATACAGAAAGATGCAGAGGCAGCCGAAAACTCATACGATGGTTCTGAAGATGAAGAAGAGTATTATGAAGACGATGAAGAATCGTATGACCCTGATGCATACTATTATTAAGGTGTAAGGCATCGTGAAAAAAAGCCTGCATTTGAAGCGAAAAACTTCAATGCAGGCTTTTCCTTTTTAGAAGTAGTGGCGCGTCCTACTGTTTCCGTCTGGAACAATGACACAGTCCAAAGAAACATCCATTTCTTCTGCAAGTTTCATGACAGAATCCTGCGTAACCTTTATCTTGCCACGAGGCTTGCTGTGTGGAGCAGCATCGCCAATCAAGATGATTTTCTTTGTTGCATCAGGTCGCCAATCAAAATATTTTAAGCTGGCATACAAAGCTTCGTATACGGGTTCCGGAATATCTCCGCCTTCACTACCCCGTATGCGGACAGAATTGATGTTTTTCTTGAATTCTTCTCCAGAATCTGTAAACTCGAACAGCTTGACCGGAAGCTGCTTGTATGAATAATCATCCTTATAGTCGCGGTAGAACAAAAGTCCAAGCCTAATATGTTCAAAGTCTTCCAACTGCTCCATCAACATTGGAACCCACGTCTTTTTAAGGCTTTCAAGATCATCCTTCATGCTACCCGTTGCATCTATGGCAAAGACAATGTCAACATCACCCTTCGGATTTATTGAATCAACAAGATTATACAAATCATCAGGAAGTGCATCTGCACCCTTGGAGTACATCATCATACCATTTCCACGGTCTGCAAGATTGTTAAATTCATTTGCAGCCTTGGCATCATAGTCATCGGTCAGCGTAATGGCTGGTTCAGGCTCGGGTTCAGGCTCTTCATATTCAGGTTCGGGTTCAGGCTCAGGCTCTGGTTCTTCAATTTCAGGCTCGGACTCTGGCTCGGGTTCTTCATATTCAGACTCAGGCTCTGGTTCTGGTTCAAGTTCCTTGATCTCTTCCTCTGGAATAACCTCTGGCTCTGGTTCCGGTTCTTCAATTTCAGGTTCGGGTTCAGGTTCAGGCTCTGGCTCCAGTTCCTTTATTTCTTCCTCGGGAATGACAACTGGTTCAGGCTCGGGTTCTTTAACTTCGGGTTCTGGTTTCGGCTTTTCAGGAGGGATTTCCTTTATGACATCCTCAGAAGGAACGAAGCCATCATCTTCAGGCACAATGTCCTTCTTTTCTTCAACGGGAGGCTTTGGTTCAGGATCTTTAGGCTTCTTTACCTTCTTTTCCTTTTTTGGAGCAGGAGGTTTCGGCTTTTCACGTTTTGTTATGGTCGTAAGCGTCTGATAATCAAACATGAACGGATTGTCTGCAAATTTTCCAGAATAGTCACAATATTTCTTTGTAAAAGTACGGATGTTGATGAAAAAGCCCTTGTCAATTGTCACTGTTCCATGGCGTTCCCATGGATATCCATAGACAAGCTTGCGAGGGATGTAAATGTGAAAACAATCACCCAATTTCGGATGCTGCACCACAGTCGAAGAAATCAAGCTATATTTTGCATATTCAGATTTCAGGACTTCGCCGTTCAGGTAGCGGATTTCGTCTCCGTTTACTGTGTTGTATTCTTCGGCACGGTATGCAAAGTTATCCATCTTGCCTTCCGGATCTTTGGCAGTTTCGACAAGCATGACGCTTTCCATGCCATCCTTTTTGCGGATATACAGATCGACTCCATTTGTCTGCCAGTCAGAATCTCGCTCTTCAACAACGATGTCATCCTTGAAGACGAAAAGATTTTCCAGAGACTTATCAGCAGCAAAAGAAATGCTACATAGAGATAAAAAAAGACTACAAAGCAAAACAAACTTCTTCATAGTAGTAAACATCGGTATTTTTAAGACTGGATTTCACTAGAAAAGAACTCAAAAATTCATTGAATTGACATAAAAAAACACCGAAAAATAAAATAATGTGTATGGAAAACAATAAAAGTCCAGAAATCAATGAGTTTGTTTCGGTAAGCATTGATTCTTTTTTTGACAAAAAAGACTTCAAAGACGATACCATTTCATCGGGCATCATCCTTATAACGCCTCACCAACAGGAACTCATAAAAAAGCTTTTGGATGAACTCCACAAGTATGCACCTCAAAAGATTGAGCATCTGGAAGAGCGGCTCAGAAAGGTGGAAAGCCTTGCCAAAGTAATTGCAACGTTTCCATCTCTGCTGGAACGTACGGTAACAAATACAACCGTTCGTACTCCAGAAGCACTGGTAGAAAGCCTTGTATCGTATCAGGAAGACGGAGACACAACGCTTCACCTTCCATCGAAGGCTACATTGGGAAAAGGCCTGCTCATTTCAAAAATGCATACATTCTATTCAATGTACAAGCTTGCAAAGAATTATGCAAAAATGGACGAAAAAGAGGCAAAAGAATATTTTGACGAAACCATCTCCATGATGTTTACTCTCATGGCAGAAGACGTATACCTGAATCTCATCAGGGACAAGTCCATTGCCCTTGAAACAAGACGCGAACTGGCAACGTCGCTGATAATCCTGTGGGAACACCGCGCCGACCAGGCAATCACTGACATCGCTCCCGTTTTACAGGCAGTCTGGAGAGCCAGACGACAGCTTGCACCGGCATTCGGGACAATGATGGGAACAAGCGAATTACTTTTGGTGAGCATACAGATGGATTCTCAGTGGAATTATTTCATAAAAAAACGCTTGGGCGAAAAAGAAGTGTCACAGGCAATGGAAGAGTTCCTGTTCGGCATTTCATACGAGCAGATAAACAGGCTGCGGACTATCCTGCGAGAACAGGGAGTCAAGGCCATTGGACGCGATGAAGTGAGTGCATATCTTGGGGAACGTGTCAAAACTGACATCAACCTTGACTACAGGGACTTCTATTTGCTGTACACTGTCCGGCGCGACAATGCCCGTGCACGTCAGCGTCTGCATCTCGAAGGTCCAAAGCACACACTGGAGGATTTCTTTATCCTGTATGTCATGGAACAGAACAAAGAAAAGCAGAACAAGGATTCTTTTGCAGAATAGCGCGTCCAACTACCCAATGAAACATGCAGGACAAGAAACTCCCGTAAGGAACAAACATGGAATCGACAAACAATAAAACAGACATATCCGTAAAGTCCTATCATTTTGGTGAAAAGATACGTGCAGTGCGGGAAAAAAAGCACTTGACGCTCAAAGCTGTAGCCCAGCAGGCAGGTGTCAGCGAAAGCCTTATATCCCAAATAGAGCGAAATCGAGTATCACCGGCAATTGACACGCTTCTGTCGCTTGCAAATGTCCTTGATCTGAACCTGGAATATCTGTTTGAAGAATACAACCAGCGCAGACCGGTTTCCGTTGTTCATGCAGGAGAGCGCAGAACCATTCACGAAGAAGAAATCATATACGAAGAAGTATCAAAGCCGCACGAAAAAGACGGTCAGAATTCCATCGAAAGCTACATCATCACCATCCCCGTCGGAGGAAAAACGCACAGGGGACATTACGGACACTTTGGAAGGGAACTGGGCATTATTCTCGAAGGAACAGCAAGCCTCATCTACCAGAACTCGGAATATGAGCTGGAACAGGGAGACAGCATTTCATTCAGTGCCAGTGCTCCACACACACTGGAAAACAAGGGGCAGCAGCAACTGAAAGCCCTGTGGATTGTAACTCCGGCACAACGGTTTGTATAAAAAAGCCAGACGGTTCGATGCCATTTTTGGCAGGTTTTATGCTTCTACTCCGTTTGAGCCATAAGTTCAGCCATTCTTTTTTCATCTACAGGGCGTGAAAAATAATAGCCCTGAATAATGTCACATCCATCGCGAAGCAGTTTTTTGTACTGCGCTTCGTTTTCAACACCTTCTGTGACAACCTGAAGCCCAAAGCGGTGGCTGGTTGCGATAATTACCTTGATGAAATCATTGTTTCCTTTGCTAGTACAGATTGAATCTGTAAAGCTCTTGTCTATCTTTAATTCCTTGAAATTGAATTTGTAAATATAGCTGAGCGAAGAATATCCCGTACCAAAATCGTCAATGGAAGTCTGAATTCCGTTGGCATTCAGTTCGTCAATGAGCTTTACAGCCTTATCAGTCGATTCCACCAACACCGATTCGGTGATTTCAAACATAAGGTTCTTTACGTTTATCTGACTGTTGGCAATGATGTCCTTGCAGCATTCGATGAACGAATCATCCAAAAACTGGCTGCAGGAAATATTAATGGAAAGAGTTACCTTTCTGTTTGCCTCACTTGCATTATCGAGCGCAGCCTTGAATGCCTTCATGCCGTTCTTCATGACCCACTCGCCAATATCATAGATAAAACCTTCCTTTTCGGCAATGGGAATGAATTCTTCGGGGCCAATGACATTGCCGTCAAAGTCGCGAAGGCGAAGCAGACATTCAAATCCATGGAGCTTTTTTGTTTTTGCCACATACTGCGGCTGAAAACTCAACGAGAACAGATTTGCACTGATGGCTTTCTGCAGGATATCTGAAATAAAGAGTTCCCGCTTTATGCTCTGCAATGTATCTGAATTGAACGTGCAAACGCGGAACTTTGTCTTGTCACGAGCTTTCTTTTTGGCATCAGACAATGCGGCATCTGCAAACTGACGCAGCTGTTCAACCTTGGAAGAATTTTCAGGATACTCCACAATGCCGGCATAGGCACAAATGAAATTTTCAAACTTGCCGGTCAGTACAGGAGTGTCAAATGTTGCAGCAACGGTTCTGATAGACGACTTTAGGGCATCATTGCTTTCATAGTTCAGGAACAATATGGAAAACTCATCTCCATTTATGCGGTACACGGTGCTGTCCGTGCCTTCAAGGGCATGTTTCCACCTGGCAACCAGATTTTTCAGCACTTCGTTGCCGCACTTATAGCCACGGACTTCATTGATGTGCTTAAAGGAATCCAAGTCAAGGAGCATCATGGCAAAACGAACTTTTTTTCTGACAAGCTCATTCAAGTCATGCTCCAAGCACCTGATGTTTTTCGCTCCCGTCAGGTAATCTGTATGGGCAAATTCAAAAAGAGACTTGTTTGTGACAGAGGTTCTCTCAATAAGAAAGAAAATGACGGACACCGAGAACAATTGGATCAGAATCAGGCAAAGGATGGGAACAAGGTTCACATTGTTCAATTGAACAAACTGCAAAAGCACGATTGCAAAATTCAGCACACAGCCCAAACAGACAAAGAACATTCCATCCTTTCTGAACAGAACCGTTGTCAGTACAGCCACAAAAAACTGAACGAGCAAAACTATAGACGCAACGACATTGCCAGAGACAGCTGCATGACCTACATACATATACCTGTCAATCAGAAAAAGAGGAACGAAGCCCAATGCTAGCAGAATGAAAGCAAGCACAGAGACAATAAAAATCCGTTTTACATTCATTATCACAAAACCTTTATACTTTTTACTATTATATCTGAGGCAGTTTAAACTGCCTCATTTATATTATAGCACACTTTTCAATCCATCTTGAATAAAAATAAAAAAAAGAAAGAGAATAACCTGCAATGCCATTGGAAACCGCCTGTCTGCTTATGCATTGAGCGACCATTGCAAATTTATGCAAAAAAGTATAGTATTACGTGAAAAATATGCGTGATTGTTACAAAATTCTCGGAGTTCCGCACAATGCAACTGCTGCAGAAATCCGCAGAGCCTACAGACAGAAAGCAAAGCTTCTTCATCCAGACATTACCCATGAAGATTCCGAAAAATTTCGGGAACTTGTGCAGGCGTATGAAACGCTTTCGGACATCAAGTCACGCAGTCTGTTTGACGAATCCTTTGCATACAAAAACTCTGCATTCGCAAAGCAAACATCGGGCAACACAAAGTCCTTTGATTACAGGACATGGCTCTTGGAACGGGACGATGACGAAAGCCGTGCGAAACTCATTTTCTTTGACCTTACGCACAACAAGGAAGATTCTGCCGTGGAAGAATTCAAGAAAATGAACATGACTCGTTCAGGCTTCAAGCTTTCCAAATGGTTCACGAGGGAAGACTTTATGGACTACGGCTTTATTCTGTCAGAAGAACTGGTGCTGCGGCAGGAATACTACGATGCCGTCATCCTGCTGGAACAGATAATAAAAATGGAATACAGTTACAGCTACTTCAAGCTTTTCTTTCCCGAAGTCAAGAGTCTTGCACGGCACATACTGAGGAACAATGTTGGCGGACAGATGAACGATGAACTTGCCATCGATGCTTGGGAACGTGCACTGGATTTGCGGTTTGACAAAGCTGACGATTCCTATTTCCTTCAGAAAATGGCGGAAGCGTACGAACGCATAGGAGACAAGCATACTGCACGCATATGCAGGGAAGAATCCATGAGGTTGGTTTCCTGAAAAGAAGCTCCAAAAGCTCCGAAATTCGTTGAAAGTGCGTTAGGCTTTTGATTTACAATGTACAGAAAGAGGTGAACATAGATGATTAGACTAAAGAATGACAAGGAAATCATTGAAATCAGAAAAAGCTGTCATCTGCTGGCAGACTTGTTCAATGAAATAATTCCCAAAGTAAAGCCTGGCATTTCAACCAAGCAGATTGACGAATGGTGCGTTGAATTCATGCACCGGTTCGGTGGAAAACCTGCATGGCATCAGGAAGGATTTCCTGGAGCAGCATGCATCAGCATCAATGAAGAAGTCATCCACGGAGTGCCATCAAAAAGCAAGATTGTACATGACGGTGACTTGGTATCGCTTGACATAGGCATCAATCTGAACGGCTACATTTCGGACAGCACGCACACCGTCATGGTTGGCAACGTAAAGCAAAATCACAGAAAACTCGTTCAGGTAACAAGGGAAAGCCTTGCTGCAGGAATCTTTGCCTGCGTACCAGGAAACAGAATCAGCCACATTTCAAATGCTGTATACGATGTTGCATACAAGCAGCATAATTATGGAGTCGTCTATGATTATTGCGGACACGGTGTCGGTCTTGAAGTACACGAAGATCCATCCATTCCAAATTGTCCAAGCCACGGAGCAAACCCTCGCATTCAGGCAGGAATGGTGCTGGCAATAGAACCGATGATAAACGAAGGCACCGACGATGTCATTACGGGAGCAAACGGCAGCGAATGGACTGTTGTAACGGCTGACGGCAGCTGGAGCTGTCACGAAGAACACACCGTAGCTGTATTTCCAGACCACACCGAAATACTGACTGATTTGAATTACAATGGCAATGCATGCCAGGTCTAATAATTGGAGGATATATGTCTAAGATTCAGATGAAAAATGCCATCGCAGAACTTGATGGCGATGAAATGACACGGGTTCTGTGGAAGCTCATAAAGGACAAGCTGCTGTTGCCTTTTATTGACCTGAAAACAGAATATTACGATTTGTCCATTACAGAACGCGACAAGACAGACGACAAGATTACCTACGAGGCTGCAGCCGCCATCAAGCGCCTGGGCATAGGCGTAAAATGTGCAACAATCACAAGCAATGCTGCCCGCGTAAAGGAATACAACTTGACTCACCTTACGCCAAGCCCAAATGGAATTCTGCGCGGAGAACTTGACGGAACAGTATTCCGTACACCTATATTTGTAAAAAACATCAAAGGTACCGTCAGTTGCTGGAAAAAGCCCATTACGCTCGGTCGCCACGCCTATGGAGATGTATACAAGAACTGCGAAATCAAGACACCATGTGCGGGAAAGGCTGAGCTGGTCTTTACTGGTGAAGACGGAAAAGAAATCCGCAAGACAATCATGGACATGAAGGGACCTGGAATCATTCAGGGAATCCACAACATGGATGCATCCATAGAAAGCTTTGCCCGCTGCTGCTTTACGTATGCACTTGATCAAAAAATTGATGTCTGGTTCGGAGCAAAGGATACCATCAGCAAGACGTACGACGGAAACTTTAAGGAAATCATGCAGCGTGTATTTGACACAGAATACAAGGACAAGTTCGAAAAAGCAGGCCTTACATACTTTTACACGCTCATAGACGATGCCGTTGCACGCGTTGTAAAGAGTGAGGGAGGATTCCTGTGGGCATGCAAGAACTATGATGGCGATGTCATGAGCGACATGATTGCATCTGCATGCGGAAGCCTTGCCATGATGACAAGCGTACTCGTATGTCCAGGTGGAGAATTTGAATTTGAAGCAAGCCACGGAACAGTGCAAAAGCACTATTACCGCTACTTGAAAGGCGAAAAGACAAGTACAAACCCGGTAGCCACAATCTTTGCATGGACAGGAGCTCTTGCAAAGCGTGCAGAACTTGATGGAACACCAGACCTTGCAGACTTTGCACACAAGCTGGAAAAGGCAACACTCGGCACCATCGAAGACGGAATCATGACAGGAGACCTTGCAAAGCTTGCCATTCCACAAGCAAAGAAAATCGTAAACAGCTGGGAGTACATTGACGAAATCGCTGCCCGACTGAGCAAGTAATGCAATCAGGACACTTGCCCAGTGCAAGTGTCCGCCATGTCCCAGAGTTCAAGCTCATCAAGCAAATTTGAAAACAAAATCGCTGCAAGACAACAAATCTTTCTATTGAAATTCCCTACCTGATTACTTATAATCAATACCTATGACCATAAAGCACATCCTTGACACAAAAAAAGTAACCCTTTCGCTTGAAGTGTTTCCACCAAAGTTGCAGTCAAAATTTGACAGTGTTGTCGAAGCAACAAAAGAACTTGCAGAACTAAAGCCAGACTTCATGTCCATTACCTATGGTGCTGGCGGCACGACAAAAGTGAACACCGTGGAAATTGCCTCAAAAATCCAATCATTCAGCACTCCAGCCCTTGCCCACCTGACCTGCGTAGGCAATACAAAGGACTCCATACAGACAACGATTCATGCTATGAAAAACGAAGGCATTGAAAATGTCCTTGCATTGCGCGGAGACATGCCAAAAGATTTGGCAGAAGGTCAATCAGCCACTGTAAAGGAGCTTGAACATGCCGACCAGCTTGTATCCATTTTAAAGGAAGCTGGATTTTGCGTAGGAGGAGCTTGCTATCCCGAAGGTCATCCGGAAAGCAAGAATCGGGCAGATGACATTGACAACCTGCGCTACAAGGTTGATGCTGGCGTAGACTTTCTTACGACGCAGATGTTTTTCGATAACAACATGCTGTATTCCTATCTGTACCGGTTACAGTCCAAGGGCATCCATGTTCCTGTCCTTGCAGGAATCATGCCGATTACAAACAGTTCTCAAGTGGAACGCATGGTAAAGCTTTCTTCGGCATACGTGCCCCAGAAACTGCTGGCAATATGCGACCGTTTCAGCAATAACCCGAAAGCAATGTGGCAGGCAGGCATTGCCTATGCAACTGACCAGATAATAGACTTGATTTCCAACGGTGTACGGGGCATTCACATTTACACCATGAACAAACCTGCAGTGGCAAAAGCCATACTCAACAATATTGATGCCATCATAGCTGCCAGCAACCAGTCATGAAAGATTTCAGCTCCAGGCCATTACATTCATTCGGTGTACTCCAATGCTATGCAACTCTACCTGTAAGGCTTCAGAGCTTTATTCCTGCATGGCGTTACATTTACACGGCAGCAACGAAATTCTTTCTTCTTCAATTTCTCAGGAAACTCCGCATCATCAGGACAAAAATCGTCCATGTTGACCACGAGCTTGACAACTGCATCCCGTTCAAGCCAGAAGTGCTGGACATCTACCTCGACTTCATCAATTTCTGGCTCAGACCGATTTCAATGTTGCAACAGAAATTCGGTGTCCGCAAGGGAACCGAAATTGCCAATGACTTCTTGAAATATATAACGCTCACCTACCGCGAAGCATACAACCTGTATAAACACTGCATGACGACAACATGCCAGCCAGAAACAGATGACGCAGGCCTCAAATTCATACGGTTGCTGGATCCCCATTACTTGTGCGTGCCCAGCCTGCACATTGCCGTCATCATCCTTACGACAAGTTTTTACAGGCACCTGTTTGAACAGGACTTGTTTACGGAACAGGAAAAAAAGAACTGGATACAAGAGCTTGAAGCTCATGGCATGGAAATTGCAGATTCCGTCCTGTACCTTAAGCAACACAGCGTCAACTGCATTCCTGCAGCCTTATACATGATGACAAAGATTGTGCCGGAACTTGTATCTCCCACTGTAGCAGTGCCATTTCTTGACAAGCTACTAAGAAACGATACGTCAATCGATAACACTACACAAAAAAAAATTACGGAACACATTCAATTCATCTATGAACGATTTCTTTTAGAAGGAACCATGGAAGACGACTGGAAAACTCCCATCCTGCGATGGCTTGACACCTACGAGCCGTACAACGCCCATTCAGTGTAAAAAACAAGTAAGGGCACCTCGAAGAACCGAAGTTTTTCAAGGTGCCCTCGTCTATTCATAAAACCAAACTACCCATTAATATTCTTCTGCTGCAGAAGACTTCTTGTATAGGGAAGCACGACCGTTTCGCTGTGTTGCAGTGTGAACACCGGGACGCGCATGAGATCCGCCCTTTGCATGTGAGCGGAATCCTCCGCCATCACGATCACCACGTCCATGCCGTCTGTCGCGTTCTCCCCTGCCTACGGCATAGCGGTCATCATCATCAAAGCGCCGGCTTCCGCGTTTGCCACCTGAAGCCTTTACATCCTCATGGATATGAGGCAGGCTTTCGTCATTTTTGGAAAGGTCTATTGCCTTACGGGCAGCCTCGGCAGGCAGACTGAGCAGACAGAACATATCTGCCATATCTATTGCATCAACATCCCTCTCACGGACATTTACGAGTTTTCCAATGAAACGAGCTATCTTGCGTGGATTATAACCGTCATGCCAGCCAAGCTGAACATATAGGCGAACCTGATTTTCACTTGAACCACTAAAACCACGGTCACGTCCAGATCCACGGTCTTTTCTGCCACCCTTTTCAGAGCCAGACAATATGTTTATTTTGCCATACCTTTTTTTGCTCAATGTACTTCCATAGGTAGCAGCAAGCAGAGATGCAACGACTTCCTGAGGATTCTGGTTTGTACACAATTCTTCGGCAAGCTGGTCGAATATCGGATCACCTTTTCTAAGATGCGGTACAACAGGAGCAGATTCGTCCACTCCGTCTGCCACAGCATCAACAGGCAAAACAGAGGCTTCGGCAGCCGATTCTCCATCAGAAGCTCCTTCCTTTTCTGTTTGGGAAGCCTTGGCCAATGCATCAAGCCCATCCTTAAGTCCAAGCTTCTCCTTTACTTCATCAAAAAGCCGAATCTTCTTTATTGCAAGAACTTCTTCGACAGAAGGAATTTTACCTTCAAGCAGTTCACCCTTTGCACTGCGCTTGATTGCATTGCGCAAATACGCAAGCTTTCTGCGCTGTTCTTCGGGCCTCACAAAGGTAACGGCCATGCCTTCTGCGCCAGCACGTCCCGTACGTCCAATTCGGTGTACATACGTAGGGCCATCAAACGGCAAATCAAAGTTTACAACATGCGTCAGCCCCGTAATGTCAATGCCGCGGGCAGCAACATCTGTTGCAACGAGAATGCGAACGCGCTTGGCACGGAAGCGGGCAAGAATCTTTTCGCGCTGTCCCTGAGGAATGTCTCCATGGAGGGCTGCCACCATATAGCCTTTTTCATCGAGATACTTGCACACGGCATCTGCATCGGTTTTTTTCTGAACAAAGACCAAACCATAAAATTCAGGAGACATGTCAATGAGACGTACAAGTGCTTCCGATTTTTCGCTTTCACGGACAACCCAGTAACGCTGTTCAATAAGCAAGGGCTCTTCTTCGTGACCTTCTTCTTCGACAATTTCATAGTCGCCCATGAATTGCTGTGCAATTTTCAATATGGGTGCAGGAATGGTTGCACTGAACAACAAGACGCGGCAGTTGGGGTTTGCAGACGAGAAGATGTTTTCAATATCCTCGACAAAGCCCATGTCAAGCATTTCATCGCCTTCGTCAAGAATGAAATAGTCAATCTTGTCAATCTTCAGGATTCCGCGGTCAATCAAATCCTGTACACGGCCAGGAGTACCAACAACAATTTCAACACCGCGCTTAAGGCTGCGCATCTGCTCGCCCATTGAAGCACCGCCATACACAACTGCCGTCCTCGGATATTTACCTGTCGTAAATGATGCCATTTCCGTGCATGTCTGCATGGCAAGTTCTCGTGTTGGTTCAAGGATGATTGCACGTACATGGTCGCTTTCTTCGCGGAGAGACTGCACCAAAGGCAGTCCGAATGCAGCAGTCTTGCCCGTTCCTGTTCTGGCACGGGCGATGACGTTTGCTTCACCGTTCAGCAAGCGAGGAATGGCAAGCACCTGGATGGGAGACGGAGTTACAAAGCCTTTCTTTTTAATGGCTTCCAATGTAATGTCGTCCAGTCCCAAATCCTCAAAGGAAATAGTATCCTGTCCTGCTTCGTTTTCTTCAGAAGCATCAGAAACGATACATTCTACCGGTTGGAGTTCTTCTTCTGTGTCATTCATTATGTTTCCCCTGCGTAACGTATACGCTACATGAAAATTGAGTACCGCATAATGAATATAGCATAAATGATTATAGGCTACCCTTGTACCCTGCAAGGCACTATCCCTGTTGCGGTAACAAGAATCATGTTTTTTCTAAGATAAGTTTGCATATTCTACTGTTTTTTAACGTTCTTTGCAAGCATTTACAGTATTTTTGTAATATTCATAGAAACCTTCGGAGCAAAATATGAAAGGGCTTTGGAGAAATTTTTACAGTGTCATTTGCCCTGAACATCATCATACTGTCATTTGGATGAACTGTATATTCCGGCTCGGCAATTCCGTATTCCTTACAAAGATTGCAAATCTTTTTTATGCCGCGGCCTCAGCTTTCTATAAAGCCAGCCCTAAAGAATGTGTTTGCAATATCAGGATTATGCGGTAAAGAACGGTGATTCTTCATTAAAGTGTCGGCTGTCCAGTTGGTAGGAAAAACACAATCATTGCTGATATGAAGCTTAT
>ERZ842401.3396-NODE-3396-length-19850-cov-13.926193_pt1 | contig 19850 bp, 17 predicted proteins | sample MGYA00521270_ERZ842401 | MGnify/ENA primary metagenome ERZ842401 (study PRJEB31892, sample SAMEA3878208) | bioreactor metagenome | biome: Moose rumen | place: Sweden | collected 2011-10 | study: EMG produced TPA metagenomics assembly of the PRJEB12797 data set... | reverse complement strand
GTCTTATGAATCCCTCTAAAATTTGTTCGCTTTTACATGAAAATTGATTTCCGTGTCCAAAAGCACGGATGTATTGACACGCTGATAGGGGGGGGTAAAATTGCATAACTTTTTTCACAAGGAGACGAAAAATGAAAAAAATTTTTAAGATTGCTGCATTGATTGTCTTGGGCACATCTTTTGTAGCATGTAAGAGCGTTCACCGCGAAACTATCACAAATGAAATCATGTCAGAAAAGATGGTGTTGAACACATTTCTGGATCGTAGCGACTACACAATAATCGGTACTGCAACGGGAACTTCAGAATTTGTGTATTATGACAGCGAAAAAAGGGAATATGCTGGGGATAGTGGCAAATATGGCTACATCTTTGAGCCGGCAGATAATTTTGTTGGACAAGCAGATAATGGCAGCAAAATGTACGTGGGTACGGGCAAAAAACCCGTGGCACGCAATGAAGCACAGGCTTTGTACCGTGCAAGACTAAATGCAAACTACCTGATGATAGAAGATGCATACAAAATGGGCGGTGATTCAGTCTTTGAACCAATCTACTCGGTGGAAACCATTGCCGATGATGCAGAAGAAACTCCCTTCGGATTCAGAGGCGGAAAAGTCCAATACAAGGTAACAGTCAGAGCAAAAGTGATTCAAATAAAAAAACAATAATCGGAGAGGTCACGCATGAAAAAACATTTTTTAGCTGTTTTGCTGGCAGTCCTGATGGCTCCTGCCCTGTTCTCTTTGGGGCTTGAATTCGATTTCTTTACAGGAACAGGAATTTCAACTGGTCTCGTATTCGGGCAGGGAAACTTGCATTCAGGCCTTGGGTTTATATATGACGGACACAAGCCAAATGTTAAGTATACAGTAACGACTTATTCTAGTTCTGGCTATTACAATAATTATTCCACAAGGACGGTAACAGCCGAAAAAGATGCTAGCCGCTACGGTGCATATTATCAACTGGATTACTCATTTCTTCCATTTTCGGTAAGTGTGTTCAAGTTTGGCTTCAATGTCGGCGGTCAGCTGGGGCTTGTATATAGTGATGTTACCAAGCATAATGTGGATACGCTTCTTTCTCCCTTTATCTCAGCCCAAGCAACCTGGAAAAATCTGGATTTGATGCTGGGATGGAAAGGAACTGCTTACCTCATGCAGGCAGTTGGTAAAGACAAAGATGGATTTGACTTTGACAATTGGTGGGCAAACTCATTTAGAATTAGCGTACGCTATCGTTTTGGCAGTTCTTCGGGGCAGTCTTCTAACTCTACCGCAAGAAGCGGAAACGAAAGCAATTCCAACAGCAATACAAAAATAATCAGCGGTTCAAACACCACCATCCGCCGCACATTCTAACTGCCTTTTCTTACAAAAACAGGGCTGTCCGTTTTGGGCAACCCTGTTTTTTTGACGCTTTTTGCAGCCAAATCTAACTAGTAAGTGTATTTCCAGAATACCGGAATGGCAAAGCCATAGCTCTTGCTCTGGAAGCCGGCTTCAAATCCTGCTCCCAATTCATGGTGCTCGTTGACTGCAAAAGCAAGTCCCACGCCGCCCATGTAGGCATTTTTGAGGGCCTTGCCATCAGCCGCCTTGTCATCAGAAGTAAAGTCAGACAGGATTTTGCCAGTCAGTGCCAGGGTGAGCTGATCGGTCAAGCCAAGGTCAAACTCCAAAGCACCGTACAAGTCGTGAGTTTCGTTTGCCAGCTCAGAATCTTCGCTAAAGTTTGTTAGGCCTTCAGCAGTAATGGCAAAAGATTCACCTTCATAGGTCAACACTGCGTTGAACATATTCTTACCGCCAACGCCGCCCACAACAGTCAGATAGTTGATAAAGTCAGCATATCCATCGCCTTCCTTGATGTACTCATAGCCAAAGCCAAGATTCAAGTGCTCCACCAGACCAAAGAGATTGGGGAATCCAACGGTACCACCCAGCTTGCGTTTATCGTTGTTGATAATGTTTCCTGCGCTAAAACTGACTTCAAAGAGTTCGTGAGTATAGGCTGCACCCAAACCAAAGTTGAACTTGTTGTCATTGCCTTCATCATCCTTTCCGTTGAAATAGTTCGGACTTATAACGCCAAAAGTCGCATCATCCAAGTACCAGTCCATAGGAACGGTTGCGGCAAATTTGAGCGCCCCGTTCAGTGGAGAAGGTGCGTACCATGCAGTAAAGCCATTGCTACCGATGTTGCCAGACTGCAAGTCATCGTCATAAATCGGCAGGGTTGACGGCCATGCAACAATATTTTCGCGAAAAGCCAAGCCAACCTGCTCAATCGGACGGAATTCTACCCATGCGTCTTTGAGTTCGCCTGCAAGACCGTAGGTCTCACCGCCAAAATCAAGGAACCAGACAATACCCTTTACCTGTCCAGAGAGTTTTTCTGATTCAAACTGCAAGTCAAACTTGTTCTTAATGGGGGCAAACATCTTGACGTTTTCATCAGCGTCACCATCGTGTCCCCAGAAGGCATCTTCCATGTACAACTTGTTGTAAAAAGAAATCTCTGTTTCTGCAAAAGCAAGTCCCGTCATTGCCAGCAAAGCGGCAAAACCCATCATCAATCGTTTCATAAATGACTCCTATAAAAACTCCGCGTTAGCGGTCGTGCAGGATGCACGATATTGCAGTTTTGCCATCGGCAAAAGCTGCTTGTGATAAAAAGTACACGGACGTACTTTTTATCACGCCTCCTATGTATTTTCTATAATAGTTATGCTATTTTTTTGATTATTTTAATGCTATGCACTAGCCAGCTGCTTTACGGCATCCAAATCAGCTTCTTCCGGCGCAAGATGTGCCTTAACCGTATTGACCAGACTTGCTCCAGCTCCTGTTACACGGTCGCCCCAGTCAGAAATCCACTGACCTTCACCCCAGTCGTATGAACCAAAGAGGCCCACTTTCTTTCCGCTCAGAGAGCCTTCGATGCCAGAAAAAAATGATTCCATAGAATCTTCCAACTGTTCGGCACCCATTGCTGGACTTCCCAGCAAAATCAAGTCCGCTTCCAGTGTTGCCGCTGCGTCTGCGGTGTCTGCCGTAGCCAATGTTACTTCGCGGCCAGCCGCCTTTGCGCCTTCTTCAGCAGCCTGTGCCAAAGCCTCCGTGTTGCCTGTAGTTGATGCATATACGATTGCAACTTTCATAATACTCCTCCATGCGAGTTTTCCGTGCCCTTATAGGTCACTTTGTATTTTTTTGCCGCAGACGGAACAGAAAGCCCGTCTCCCAGCCATTTCATGCATGTTTCCGTGCATGTTTTGTACATGTTCATGCGGTGCACGGCAGATTCCAAATCTCCGTACACTTTCCAGGTGCCGCTGTATTTTGAGCCTTTTGCTCCCTGAGACTCAAAGCCCCGCACATCCTCCAAAGGATAGCCCAAAAAAAGTCCTACCTCGTGGGGAAAATCTTTGTTCACGGCCAGGCGATGCAGCAATTCCGCCAGCAGGGCAGCAAATCCTTTTTGAACGGGATAGCCTTTTTCTGCAAGGTAGGCACGGTTGCCCAGATTACTGCACACATCCTCCAAAAGATTTCTATCATACACAAAGAAAAGAAAACGCCCGTCAGATTTTTTTAGAGGAACAAAAAAAGTCTTGTCCTTAGAAAAATCAGGCTGCCACTGATGAAGTTTTTCCGAACCGCTGGCATAATTTTTGCTGGTCATTGAAAAAAGACAGGCCGGTTTTATGCCGCACAAGGCAGGTGCCCCGCAATGAATGATTGTCTCATCAAAGCCCATCCGTAAACTCCAAGAAGAAAAAACGGCGGGGTAAGCTTGAAACAGTCTAAAGTAGTTTACCCCGCCATTATTGAGGTACTAGTTAGCAATATCTAACTTCATTGTTAGCATATACTAACCGTTGTTTTGTGTCAATAACTTTTGCGGTTGAAAATGATATTTTTTTTTGCTACATTTATTTTAATATGAAAATACAAAAAAGCATTCTTATTTTTATACTCTCGCTTACTGTTACTTCATTCGTATTTTCACAAGAGCAAGGGACATCGGAAACCAGAGAGACCGCAGCAGAAAGCCTATCGGAGGCATCACGGCAAGCGGACGAAAAACCTGCCGCAGAATCTGCTGAGCAAGAAAAAATTGCCGACATTACCATTGAGGGATTAAAAAAGACTCGTCCAGCCTACATGCAGCGACTTCTGGCAAAATACAAGGGCATGAATGCCAGCGAAGTGGACACGCTGGAAGTAGAAACGCTGCTGCACGAACAGAACCTCTTTTCTGAAACTGATGTGGAAATCCGCCACAATGAAAACAAGGACCTGGAACTGCATATTGTCGTCAAAGAAAAAATTTCATTTTTACCCCTGCCCTTTATTGCCTACTCCAGCAAAACAGGCGTTATGGGCGGACTCATGCTCATGGATACCAATGCCTTTGGCGTAAAGGACAATTACGTTGTGGGCGGCATCTTTTCCAAAAGCATGCAGATGGGCGTGATGGCATTTTCCAAGCCATCCCTCTCACGCACTCAGCCAGGCTTTTCCATCAGCGGTAATTTTGCCCACCGTAACAATGAGTTTCAGGACAGCCACGAAAATAAGGTTATGGAATACAATTCCATTGGTGGCGGCATAGGCCTCACCGTAACGGACAAACTGACCACCCATACATCACTTTCTGCTGGCCTTCGCTACGCATACCGTAACATTGACGTGGACAGCGATTTTTCCACATTTGAAGATGAACTCAAAACACATCACGCCTTTACCGTAAACGCTGGCTGGGGATTAAGCCTTCCCACATTGAACGACTGGTTTCTTTCAACAAAAAGCATACGCATAAATGCAGACGCAACCTTCTTTACGACAGGAGAAAAAGCACAGGGCATTTCCGCACAGATTTCCTTGCAGCAGCCCCTGCCTGTTACCCGCCTGCGTCTTTTAGCACAGGTTTCCGTTGTCTACACCCATGACGCAAACAAAGTCCTGTGGCCAAGCCAGACTGCCGTAGGCATAACCATCATGCCGTCAAAATTCTATGCCCCGCAGATGGGAGGCTTTACCTGTGGTCTGGAAGTGGGCCTTGTCAAAACAGCAATCGCAACATTTTCTGTCTACGGCTTGTATGAAGGAATTTCCACAAAAGACTGGGATGACACTCATATCATTCACCAAGGGTATTCTGCCGGAGCAAAAATGTATCTTGCAAAAATATCACTTCCCGCCATGGCCATGGGCTTTTACCACAACGTCACCACAAACCGCATGAAGTTTTCTGTGTCAGCGGGCGTATCCTACTAGCGAAAGGGAAAAGCCCCCTACACCCGCCAGTCCACGCCATTTTTACCGCTAAAGACCCGCACTTTACAGGACTGCCTGCCGCAATGCTGGGCAAAAAATGTCAAATCCATGGCGTACTCGCTCATAATGTCGTCCGGGTGGTAGTGCAGGAACAGGAGGCTTTCCCTGCCGTTTGCCGTACAGCGGCTCACTGCATTGTTCATCAGGATAAGGTCTTTGGCGGCGGGAAGTAGTTTTTCTAGATGCTTTGCTCTGTATTGGTCGCGGACAAAATCACACTGAGCACGTTCAATGTCCGCATCATCTGCCCCATCCTTTTGCAAGGTCAGCGGATGTTTTTGCAAAAAGTCTGCAAATTCTTCAAAGAACAGGCTGGCGCTTTTGTGAAGGGGAAACAATATCGTGTTGAACCAGGGCACTGCCCGGCCATCGTTGTAAAAAAGGTTTACGGCCTTTGCAAGCACGGCGGCCTTTTCCAAATCCCTTGCGCTAAATTGGGGCGTACGCAAAACATGATAGGGCGGTTCCTGCTCCCATTCCAAACCAAATCCCGCCGCATCGTCATGGAGAGTAGTGCCAGGCAAAACGCTCAGGCAAAAGAGTTCCAGATTGTTGGGATAGAGGCTGAGGGCAAAGTCTATGCTGCGGCAAAAGCCCGCGTAGGTGTCTCCGGGGAGACCAAAAATAAGGTCAAAGCCAAAAATAACGCCTGCGTCATTCAAAAAACCAATGTTGCGGGTAAAGCGTTTTTTGTCCAAAGTGCGGTGCACATTTTTGAGCACGGCGGAATCCGCACTCTGAAGACCAATCTGCAAGGCACAGGGAATCCTTGCAAATGCGCTGGCAAGTTCCCGATCAATAAATTCTGCGCGGGCCTCAAAGTAGAAAAACATGCCCGGTGCTTTTTTTGCAATCATCCGCAGCATGTCGATGGCACGCTTTTTGTTGGCATTGTAGGTGGGGTCAAGCACAAAAACCTGAGGAATCTTTTTGCGGGCAAAGAGTTCTATTTCTTTTTCCAGCCGTTCCAAAGGAAAGTAGGCGATTTTCTGCTCACCCTTGCTTTCGTAACAGTAGGAGCATTTAAAAGGACAGCCCCGCGCCAGTTCCCAGAGTGCACCGCCATATTTTGCCGGGTCAAGCGTACCGTCCAGATAGGGAGAAGCAAGTTCCTGAGGCAGGCAGGGAAGTGCCCGCAAAACAGAATCCCCGTCAGATGCATACGCGCCCTTACCCTCAGTTCGGAAAGGCAGGCGACCATCCCCTTGCAAAAACGCATACACACCCGGAATGGGCACAGGCTTTGCCCCTCCCTGCAAAAACAAGGCTTCCAGGAGCGCGGGTACGGCACCTTCCCCCTGACCTGCAACCGTGTAGTCAAAGTAAGAAAAGGCCCTGGGATTTGCCGTTACTTCAGGCCCACCCGCAATGCAGAGACAGTCGGGCAGTAATTTTTTTATTTGGCAGGCAACGGCTTCCAAAAGCCCATGATTCCATACGTAGACGCTAAAGCAGAGGACATGGGGTTTTTCCTTAGCCAGGGAAGAAGCAATACAGGCTGCCTTTTCCTCATTGCTGGACAAAAGACACAAGGAATCATCTTCCAGCGAATAATCCTGCAAAAAAACAGAAAACTTCCCCGCCGTACGCACATCAGCCTTGATTGCGCTGGCAATACAGGCGGCTCCCAGCGGAAGCCCCTGAGGGGAAGTTTCTACAAGCAACGTTGTGCAGATAACACGCGGAAGCATTATTTGTTCTTGTTTACAATTCTGTCTTCGCAGCTACCGTCAGCGATGTTGATAAAGCGCACGAAGAGCGAGACCTTGTTTTCTTCGTTCAGGCTCTTCCAAACCGTGTCCGTAAAGGTGTCGATATCACCTTCAATCGTAACCAGTTCTGGCTCGCCTTCAAAACTGGGAAGGGGATTTCCGTCTCCCATGTAGGTGTGGATAAAGCGTCCTACACCAGCCTTGGGATTTGAGTAGGCATAGGTAAAGCGGTTGCAGCTGGCAGGGTCACCGTTGTCGCTCTTTAAGATTGACATGGCAAAATTATAGTCGCCCTTTTCCACATGCATGATGCCGCTGATACGAGGCGTGTAGTTTGGTGCGTCCGGCTCAAATTCGCGGCAGCGCAGGCTGTGCTCAAATGTCTGCTGCTTGTCCATATTTTCGTAAATTGTATCGGTCTGGTCGCCATTGGTGACGATGGTTTTGTTACCCAGCACGCGGACAGGTGCGTAGATAATCAGGCTGGGGTCTTTCATCTTGCTGGGGTCAAAAGCCTGAGTGCGGATGCCGTCTCCGTCCTTTACAAAGACACGGTTGCGGCTGTTTTCGCTGCGACCCATGATAAAATATGCGGTGACTGCCTTTTTCCCGTCAGCAGAGCGACCGATAACAATGCCACGTCCCGGATAACTGGTGGCAGAAAGTGCATTTTCAAGTGACTGTAATTTCATAAACAGAAAATCTCCAAAAAAATCGTTTCTATATTATGCCTGCAAAAAGATTTTGTAGCAAGTAGTGCTTATGCGAACAAATCTGTGGTTTGCATCCATTGACTTACGGCTGCGGCTTCCTTATCCAAAGCACGGTCGTCCTGAACAAAGGCACTCATTTTGCGTACCTGGCTATACACCTTCTGCGTAAATGGGCTGAATTTATCCATGCCAATCAAATCCATGGCCTGACAGACCGCCAGCAGGTGCACAGCCAGTTGCAGATACATCAGATTAACCTGGTCGCGAAGTTTGCGTGCGCTGATTGTACCCATGGAAACCTTGTCCTGATTCAATGCCTCCGTAGGGCTTGAAGTTATGCTGATTGGAGTGGTGAAACTCTGTACTTCGCCGCGAATGGCACTCATGGTAATCTGTGCCCCCTTAAAGCCAAGACGCAGGCCAGCACGCAGGTCATCATCACTGGTGTAGGGAATGAGGTTTTCCGTAAGACCATTGAATTTGCCGTCGATAATCAGTTCTGCCTGCTTGTCTGCAAGGTCACTGATGTTTGCGAGCGCGATGCGAAGATAGTCGCAACTGGCACAAATGTGACCGCCATAAAAATTTCCCGTGTTGTAGAGGCTTTGGGTTTTTATGTCAACCAGCGGATTGTCATTTGCAGAATTTATTTCCTGTTCAATCCATTGTCGTGTGATGGAAAGGGTGTCGCGCAAAACACCATTGATTTGCGGGGCACAGCGGATTGAATAGCGGGCCTGCAATTTTTTGTCGCGCTTGGCATAGCTTTTGTTTTCCATTGCGCCAAGTTCCCGCAGGAATTTATCCAGCGTTTCCACACGACGGGATGTGCTTACAATCTGATAAATATGTTCCGCGCTTTCTATCTGACCGGGATGATTTTTTATTTCGCTCACCTTACGCTGAAAGGGTACATCCTGTCCATGCATAATTTCGCACGTCGCTGCCGTTAAAAAGTCGCTGATGTTGGAAAGCCGCTCTGCTTTTTTCCATGCCAGAGATGCAATTGCCGTCATTACTGATGTGCCGTTCATAATGGCAAGCCCTTCTTTTGCCTCCAAAGGAAGGGGTTTTAGACCTTCTGCCTGCAAGGCTTCGTTTGACGGCACGATTGCTCCCTTGTAGTACACGTCGCGCTCGCCGTACATCACTGCCGCCAGATAGGAAAGCGGAGTCAAATCACCAGACGCACCCACTGAGCCAAGCTCAGGAATGACGGGGATAATGTCTTTTTCCAGCAGTTTTTCCATAAACTGAGCCAGTTCCAGTCGGATTGCCGAATGACCGCCCTTTACGTTTCCATTCAGGCGACAGAGCACTACGGCGCGTCCTTCATCATGGCTCAATTTCTGTCCAAGACCGATGCCATGGTAGGTGACTATAACATGCTGCAGTTCGTTTACTTTTTCAAGGCTGATTTGATTGTCGCAGGAGTCGCCAAAATTGGTCGTTACACCATAGGTGGGATATCCTTTTGCAATATATGCCAATAAAAAATCACGGGATTTTTTTAATATCTCAATAAATTTCTTGTCGTCACACAAGCGGACATTTGCCTTTCCCGCTGCCACATCACACACATCTTCAATAGAAAGACCTTCACCTTTTACAACAACTGTTTTCATTTTTATGCTTAATCCGTTAGAAAGATTGATTTTTTCTGGAAAAAGTATCGTACAAAATGATATTTTAATCAACTGACCCTTAATCAGCGTTCAGGGCAAACGCATTATAGATATCGTGCTTGAATATCGGCTGGACAAATGAAATGTATGTGCAGACAAAAAGGGCGTTCCCCTAAAAGCCAACAAGTTGTCTTTTAGGGTCGCTGTGTCCACCCTTCGCTTGCGCTCACCGTCCTCGTTCGCTCCGCTTCCTGCGGTCGGCAAGGGGTTTCTAGCGCTAACGCAGATACAATCTACAAGAATGGGGAATCGTAAGGCACTTTTCAGAGTGGGATTCTTTTCGTTGACCCATAGAATCTGCACCATGTCTTTTGAAATTCTTCATCGAAATTTCCGCTTCTGATTTTATTCTGCAGCCTTAGATATGTCACAAGCCCGCAGTTTTCTTCTAGTGAGATGTCAAGTATGTTCCCAGCGGAATTATTCTCAATACTGATTCTGTTAGCCATATATCACTTCACGAATATTGCCTACTATTATAGTAGGCAAAAATTTTTCCATGCAAAAATTAAAGTTTTACTTGACAATAAGAATATACAATGTATATACTGTAAACAATGGAGGTGTATCATGCAGGCAGTAGTTCAGAAATGGGGTAATAGCCTCGGTTTTAGGATTCCTTCTCTTTGGGCAAAAGACAACAATGTTAAGAACGGAAGCAAAATTGAAGTAATCGCTGAAAAAGGAAAAATGGTAATTCTTCCGCAGAAAAAGACTCTTGACGATATGCTGGCTATGGTCACTTCAGAAAACATTCATTCAGAAATTTCAACTGGCAGTTCAGTAGGTAATGAAGAATGGTAAGCTCAAATTATATTCCTGAAAAAGGCGATTTGGTTTGGCTTGACTTTGACCCACAGGCTGGACATGAACAAAAAGGTCGCCGCCCTGCAATTTGTATTTCTCAGAAAAAATACAATCAGAAAATTGGTCTTGCATTATTCTGCCCGATTACAAGCCATATTAAAGGCTATCCTTTTGAAATTGTTTTAGAAAATCATTCTATCAACGGTTGCATTTTGAGTGACCAAGTAAAAAATCTTGATTATGGACAAAGAAACTGCGATTTTATAGAAAAAGCGGCAGATGAAGAAATTGACTCGGTTGTTGATAATATAAAATTGATGATTGAATAAACCTAATTGTATGGACGGAGTTTTTTATGGCTTATGATTTTTTGGAAAGAAAGGCTGCGTGCCGTTAATTCCAAAAGAAATCCACAGGCTAAGCCTGTGGTGCGGCGAAGCGGTAGCAACGCATCTCGGACAAAACACAGGAGACAAAAATGCAAGAAGAAAGTTCGGCACATACAAAGTGGGATTGCACATACCACATAGTATTTATACCAAAATATCGGAGAAAAGTCTTGTACGGAGAATGAAGACCGCATAGCGGACGGCATTTAGAAATTACGATGGGATGCGTTGCTACGCGACTTGCCGCAGTTTGTGGCAAGCCATTTATGGCGAACCAAAGCCACCGGCTCTGCCGGTGGTAATTTACTGGCGTTCTGAACTGACATTTTCCTTTAGCCCATGTGTTGCATTTGCAAAAAAAGATGGAACATATTATGTTACCACTTCGGATAGTTGCTACTTTGATTCTTTAAATGGATATGGCGGATTTAAAATGACAAACGAAACGACAAGCACAATTTCAAATCCTACTTCTGCGATAACATTGACCATCACTTCGACGACAGGAGATACTTACACTATTACAACGAGTCTTTCTGAATTGCTTGAAATAGAAGCATACCAGTTGCAATAGAAATTCAATAATTTTTCATTGGGCAAGTATTTTGACTTGCCCAATTTTTTTGCTTTCAATAAGCCAAGCGTTAGGCTATGGAGCACCGTTGCAGGCGTTCCGAAGCGAAGCGTAGGAATGAGCGTTAGCGAAGTGGCACAAACGGCTATGCCGTTTGTGTGACGAGTTTGCCGTTGTCAAACTCGCGAACAGCCGACCGCCCACTTGCGAACGGCGAACGCCCAAATCCTGATTCTTAGATCCGCGGAAAGCCTCAACATCTTCCCGGCCCCGTAGATGACTTTTTTGCTATTTTGATATGCCACTATTCAAAACCGCTAGTCTATGCTGCTTGTGCTTTTCATGGCATCTGTTGTACCGAATTTTTGCAGGCGTTTTGCGTAGCGTTCGGCACGTTCTTTGTCTTTCATGGAAATTTGCAGGAATTCTACCATTTGCTTTGTGGTGTAGTGACTGTTAATCAATTCTGCGTGACACAAAAAGCGCAGGGCAACGGTGGAAGACAGGATGTCCAGGTCTGCACAGGCGAGTGTTTTTTGAATCATTCTGAGGGCGAGGGAACTGTTTTTTTCCATCATTTCCTGCAGGTCGCCAAGGGTTTTCTTTTTGAGCCATTCCAGTTGTTCCAGATAGTTTTCTGGGCTCTGGTAGGCGATGTCCGCCTCGCATATATTGCCCAGAGTTTGCAGGAAAGATGTCATGTTCTTGCTGTTGGTCATGTATTCTTCCAGTGAAACGGAGTCAATGAGCACGCTATTTGCATTATCATTGATGATTTTATCATGCACCTCCCTTGTGTATTGCGCCACACTGTCACGGATGCGTACAAAATGTTCATCGGCAATTTCCAAAAGTCCTGCCAGGCGGAAAAAATCTCGGCGGACGGCTGTGGGAACGCCATATTTTGTCTTGTAGCCTAAATCATGCTCCATGGTTGCCCAAATATGCTGCATCATCGAACACATCTGTACTTCAAATCGTTTTGTCTTTAGTTCTTTCGGGTAATCGCCTTCTTTTTTCAGCGAGCAGATGTAATGCACGGAAAGGTAGCCGAATGTGTTTACTTCCAGATACTTTCGCTTGTCGATGGATTCGTCCCAGTCTACATCAAAATGATGCTCAATCTGCTTGGCAAGGGTGTCTACTTCATCAGAAAAAAAGCAGATGACGCGCGTTCCTAAAATATCGGTAATGTCGTCAAGTGACGTATATTTATCTCCCTTGCGCTCCAGTTTTCCGATGAGGCTTTCTTCTCCCTTAATGCGGTGATTGATATTGTAGACGCGGATGCCACAGTGGCTGGCGATGTTTTCCAAAATAGAAACAACAATTTCTTCAAGTTTTCCAAAAGCAGGCATTGCTGTGCGGTATTGTTCAATAATCAGTTTGTCCTTCTCTGTCATAGAGTCAATAGTATCGTATTTTTAAAATCTTGTGCAGATGGTAAACCCATGGTAAAATTATAGTAGGTTCACTTTCAAGTTTTGGCAAAAAGTCATGCTGAGGAATGAAGTTCCGAAGCATCCCGTCATTTTAGGGTATACAAGATAGATTCTTCACGCTTTCAGCGTTCAGAATGACCTTCACGCTTTCAGCGTTCAGAATGACCTTGGCGCTTTCAGCGTTCAGAATGACCAAAAACATAAAACTCGACATTTGACCTGGTAGTATTTTTATGTTTGCAAAATTATATGATGGCAGTACACCTGCTGCAGTTGCAATTATTTCAATTTCTCTCGTTTTGCTTGCAGGCTTTTTGATGACTCGTATTACAAAACGTCTGCGTTTGCCTAATGTAACGGCCTATATTACGGCAGGCATACTGATTGGGCCTTTCTGTCTGAACCTCATTCCCCACTCAATTATTGAAGGCACGTCATTTTTGCCAGATATTGCTCTGGCTTTTATCGCCTTTAGCACGGGAGAATTTTTTCGTCTTACTACGCTCAAAAAAAATGGTTCAAAGGTGATTGTCATTACGCTTTTGGAGGCACTGCTGGCTTCCGTACTGGTATTCATCCTGACCTATTTTATATTGCATCTGGAACTGGCATTTTCCATTGTCCTTTCTGCTCTTGCCTCGGCTACTGCGCCCGCATCCACCATGATGACAATCCGCCAGACTGGTGCAAAGGGCGATTTTGTGGAGACGCTTCTACAAGTGGTTGCACTTGACGACATTGTGGGACTTCTTGCCTACAGTGTGGCCATTTCCATTGCGCTTCACTCATATGCGGGTGGCTCCTTTTCCTTTGCGGGCATTATTGTTCCGCTTTTGACCAATGCGGGCGTTCTTTTGCTAGGCGGCTTGTTCGGTGTGTTGATGACCCTGCTTTTACGTCCAAAGACCCGCTCTACGGATAACCGCCTGATTATTTCTGTGGCCTTGCTCTTTGCCTTTTGTGGCGTATGTACGGTGTTTGATGTTTCCCCGCTTTTAGGTTGCATGTCCATGGGCACGGTCTACATCAACATGACTGACGATGACAAACTTTTCAAGCAGTTGGGCTATTTTAGTCCGCCGATTTTACTGCTCTTCTTTGTTCGTTCCGGTATGTCCTTTGATTTACATGCCCTTGTAAATCCTTCTGGTTCTATTGGTTCTTCACCCCTTTTATTGATTGGCATTCTGTATTTTGTGGTGCGCATTATGGGAAAATATGGGGGAGCCTTTGTGGGCTGTCTGTTTGCAAAAAAGCCTAAGGAGACGCGCAATTACCTTGGTCTTGCCCTGATTCCTCAGGCAGGAGTAGCCATTGGCCTTGCGGAACTGGGGGCGCGAACCTTGCAGGGAGAAGCGGGGGAAGCCCTGCTTACGGTCATTTTGGCATCCAGCGTGTTATACGAACTGATTGGTCCTGGCTGCGCAAAACTGGCACTGTACCTGAGTAAGTCATATTCCACCAAGCTGGAAGATTTGGTGACGGTGACAGAAACTGCCCCAGATGGCAAGGAAAAATCTCCCCTGGAACTTTTGATAGAGCGCATCCAAAAAATTCAGGAGGAACTGCCTGCCCATACGATAAATGAAGAAGAGGCTGCGTTTAACGAAGCGGCAGAAAATCATAGTTTCGCATTGTTCGGCGAGCAGTTGCGGGAGAATATGAAACAACCGATAAGGAGGAGACCAAAATGAACTTGTTTGCAGATCCCCTTGCAATATTGCTGGGAGAATGGTCAATCGGACTCAACAATGCTTCTGTCATTTTACGATTGGCGGCATCACTTTTGCTTTCGGCTATCTTAGGTTGGGAACGCTCCAGCAAGCGTCATTCTGCCGGCTTCCGCACTTTTATTGTAGTAACCTTGTCGGGCACGATGGTTATGATTCTGGATATCTATATTGAAACGGTCTTCCACAGTCATCTCTTCCTGCTTTCTGCGGCGGCCATTGTTTCTACAGCACGTATTGCCACCCGCACCCTCTTTTTTAGTTCACGAAATCAGATTATGGGGCTTACCACGTCCGTAGCATTGTGGGCAAGTTGTATTATTGGCATGGCATTGGGTGCAGGACTGTACACGATTACGCTGGGGGCATTCTTAATCCTGCTCTTCTGTCTTTCTCATCTTCCCCTTTTGGAATTCTATCTGAAAAACCGCTCCAATCATTTTGAAATTCACCTGGAGCTAAAAAATAGCCTGAACCTGCAGAATTTCGTCACGACGATTAGAAAACTGGGCTTGCGGATTGATGCAATTGAAATGAATCCAGCCTATGCCAATTCGGGTTTGAGCGTGTATTCCATTGCCATTTCAATCAGCAGTAATGAACTGAAACAATATAAGACACATAAGGAAATTATTGAGGCGCTGCGTACACTGGATTATGTGTATCATATTGAAGAAATATAGATAGGGAGAGAAAATGGTTTCGATAAGGACAAAACTGATTTCACTGACGAGCGCGGGGATTTTCTTAACTGCTATTTTGATAGGTGGCGTGTCAATCTGGCGCATTACAAAAGTAACTGACCAAAACAGTGCAAACGCATTGCAATTGCTGTGCGACAAGGAAAAAGACCGTCTTGATTCTTCATTGGGGGCAATCCGTAATTCCGTGGACAGTATGAAAGACGTGCTGCTTAGTTCAGTGGGTGATGTACAGGTTTTTGCCAAGGACAGAGCCTACCGCGAGAAATTGACCAAGGAATTTGAAGAACTTTTTTATACTATTGCCTATCGTACGTCCAGTGCCGTCTCATATTACGTGCGCTACAATTCTGAGTTGATTGATGACGGAGCAAAGGGATTTTTGTGGACAAAACGCAGCCGCTTTGCATCTTTTTCTGAAATGGAACTGACCGACATCAGCCAGTATGATTCTTTTGATATAGAGCATGTTGGCTGGTACTATGTGCCAGTTAGAAACCGTCGGGCCACATGGATGAAACCCTACGAAAACAAAAACCTGAACATTTACATGGTTTCCTATGTAGTGCCGCTGTATGTGCGGGGCAAATTGCTGGGCATTGTAGGCATGGATGCGGACTTTACGATTATCATTGACGAAATCAACAATATGAATGTATACGAAGATGGTTTTGCCTATATTACCGATGAACAGAATAAAATCATCTACCACAAGGATTATGTGCTTGGAACCGATGGATATGAAAAGCCAAAAGACATGCAGGAGGTATCCGCAGCCATGAACAATGGCTGGAATGTTGTTGTAACCGTACCAAAAAAAGATTTGCATGCAGAGCGCGATAGAATGGTACTGATTACAATCGGGCTGGTTGTCTTTATCGGAGCCTTGTTTATGATTATAACTTCAAAAATGACCAATAGAATCGTTACCCCCCTCATAGAATTAAAGGCGGCAACGGAGCGTATTTCAAAGGGTGATTTTGACGTAAAACTGACAAAAGTAAATGATGACGAAATTGGTATGCTTGCCAATACATTTAAGCAAACTCTACGTTCTCTACCAGATTACCTGTACAAGGATGCTCTGACCGGGTTACGCAACTATTCGGCCTACCGAAGGTTAGTCACTCAGATTGAAGAACGCATGAAGCGGGAAGCAAATCTGCGCTATGCCGTCATTACCTGTGACATCAATCAGCTTAAGCAAATCAACGAAAGTTATGGAAAGGAAGTGGGCGACCAAATGATTGTGGCTTCTGCCAAGCAAATTTGCCACATTTATGATCATAGCCCGGTTTTCCGCATCGGAGATGATGAATTTGTCATCATTCTTGAAAATTCTGACTACGAGAACAAAGACACCTTGTTGCAGCAGTTGAGGGTAGAGACAATTTGCATAACGATTCATGACAAGGAATTTGAGGTTCCCTTGGCTCATGGCATGGGCATATACGAAGCGGGCAAAGACGCAAACTTTATGGAAGTCTTTAAGCGTGCCGACAGTGCGATGATTGAACACAAGCGGCAGTTAAAAAACCGTTTCCGCATCATATAGCGGTTGCCACTTATTCCGCTATGACGGTCTTTTCCTTGAATATTCCAGGAATGGTGACCGTAAAGAAGTCCTTTACGCTCTTCCATGCTTCATGGACATTCCAGCCATTTTTTGCAACAACGACAACGGCAATTGCCAGCAAGGCAATCAGCAGGACGCAGAGAATCACACGCTTAATCGGGAAGCCTTTTTCTGCATAGGGGTCATAGGTATTGAGCCTTGAACCCTTAGGACGCACGGCCTTTTGCGTGAGTACGGCACCCAGCGGCAGGTTGATTTTTACATTGCCGTTTACCGCCCAGCCACTTGCATCCAGAACAGGGGCAATATTGCGCTGACGCAGTTTGAGCCAGGCAAGAATCATAGAGGGCAGGGAAATAATCAGCACAATGCCGATGATAAAGACTGGCGGCATCCACCATTTGCGTGTAATGATGCCCAGAATTGTGCCAAGCACAGCCGCAAAGCCTGAGACGGCTACGCCCAAGGCGGCTATCGTTCCCACGTCAAATTTTTTAGAAGTGGCACTTGCATTTGCGGCCACGTCAGTCGGTTTTTCTACGCTGGCAGCCATCTTTGCATCCATTGCCTTTTCTGACTCAGCTGCTTTTTTTGCAATGCGTTCCTGAATCATGCGGGAAAGTTTTTTGTAGGGCTGCCAGAATGCCTCACGAATGCTGATGGGGTTTTCCACGATTTTAGTGATGGTGGCATCCCAGTCATTGCCCTTGCGGTCGTAGAAAAGACCATTGCGGCCTACAATCAAATTGTCGCGGTTGCCTGCACTTACGAGGGCTGCAATCTGCATGGTCTTGCCTTCACTGGGGCGGCTACAGTCGCAGTAGAGCAGATAGCATTGCGAAAGCGGAGCCATGGTTGCGTGTTTTGCACCATCCAGTACGCGGAAACACAAATCGCAGGAGCGTCCGTCAATATAGAGACGACCACACTGGAATGTTGCCCAAACATCATCTTCAAGAGAATAGAAATCTTCAAAGGAAACATAGTTGCGCAAGAGTTCCACAAAGTCGCGGCGGAGCAAGAGCATTTTGCGCAAGTCTACAGTGGCAAGGGCAATGGGCGGATGCTTTTCTTCTTCGTCCAGGCGTGCGGCAATCAACTGTTCCGCATCGGATGAAAGAATTTCGTCCACACGCTCAAAAGTCAATGTTGCTACGCCGTTTGCCGGACGCGCCGCATACCAAGCCATGTATGCGCCAAAGTCGTTTTCAATCTTTTTCCATTCCGCCTCAGTCAGGCTGGCTTTTGTTTCGTCAAAGAGGGGAACAACGACATTCTTGCGGAATGCCTCTATATCTGCTGCCCATGCAGGATTGATTGCGCTTCCAAAGGGCAGTGCCTTGCCAGATTCCACCAAGGCAAGCGGCAGGGCAGCAAGTTGTTCCTGAGTCAGTTCTGCGTCGGTGAATAATGCTTCTTCCTTTTTGCGCAGGGCAAGGGAAACGTCTCCGTTGTAAGAGGCAAGCGAGCAGCGCAGGAAGTATTCGTTGATTTTGTCTTTTACCTTCATGTAGGCAGAGGCCGCCGCATCGGTTCCCAGTTTGAGGAAGAAAATGTCGGGAGCGTCTTTCTGTGCGCTTTCACGCCAGTTGCGGATTGCCCGTAAGTCAGCAAAGAAAGTGGTGTACTGTTCGCGGGTGATTCCTTTTACGCCGCTGATGTCGTCAGAACCGCCAGTGCAGGCAATAATGTCTTTTACAACGGCAGCGCTTGCTTCATCCTTTACGGCTTCTGGCGGCAAAACACCGTCTCCGTTGATGACATTGGGTGCAAAGAGTTTGTCATTTACGGAAACATCATCGAGGCAGATTTCCGTAGCATTGTCCTTTCCCAGAATGTGCAGGACAGATTTTGCTGAGTCCAGAGGTGAATGTCCGCAGGCAAAGGCTTCGCTACTCAGTGCGTCCATGGGAATGGAAGTCCCCTTAGTCATTATTACATCGGGCTTGGTAAAATATTTTCTGATGAATTCAACAGCGTCCAAAATTTCTGAAACACGCACACGACCGTTGTGGTCAGTGTCCAAAAGCGAAAGGGTTTCTTCGCTAAACTCCAGACCTTTTACCGGGCAGGCCAATGCGACCCACAGTTTTTGGTCAAGGTTCTTCAGATTCAGAATATCATCAATAGATTCAATTTTAAGCTGCACAAGTCCCGCAGCCTTGATAAAATGCCAGGTATGTTCCTTTGCCATTGTTTTCTCCAAAGTTCTAGTCATCGCGTTCCGTCAGATAAATGAGCCAGTAGCCCATGCCAACCATGACCGAGCCGCCTATAATATTTCCTATCGTAACGGGAAGCAGATTTTTAAGCAGGAAAGAACCCCAGTGCAAGGTTTCGCTGGGAATGTTGTATACGTGCTGGGCAAAAATACCAGACGGAATGAAGTACATGTTTGCAACTGAGTGTTCAAATCCACACACCACAAAAAGCAGAATCGGCAGATAGAGACCGAGGATTTTTCCCATGATGTCGTCAGATGCAAAGGAAATCCACACGGCAATACAGACCATAAAGTTACAGAGCACACCCTTTATAAGGGCATCGCTAAAGGATATGTGGACTTTTGAAACCGCCGTGTCTACAACTGCCTGCGCAAGTCCGCCGTCAAAGAGGGTCAGCACATGTCCAAAGTTGACCATGGCAGAAATAAAAACAGCACCAAAGAAGTTGCCCAAGTAAACTACCAGCCAGGTGCGAAGCATGGCAGACATATAGGTATTTTTTGAAAGAACAGAAATGAAAATCAGACAGTCACCGGTGAAGAGTTCGCCACCCGCAATGATAATCATAACCAGACCGATTGGAAAGACTAATGCGCTTAGTAATCGTCCGATAGCTGGCGTTTCGATGCCACATGCCACAATTTGACTTGCCAGAGCGCCTAACGCAATGTATGCTCCCGCAAGAAAGGCAAGCAAAAACATTTTCCATGTGCGCTGGGTTGTTTTGCCGTCGCCGACCATAATGTATATGTCAGCAATCTCCAAAGGTGTATTCATTACTTATTCCCCCGCAGGCATTAGAGTCTGCTTTTATGTATACGATAGAAAGAATTATAGCACAAAAAGGACGAATTGGCTAGTTATCCAAGGCAAACGCATTATAATCCATTCATAAGTAAGACAAAAAGGGCACAGGTAAAAGAGCCTCAGCAAAAACGAAAAATGAGT
>ERZ842401.3395-NODE-3395-length-19853-cov-3.282402_pt1 | contig 19853 bp, 16 predicted proteins | sample MGYA00521270_ERZ842401 | MGnify/ENA primary metagenome ERZ842401 (study PRJEB31892, sample SAMEA3878208) | bioreactor metagenome | biome: Moose rumen | place: Sweden | collected 2011-10 | study: EMG produced TPA metagenomics assembly of the PRJEB12797 data set... | reverse complement strand
CAACAAGCACGCCATCCAGCGGAATGACCATGGCCTTCATCTCGATAGCCGATCCGAACACACTGTGCCCAATGATCTGTGCAAAGCCGAAGCCGGCAAAGTAGCCGATGATCCCGCCCAGGATGCCGGTCATCACGATCTCTGTAAGGACCAGGCCGGTGATGGCGCGGTCGCTGGCGCCGATGGCCTTCATAAGGCCGATCTCATTGCTGCGCTCCATGACGCTTGCGGTGACCAGGTTGGAAATGCCCAACGCCGCGCCGATCAGACTCAGGCCTGTGATCAGGATCATGAGCAATTGGGTTTTTTCCAGGATCACACCCTGATTTTCCGCCACCTGACGCACAGCGCTGGCGACAGACCCGGTAATGACCTCCTGGATCTGATAGCAAATGGCGCTGACGTAAGCGGTGCAGTACCAGGTTTCATAATCAGCAGAGGAAAGCAGCTTGGGATTTTTGGCTGCCCGTTTCGCCAAATCATTGTCCGGCGTGGTGATGGCGCTCACCTCAATGGTGGACACCTTGTTTTCCCGATCCGTCAGGGCTTGTACCAGATCAAGCGTAGCGTAGATTTGATTATCCGTATCGTCGCCGGACTCAAAAATGCCCTTTACCGTTACGGTTTTCTGCTCGTTTCCAACCGTGATTTGTACGGCGTCCCCCACCTTCCAGCCTTCCTGCTGGGCAATGGCGGATCCTGCCATGATCTGGTTCAAGGCGTTTTCATCCTGTTCGTTGATCCATGCGCCTGAAGGAATGTCCCACCAGTCCCGCAGGCTGGTCACGCCCGCGTCCAGTTCTTCCCCGGTGGACAGAGACAGATGATGATTGAACCAGGTGCCCACCATATGGCCCGTATCACCGGAGGGAAGCTTTACCGTCGTTTCCAGGAAAGGCGCAAAATCCTTGATATTGAAGGCCCAGAAAATGGTTTTCAGCTTTCCCAGCTCATCTTCCCGAAGATACCCGTTTTGAAGGGAATCCCCGCCCTCTTCCACGCTATAAATGTCTGCAAGGAGGGAAGAATCCTTGGATTTAACTGTGATGTTGGCCCCGTAGGTGGTCAACTCTTCCTTCAGGCTGTCGCTTACGTTCATCATTACGTTCAGCATACCGGTGGCCAGAGAAGCGCCCAGGGCAATGGTAACGGCAATCAAAAGCATTTTGCTTTTCTGCCGGAACAGCGCGCCCCGAATCATTCTAAAAAGCATGGCAGTTTACTCCTTACTTGAATTCTTTCGCGCCTGCTTCAATATCAGCCAATTCAAATACCATCTGGCCGTTATCGATGCTGTAATTCAGCGGGATGGGGTTGCATCCGCCCTTGAAGCCGATGGTGTTGATGTTCATGACCACGTCGCAGCGCTTGCACACTACCTGATCCCCCCGTTGATAATACCCAGCATTACCGCACACATCGCAGGCGTCCAGCCCCACGCCGTAGGCGGCGGAATTAGGCTTCTTGATCACGATCCAACGCACTTTTGTTTTTCCCACTTCGTATTCAAAGCGGTGCAGATTGCCGTCAGAAAGCTGATCCAGAGAAACGAGGATTTGATTCCCGGACACAGTAAAGGTTTCCGGCGCGGAAAGCTCCACAGCCTTGGTGGCCTCTGCCTTCACCGCCGTGATGGTTACAATGCTCAGCGCCAGGCAAACGGTAAACGCCGCTGCATACCGACGGTGACGGCGATTTTTCGCTTTCAGCTTGCGAAGCTGAGCGGAATTATCGTAAGGATCCACGATTTTCGTGTTTTCCCGGTAGAACAGCACGATCAAAAGCAGGGCCAGCGCCATCAAAATCAGCGTAAACGCCAAAGAAGAATTATAAGTCCCAATAGCGAATTTGTATAAATGGGGATATTTGGCGCTGCTGAATGTGATGGGGAATCCGATTTTCCGGGTAAACACCACGCTTGTCAGCGAGCTGACGCTGAGGCCGGTAAAATGAACCAATATAGTCAGCGCGCTCAAAACCGTAATGGTGTAAGGCAAAAAGACTTTTCTGTAATTCTTAGCGCATTTTGCAAGCAGAATAGAAAACAGCAGCAGCAAAATGAGCGCAAGTGCAAACCCAAGCAGCCGGATAAAATAATCGGAGGACAGGGTTCCATTCCCCATGGTGTTAAAATTAAAGGGCTTGCGCATATCCTCCCGGCATTTGCCAAAAATCATCAGCGCGGACAAGCACGATCCAAAAATGCAGGAGGTTTTATCAAGAAGGGCCAAATGCTTCCCATCCTTTTTGTCCAAGCGAGTGAAAAACGCCGTGCTGAATAATGAAAAAAGAAGGAACAGCAAGGCAAAAATGAATGTGCCGAAGTAGGAATAAAAATTCCAATAAGAAGCTGTTTGCGTTAGCATGGTGGTGGTCTGTCGAATCGCCGCCATTACCGCCGAGCCAATCAGCCCTGCCACGATTCCTATGATCTGAGAAACCCGCCCCCACCTGCCATACAGCCTTTCCTGGGTAACATACAGCAGCGTCACCAGAGCCACCACCGGCAGCAAATCTTCCGTGACCTCATACAGATATTTCAGCAAAACCCTTGCCTCCTGAAGCTCGTATTTTTTACCAAGTTATATTTGCGGGAAAAATTCCTGAAAAAACCATTTGTGTTTTAACGCGCTTACTGCTGACGCACGATTCCCCGCGAATCATACGTCAGCAGTATAAAACATATGCACCGCAAGCGCGGATTTTATGAAGCCTTCTTCCGGGAAATCGCTTTCCCGGAAGAAATGGCTTTCATCCGATTACCACTGGGGAACGTAGTCCCAGTTTTCCCAGGTAGCGGTCAGGGGTTCGGTCCAGAAGCGGCCGCCAACACCGGTTTCCTCGTCTACGTGCAGCAGATAGCCGTTTTCAGCGGGGCTCAGGATGGTCAGGGTCACGGAATAGGTGCCAGCCTTTTCCAGGAAGATGTTGGCGCCGTAGTGGGGGCCGTCGGAAGCAGCCATGGGCATGAAGCTGCCGTCGGTGACCACGTTGCCGTCAGCATCCTTGATCACATAGTTGATGGTCAGGTAGGGGATCCAGTCGCCAACGCCGTAGCCCAGTTCGTTTTCCAGGCACTGGATGTCGGCTTCGATATGCAGGTTGCTGTCCTCCAGGGACAGAGCCATGCCAACGGGTTCCATTTCAACGGGCTGGAAGTATACCATAGCAACGGCCATAGAAATGCCGTCGGTGGTCAGGATCTTTTCGTTCTCTTCTTCAGGGCCGATGGGGAATTCATCAAAACCGGCTTCTTCCGCAACAGCGGCGAAGCTGCACAGCAGCATCATTACGGCAACCAGCAGGGCAAAAAACTTCTTCATGATTTTTTCCTCCTACAATTTACAATGTTTCCCTTGCGGGAATATGTCCAGGGCTGTTCTGCGCGGGGCAGCGGACAGGCCCGAGGCAACAATTCATATTGGAGCATAGCTCCGGAAATTGATCACTTCTTCTTTTCGTATTGGGCCTTCAAAGCATCCATCTTTCCCCGGTAATGAGCGATCATGAAGGTGATCAGCAGGATAATCGCCAGGATCAGCTGAGGAACCAGCGTTTCCAGATAGGGGTAAATACCCAGCACCTGCAGCACGTCATTTTCGGGGATAGCGGGCACGTTCATCGTCAGATCGAACACATTACCCTCAGCCAGCTCCTTGATGCCGCTTCCCAGGAAGGAGACGCACATAATGGCCATCAAAATGGAAGTGGCGGTAAAGAACACCTTGATTGGCAGCTTGATGGACAGCTTGGTGATGGCCAGATAGATGAACACCAGCACCACCGCAGCGGCGGCAAGGCCCACCCAAACCATACCGGCGTGGGCTTCGGACAGCATGGGCTGAATGAACAGCACCACTTCCGCGCCTTCGCGGAACACGGAAAGGAATGCGGTGAAGGCCAGGGCAAAGGCGCTTCCCCGTTCTACGGAGGACTCCACCTTGCTGTCAATGTACCGGCTCCAGGAAGCGGCTTCCGCCTTGGAAATCATCCAATTGCTCACATAGAACAGCACGCATACGGCAATCAAGGCGGTAATACCCTCGATGACCTCCTGGCTTTGTCCGCCCACTTCTACGAAAGCGTTCTTGACCCAAGCCAGCAGCGCGGCGGCGGCAAAGCTGGCCACGATGCCAAGAACAGAGCCAATGTACACATTTTTCACGCTCTTGGCGTTGCCGCTCTTGGTCAGATAAGCGATGATAGCGGCGATGACCAGGATGGCTTCCAAGCCCTCGCGGATGATGATGCCAAAGGAGGCCAGAAATACAGGCCAGCCGGAATCATTCTTGGTTTCTTCAACAGCCTCCGTTGTTTCCGTTTCCGTCACCACAGGATTGGCGGCTGCCACCAATTCATCCAGCGCGGCGGCATTTTGCGTCAAAGCAGATTTGGCGCTGGTGATCGCTTTCGTAAATTGCTTTTTGCTCCAGCCTTCATAATTGTTTTCCCGGCTGGCCCCCTGAGCCTTTTCCGCCCTGGCCCACAGATCCTGGAACAGGGCCTCCACAGCTTCGCGGGTTTCCACGCCCAGCTCGGTATAAATCTTGTGATCCAGGCCAGATTCCTCGTAAACCCCATAATAAGCGTTGTCAATGTTATCCTTGCCCATATCGCTCTGGAGTGTTTCGTATGATTCCAGCGCGGTATTCAGCAGCTCCTTGGCCGCGTCCGCCGCTTCAGCCCAGCTTTTATAGCGAGTGGCGGCATTAGGGTCGGCGGAGTATTCGGGATAGGGATCATAATCTACCAATTCGCCGTTCTGATAATATTTGTTTACGCTGCTTTCTTCCCCATCCTTGGCGGCCAGTTTGTTTCCGTCCTCCCGGATCATGGATTTCAGCTTCAGCAGCGCGGTACGGACCTCGGTTTTGGTTTCATCATCCAAATCCGTTTTTTTCACCGCGCCCTTGCAGGCGGAAAACTGCATCTCCACCGCGTTTTTTCGGGGGCCGGACACGTAACTCATGGTCTGGCGTTCAAATCCTGTGGTTTCATACACCCGGAAATAAGCGCTGTTTACGCTGCTGTAAGCGTTGCTATTGTCTCCAGCCAAGTATTGCTCAAAAGCAGTATCCAGGTACTGATCGATCCGATCTGCCGCATCCGCCCACGTAGCATAATCTCCGTGATCCGCCAAAGCGGCAAATGGTATTGCCGCAGCAATGAGCAAAACGAGTAAACACAATCCCAATCTATTTTTCATTTCATGATCTCCTTCGCGCTGCAGCTGATGCCTAATGCCTTGCTGCGATGCCGCAAATGTTAGTTTATAATAACTAACCGCAAATATGTTAACATAAACTAACTTGATTGCGGTATTCCAATATTGACATAATATCGCTTGAATTTTGTCTAATATTGACTTATAATACATTCGGCGATTTTTTTCAGCGGTTTTGAATTCCGCTTTTTTGAAAGAAAGGGATGCGAGAATGAATCAAGAGCAATGGAATGCCATCAAAAACAGAGACGCTTCCTTCAATCAGCTATTTTATTGTGGGCTTGTAAAAATCAAAACAGTATGCCGGGTATCCTGCGCTTATTGGAAAAGAGACATTAAGAATATCGCTGTTTTCGATACCCTGGACGACGCATTGGCCATGGGATACCACCCTTGCTCTCATTGCAGGCCGGATAAACCGGTATGGGCAGGATCAAAAAATGAACTGGTGTCGGCGGCGAAAAAATACATTGAAACGCATTATATGGACCGTTTTTCTCTTGAAACGCTTTCCAATTATCTGTTTATCAATGGCAGTTATCTGCTCCGTACCTTCAAAGCTTCAACGGGCCGCACCCTGTTATGGTATCATAATCATGTCCGCTGTGAAAAAGCAAAAGCGCTGTTAACGCACAATGAATACTCCATCGCCGCCGTAGGCGATATGACGGGCTTTGCTTCCTCCGCTCATTTTTCACATGTATTCAAAAAAATGCTTGGCTTGACGCCAAGCGAATATAGAAACGCTTATCTTCTTGCATTGGATTCCGATAACGAAAGAAATAGCAGAGTCTCCCCTGCCGCTGAAGATTATTCCAGTAATACGGGTACTGGATCGGAAAGCGTCATGGAATCAGGAGCAACATCGCAGTCATAAGCCATGATTTGAACGCCTGCCCTGCTTGCGTGCAGCAGTGCATCAGCAAAGGCCGGATGCGTTTTTCTGTTCGGTTCAAAGCGGCGGACGCCCTTCATTTGGATCACCAGCAGCAAAACAGCGCCATATCCCTCCTTTTTACATGATTCCAACGTTTTTAAATGCTTGATTCCCCGCTCGGTAGGCGCGTCCGGAAAATAGGCCACGCCGCTTTCTTCCAGCGTGACCCCTTTCACTTCCAGGAATGTTTTCTTATCTCCCTGCTCCAAATAAAAATCCAATCTGGATTCGCCATAGCATGTTTCCGGACGCAGCAGCGTCAATCCCGGAAACAAATTGGGAAGCGCTTCCCCCGCTGTTAAGTTAGGGGCTTGGCTGTCCATATTGATATACAGATCGCCCTTCTTTACCGCAACCAGATCACAGCGCGTTTTGCGCTCCGGATTTTTCCCAACTGCCAAAGTCACCTGCGCTCCGGGAACCAGTAATTCCCGACATCGGCCTGTATTTTTGACATGGCATATTTCCATACCGAATTCTGTTTTTACCCGCGCGATAAAACGATTCGGCCTGCAGATATATTCACCGTAAATTATTTCATCGTATAGCTTCATAAGCGCGTTCCTTTTCTTGGAAAATCAATGATCGTTCTTTTCTGTTTTCAGGGTAATCAAATGAATTTGCGCCCTCGCCCCCAAGCGCACAGGCAAGCCGGATGTACCGACCCCATTGCTCACCAGAATATCCGCGCCGTTTTCCCGATACCAGCCCGACAGGAATCGATCTCCATAATTGCTGGATGATTTGATGGCATGCCCGCGAATTGCAACCTGGCCCCCATGGGTATGGCCGCAAAGAGCCAATTGATAAAATGAACGTTTGCCTATATCATAGGTTTCGGGCAGAGAATCCGGATTGTGCGGAAAAAATATTGTAAAATCGGCCTTGCCGCAAAGCGCCGCAACGCCCGCAAAATCGGGATAACCATTGAAAAAATCATCCGTGCTGGCAAACGCTAAGGCTTTATCGTCTATTTCCAGCGTCCATACATCATTTACGACAGGGATCACCTTTTCCTTTGCCATTCGTTTAAGCAGTTTAGGGAAATTGCTTTCAGGCAGCGTTCTGTCATGATTGCCCACCGTTCCCAGAACGGCAATCTTTGCCTTAAATCCGGGATGGAGATCAAAAAAAGCGATTGCGCCTTCAGAGTTTTCAGCGTAATCACCGCCAAGAATCACAATATCCGCGCCCAGCGCGTTCACTTGCTTTACCAGCTTCCGAACCCTCTCCTCTTTAAACAGACTTCCATAATGAATATCAGAAACAAAAGCAATCTGTAAACCGTCGAAAGCCTCAGGCAGGAGCGGCGAAGCATAGGTTTCCTTTACCGTATCCAATTGAGCGGCAAGATACAGCGGATACAGCAATATACAGGATGCCGGAAGCAGGGCCATCAGCTTTCCAAGCCAGCTTACCCGTTTGGCCCTCTTCTTCACTTTCTTGGATTTCATGTCATTCTCCTTTATCAGATATTACGAACATCTTAACATATTCTTTCCGTTTCCGCAATTGTAATCAGCATGAAATCATGCTAAAATAATGATGTTTCTATAAAATGGAACTTTATGCGATGCGCCGTGTCAGCAATTTCTGTGAAAGGAAGGGATGCCTCTTGCTGAAAAAATGGCTGGTTTCTTTTCTGCTGGTTTTCCTATTGCTCCCCGTTATTCCGGCTCATGCCGCGGCAAACATATCCCTGGAGCCAGGCGATTCAGAGCTGAAATATTCCTTTTATCTGCCGGATGAGCGTTTTGTGCTCCTATCCTATTCCACGCCGCAGGAAAACGGAAAAATGGTGCTTTATTCGGAGGATGGAAACTTTGAAGGGGTCATCAGCCTCCTGTATTCTCAAGCGGGCGGAAAAGTTTCCGTAACGGCTGAAAACCTGAGAAACGAGCGCCAGCTGGCGAAGGGAAACATCAAGCTGAGCGCGGCCCCCGGTTATTCCAAGCCCCGCGGCAAAGCCTCCGGCAAGGTAAGCGGCCTCACCCTGGAGGAGACAACGGAGGGCCTTAAGTTCTCTTTCTCCTGCTCCGGTACCGATTATATGCATCTGAAGGTGCGAAATAAACAGCAGGCCTTCACATTTCCTGTTTACCCCCAGGAAAACGGCTATTATTCCGGCGAAGTAACGCTGCCTCTCACCTATGCCCGCACCCTTTCCACTGTGCAGGTGCTCAGCGGAAGCGGAACGGTGATGGCGGAAGAAAAAGTTCGAAAAGGCTATGAAGCCCCTGCCGCTGTGGAACGGCAGGAAGGCCGCCTCAGCGGTGTTACGGTTTGCATTGACCCGGGACATTCCGAAGCGGGCAGGCCTGTATTGGAGCCCTTGGGCCCCGGCCTTGAAGGCAAAACGGCGGGAACCAGCGGTATGGCGCAGGGCACGATCACCCAGCGGAAGGAATCCATTGTGGTGCTGGAAATCAGCATGAAGCTGCGGGATGAACTGCTTCATCAGGGGGCTGACGTGGTTTTAACCCGGGAGCGGCAGGATCAGTTCTTAACCAACAGAGAGCGCTGCGACGTTGCGGAAAACGCCGGCGCGGATATTATGCTCCGCCTGCACGCGGATGCCCGTGCCAGCAACAACAATTACGGTTTTTCCATTTACGCGCCGCTCAATTCCACCTATGCCCGCGCAGTGGCGCAGCCGCCGGAATACCGAGCCATGGGCGAATTGCTGATTGACGCCATGAAAACCAGCGTCGGGTATGCACTGGAAGATAAATACGGTTATGTGCATCTGTCCGATGATTTTGTGGGAAACAACTGGGCAAAAATGGTGTGCTTCCTGGTGGAAATGGGCTTCATGTCCACCCCGCAGGAGGATTATCTGCTCTCTGCCCCCGTGTGGCAGCAGTGGCTGGCTGAGGGTATGGCCCAGGGAGTTTACGATATCGCCGTTTACCGCGGCTGGATCAGCCCGGAAAATCCTTAAATTTGCTTGTATTGCGTATTGACACGTTCTGCTTATATCGTATATGATTGTATCTGAAAACATGCTGAGGAGGAAAAACGTTATGCGGGTATTGCTGACAGGGGGCGCTGGTTACATCGGATCCCATACGGCGCTGGTTCTGCTGAATCACGGTCACGAAGTGGTGGTATTGGATAATCTGGCCAATTCCAGTCCGGAAGCGCTGAAGAGAGTGGAAGAATTGACGGGAAAAAAAGCGCCCCTGATTGTTGGCGACTGCACGGATGAAAAAACCGTGGAAGCCGCGTTTGAGCAGTTTGATATCGACGCGGTGATTCACTTTGCTGGCCTCAAGGCCGTGGGCGAATCCGTGGAAAAGCCCCTGGATTACTATCAAAACAACCTGGACGCTACAATGACCCTGTGCCGGGTGATGCCGCGTCATCATTGCAATGTGCTTATTTTCTCTTCTTCCGCAACAGTATATGGCACCAATCCTCAGATGCCCCTGCGGGAAGATTTCCCCACCGGCTGCACCAATCCCTACGGCTGGACCAAATGGATCAGCGAACGGATCTTGACCGATGTTGCCAAGGCGGACCCCACCCGTTCCTTCATCCTGCTGCGCTATTTCAACCCGATCGGGGCCCATGAAAGCGGCCGCATCGGCGAGGATCCCTCCGGCATTCCCAATAATCTGATGCCCTTTATCTGCCAAGTGGCCTCCGGTAAGCTGGATCATCTGCGGGTTTTCGGCGATGATTATCCCACCCGGGATGGCACCGGCGAACGCGATTACATTCATGTAATGGATCTGGCGGAGGGCCATATGGCCGCGCTGAATTACGCCATCAACCGTCAGGGTGTGGAAATATTCAACCTGGGCACCGGTACGCCTTACAGCGTGCTGGATATCGTACACGCTTTTGAAAAAGCCAATGATTTAACCATTCCTTATGAAGTAACGCCCCGGCGTCCGGGCGATATCGCCGTGTGCTATGCCGACGCCTCGAAGGCTAAAAACCTGCTTCATTGGGAAGCCAAGCGCGATCTGACCGCCATGTGCCATGACGCCTGGAACTGGCAGAAGCAAAACCCCAAGGGTTATAACGGCTGATCAAATTTTCATAATCAAAAAACTCCCTGCATCGTTTTAGACAGGGAGTTTTTCTGTGTCACTTTTTGCTTATCTTTTGGAAAACAGGAAAAACGGCCTTTCACAGCAATCTTCCTTGATCACGTCCTTGGTGCTCCAGGCAACGACGCCGTCCATGGTTACTTTGCCTTTTCTGCCCGGCACATCATACCGGCCCGGACGGTAGCAGGAATCCAGCACCGCCACCCGGTCTCCTTCCGCGGCAATCAACAGAATATAGTGGCCGGTATCTGAAAATACACCGGTATAACCGTCTCTGTTGCCGCGCACATTGGCAACCACCATTCCCTCCCCTGCATGCAGGAAATCCATGGTCCGCTCCATGTCCTCTGTTTCTTCCATGGGAAGCTGAAAGCGTTCCGCCAAAGCTTTGGAGAAGATATAGAAATCTGTCCCGTAACCTTCCCGGGCTCCGCAATCCATGGCCAGCTTGGCGCATTCTGTCAAGGGAAAAGGCATTTCCAGCATATTCTCGATCATCATGGAAGCGGCGCACACGCCGCAGCCGTTATCCGCGATGGTGCCCTTGGGACTGGGAGGAGACGGATAAGGAATGTTTTCATAATCCAATTGGCAGTAAAACACAGGCTGCTTCAAGATCATTATTCCTCCTTTACAAGGCCGGGAACGCCGTGCATATTATCCAGCACGAATTGTACAAACAAGCGCACGCCCGTTTCCATCCCGCTTTCTTCCACATCCCAATCGCAGGTATGGGCGGGCTTGTTGAAGCCCTTTTCATCATTTCGAAGGCCCAGACCGAACAGACGGCCCGGTTTTTTCTGCTCGTAATACGCAAAATCCTCCCCGCCGGGCGAGGGCTCCAGCGGCAGGCAGAAGCCAGGGCCCCCTACTTTTTCCGCGGCCTTCACAAAAGCTTCGTACATGTGCTGGTCATTCACAGCGGGCGGCAGCGGATCATCGGAGAATTCCAGTTCATATTCTCCCCGCATGTCTTCGCAAACTGTTCTAACTAATCTTTCAAGTCTTTCCCGGGCCCAAACCATGGTCTTTTCCCGCAGGCAGCGCACGCTGCCCGTCATTTCACATTCCGCGGCATTGGTGGAAATGGTATTCCCGGCGTGCATGGTGCAAACAGAAAACACAACGGTATCAAAGGGGTCCGCTTCCCGGGAGAGCATATACTGAATACCGTCATAAATCTTCACGGCCATCGCTATCGCGTCGATTCCCCGATGGGGAGACGCCACGTGCACCGCTCGCCCCTTCGTGACAATGCGGAAGCGTGCGGTGGACGCGTTGGTGGTGCCTGCCCGGCAGGAAGGACGCGGCGTGGGATCATTGCAGTTTACGTGACACATGATGATACAGTCAATATCATCCATGACCCCATGCTCGCACATGGTTCTGGCGCCGCTTGGCCGGCTTTCCTCGCAGGGCTGAAAGATCAGCCGGACCCGGCAATCAATTTGATCCCGAATCGCGTACAGCGTTTTGCATGCGCCAATCAGCATCGCCGTATGCGTGTCATGGCCGCAGGCGTGCATTTTCCCCTCAGCTTGTGACCGATACGGCTTATCTTCGTTTTTTTCCTGAATAGGAAGGGCGTCCATATCCCCGCGAATGCCGATGGTGAAGCCTTTTTTCTCCGGATTGATCGTGGCGACGATGGTGTTCCGCCCATACTTTTCAAATTCAAAGGGGATGCCGATCCGATCCAGTTCCCGGCGAACAACGGCTGTGGTATTGTCCAAATCCCAGCCCAGTTCCGGATGCATATGCAATTCGCGGCGAATGCGAACCAGCATTTCCTGATCCACATCGCATTGAAGGGCGCTAATCATTGCTTTCCTCCCCATTTTTCGGCCAGCTTTGTTCCAACGTCTCTGCCGATTCTTTCCGCTTCTCCTTTTCGGGACGGCAATCGCTTATACAGAAAGGAAGCGTCCTGCGCGGCATAGGAATGCCGGTCAATATCATCTTCCGTAGGCAGATACCCCATCAGCTGATCTGCGCAGCCCAGCACCAGCGCCCGCTGATCCTGCAGCTTTTCCCGAATCAGCATACCCGTCAGCGTGTATCCCTCAAAGGGCAGCGCAATGATCGGTACGCCGCCAAGAAGCAGGTATCGTACAGGAAAGCTCTCTTCGCTTTTCAGCTGGTCTAAGCCTTCCAGCGTTTCCTTTTCCCATACCCGGGCCACCCGGGCACCGCCGGGCGGATTGGTTTCATGCGCTGCGGCTCCATCGGCAATTTTGTGTATATCCTCCCTGGTCACCTGTAAAACGCGTACAATTTCTTCTATTTGTCCTCCGAAAGCCGTCAGGGGAAGAACGGCTTTTCCCGCAGTCATCGCATCGCAGACAGTTTCCGCAAAGCGCTTTAGCCGCTCAGGCCTGTCTTCCGGTTTGCAGCGGATGGGGTCGATATCTCCGCACAGGCCGTTCAGGTACATAACATGTGCTTTTTCCTGATCTCCCAGCTTTGAGCATATTCTTCCCGGATAATCAGCCGAAATCTCTCTGATCGCCCCCTGGCATACGGCGTGACAGGCATAAGAAGCCAAAATGACCGGCTGTGCGTTCTTTCTCCGCAGCCAAAATCCCCGTACCTGATCATCCACCGGATTTCCGTCATACGCCCGATTGTAGGCAATCGGCTGGGATACGGCCTTCTGAACAAATTCCATCTTTTCAACCTGCCGCAGATCCTCCAGTGCGCTTTCACACGCCGCAATGATTTTTTCCGGCACTCCCGCGGTATATTCCGGCGATACCTCTCCGCACCCTTCGTGATATTTCATGGCGGGGCCCGTATGAGTATGAATGCTTACGATGATTATATGATCTGCGGGGATCCCTTTGCTTTTTGCCAAATGCGCCCGAACCTGATCTGTGATTTCCAGGCTGAGCCCCAAACAATCGCAGGACGCCAGCAAATAGAATCCCGCATCGCTCTCTATCGCCAACGCTCGGGCATACAGCGGATCCTGCACCTTTTCCGCCTTCCGCTGCAAATAATAACCATAACCGGCCAACTCGACCCCAAGCGGGGGTGTGATTTCCTCTCTTCCAAACCCGGCCCGCATACGCAGCCGCCTCCTTTATAAGCCAGGAACCATGGCTTTGTATTTTTCAATATATTTTGCATTGATTTCATCGCCGCCGTCAATATTGCTGGAAGCAAAGAATTCCACTTCTTTTCCCTGCTCCCGGCATATTTCCTCTGTTCTGCAAACGATGGCCTGCAATATGGCGGCGCCGATCACCGTGGAGGTGGGCCCCACCATGCGGCCTCCCGTTCCTTCCACGCAGGCGTCGCCTAAAACGCCCTGATTATCCAGCACCAAATCAGCCATTTCATACAAACGGAGCCCCAAGGGATTCCGGGGAGACGCTGCGGATGAATGCTTCATGGATGTGAGCGCGATCACATAAACGCCGCGTTCTTTGCAAAGATACGCTAATTCCACCGGCACGGTATTCCGGCCCGAATTGGATACCGCAATCAGAATATCTCCCTTTTTCAGTGGGTATTTTTTAAGCAGTTCTTCGGCGATTCCCGTTTTTCTTTCCCATTCTGAGCTTTCGCTGGCGGATATATGCAGCATCAGCCTTTCATCCAGGATCGGACAAACGCGCACCATGCCGCCGGCCCGGTAAAACACCTCCAGCGCCAGCAAATGTCCGTGTCCCGTTCCAAAGGTATACACCATGCCGCCCTCAGTCACGCATTCGGCGATCTTTTGAGCCGCTGTTTCCATTTGCTCCGCCTGGCCGGAGAACGCCTGCTCCAGCATAGTTTTCATTGTTTCATAATAGGTTTGCGCGGCATTCATTTGTATTAACCTCCTTTGACCAGTTCCTGATAGCTTTTTTTCATTTGCAGCAAAATATCATCTGTCATCATATGATGTTTTTTAAAATATAAAATTGCCGCGCCCAACTCCGGCGGGTATTCAGGCGTTAAATAATGGATCGTTCGATCCTCGATTTTTTCCGCCATCCGGACGGAAAACAACGTCCTTGCCAGCCTTTGGTGCTGAAAAATCCCGCCGTACAGCCCAACATTTTTCACATTCGGCGCTTTTTTCAGCAAGGCCGCGGCTTCCTTGGCGATCTCATCCATCTGTTTTTGGATGATTTGCACCGCAACCCCGTCGCCTCTTTCCGCCGCGATAAAGACATTTTCGGAAAACCCGGCGATCACGTCCACCCCGCAGTTTGGCGCATAAATCTTTTCCGTCAGCTGTCTGGGGCGATTGATGCCGAAATAGCGCAGCGTTTCATCGCCCAGCACGGTGCTTTCTCCGGTACCCTCCCAGTTCCTGACAGCCGCGCGGATTCCATCCAACGCTACTGCATAGCCCGAACCGGGATCATTGAGCAGACTGCCCCAGCCGCCCATGATTTGCTGTCCAGTTCCATCGTCCATCACCAGCATGGAGCCGGTACCGCAAATTGCGATCAAGCCGGGCTCTCCAAGCGTCATGCCCATCAGCGCCATATACGCGTCGGATTCAATCACCATTTTTTCGGGATCCATAACATCCCCCGCCATGGCTTGAATCGTTTCCGGCCCCGCCGTATACTCCAGCGCCGCCGAACCGATATACAGCGCTTCATAGTTTTCACCGCAATCCTGAACGAGCCCTGAAACGACCTGATAAAGATTGCCGCGCGCCTGATCCATGCCGATATTGTTGTAATTGATCCCGGGCCCCTTCCGCATAGCCAGAATCCGGCCGGACATGCTTACAGCGGCTCCCACTGTTTTCGTGCCGCCGCCGTCAATACCGATTACGTACTTTTCTTCCATGTATGTTTTCTAATCCTTTCAGTTTACGACAGAACGATTGTTTTTTCTTTCTCCATCAAGTATTGTAGGCAATCGATTTTGCTTTGTCAAGCGGATGAAAACAAACCGCATAAAAAATCAGCGGCAAAAGCTGCCGCTGAAATAATGAAGTCTTTATTCCTGATCCGCGATTTGAAGATCAATGCCCATCTCAGCCAATTCATTCCGGTAAGCGTCCGGCACAGTGCTGTCTGTGATCACAGTTTGAAACTGGTTCAAATTCGCGTAGGAGTACAAACTGGTTACCCCGAATTTATCGCCCGTAAGCAGCAGCACCGCTTTTTCCGTGTGAGCTACCGCCGTTTTTTTGATGGAGTATTCAAATGGGCTGGAATTTGTAACGCCGGTGCGGGAAGCGCCGGTAGCCGCCATAAAGGCAATATTGGTGTTCATATGGTTCAGATAGCTGGCAGATTCCTCGCCGGTGATGGAATGGGTTTTTCTGTGAATTTCCCCGGGCAAAACAATGAGCCGGATATTATCATAATCCAAAGCACGCACCATGACCTCGATATTGTTGGTAATAATGGTGATATGCTTATCCTTCAGTGCGTCCATCATGTGCATGGTGGTGGTGCCGGAATCGATAAAGATAATATCCCTGTCCTTCACCAGCTGCGCCGCTTTCAGCCCGATGGCCTGCTTGGCCGTGCTGGGCGAACTGCTGCGGACAGCGTAAGGAATCAGCGGAGATTTTTTGTCCGTAATCTTCACTCCGCCGTAAACCTTTTGAATATGTCCCGGTTTGGTCAGCTCCGCTATATCCCGCCGCACGGTATTCATGGATATACCGAAGGTATCCCTTAGCTCCTCCATCGTCGCCGATCCATGGGACAGAATATAATTTTCCATTTCTGCTAGGCGCCTGGATTTCATTCAGGTACACCCCTCAGTCTATTGCAAAATGATGGTAATATTATACACAAACTTACCCATAATTGCAAGCATTTGATTCCAAATTAACCCTTTTCATCCCGCATCAGCTCCGTAAGCATCAGGAAGGTGAGCCCCTGACCGTATGCGGTCGCTTGAATCGGGATGTTCCGATAGAAATCAAGATCATTGCCCATAGGCGTTCCATAGGAAACGCCGCCTACCAGACCGTCCGGGCCTACCTGAGACAGAACGCCTTCCGCCGCCTTCAAGGCTTCCGTTTTGCAATTGAGCAATCCAAGCCTGTTTCCTTTCAGCAGGCCGTAAGCAATAGCTGCGCTGGCCGAGGTTTCCAAATAGCTGTCGGGGTGATCCAGCAGCGTGTGCCACATGCCCGTGCCTTCATCCTGAGTTTTCAGCAAAGCGGCGCATTGCTCCTGCCAGGTGTTCAGCACCATCCGGCGAACAGGATCCCCTTCCGGGAGCCATTCGGCAAAATCAACGGCGCCTGCCGTGATCCAACTGTTGCCCCGGGCCCAGAAGGCCTTTCCGAAATGATGGCGCCCGATAAAGCACCAGCCGTGATACCACAGGCCGTTGTCGTCGCAGTGCAGATATTTGATGTGAAGCAGGAATTGATATTTCGCTTCGTCCATCCAATCCTGACGCCGCAGCGCGTATCCAGCCCGGTAAAGGAACAGCCCCGTCATAAAGAGCGTATCATCCCAAAGCTGCTGTTCGTTGATGCAATCGCTGGTCAGGTGCTGAAAGCCTCCTTCTTCTGTACGGGGAAGGCCGTTCATGATCCAATCGGCCCAATCCGAGATATACGGAACATACTTTTTATCGCCGGTCGTTTCATATAGCAAGGTGAGCCCCAGCATGGGAGCGGTGGTGTTGATATTCCTGCCGGGCAGTCCCTTAGCGATGTGTCCATCATACCACGCTTTGATTTCTTCAAGCAGTCCGGGATCCTTCGTCGTTTCATAAACCTTGAACATGGCGTACATGGCAACGCCTTGGGGCCATTCCCAGGTGGCCAGGCTCAAATGATCGTCCCAGCGCCCATCCCCGCCGCTTTCCTTCAGCCGATTCAGAACAAGATCCGCCATTTGCTGATAATTCATCGCTATATTCTCCTTCCATCTATACAAAACAATCTGACTATTGATAATATAACAATCCCAAAGGGAATTGTCAAGAACGGAAATAATTCATTGACAAAGCGCGGAGGAAATATATAATATAATAGCATTTATTTTGCACAAGAGGAGGACGCAGTTATGGCCTCGGAAATATATGACCGTCTGTCCCATGAAGGGAAGGTTTTGCTGGAGAAAGCCGCGGATTTTTTGAAATCGCATTACGACCCCGCTTCCCATTTCGTTTCGTTGGAATATGAAGTGAAAAGCTTCGTCAGCATTCGGGAATCCATGTATTACGCGCTGGCGCTGATGATCAAGAACAAAGAAAACGCCTGGGAGGAAATAGAAAAGATTTGCAATGCCGTAATTGCCCTGCAAATCAACGCGCCGCGTGAGGTATTTCATGGCGTTTTCCGGCATTCTCCGGATGAGCCGCTTCCGCCTATGGGCCAATTGGACGCGCAGCGCCTTGGGCTCTTCGGCCGTTATTATGCCGATTATACCCATGAGCAGATTACGGACGCCTTCCATCAAAAATTGATACAGGATCCCCGTCTGTCCGAATATAGCGCAAAGATAGAAGCTTTATTGAACGATTCTGTTTTGGAAACGGTTCCGGTGGTATGGGATACCTATGAGCCAAATATTCGCGAGTTTATTCTTATGTGCTTTTCCATGCTGCAAAAGCACGGCGAAAAGCTGATGTCCCCCTCCCTGAAAGCGGAACTGGACAGAAGCGCCCGATTGGCGATGGAGGGGGCCCTTGCACGAAGCAAGAGCAATTTCACACCGCTCAATACGAACATTCAGTGCATGCACATTTTTCTGCTGGATTTTTACGGCGAGCGTTTTCAGGAAAAAGCCTGGCAGGATTACGCCGTTTCCTACGCGCAGAAAATGCTGGAGCGATACCGTGAATGCCACGCCTGCGCGGAATTCAATTCGCCCACCTACTGCGGCGTGGATCTATCCACGCTGGGATTCATTCGCCGATACAGCCAGAATCCGCCGCTGATACAGCTGGCCTCGGAGCTGGAGGAAGGCATCTGGCGGGATATGGCGGAATTTTATAATCCTGCCATGCGCAATTTTTGCGGCCCGTATTCCCGGGCCTATGAGTTGGATATGTCCATTCATACCTGCTTCTGCGATATTTTATACTGGGCTTTGGGAGAAAACCATTTTCCGTGGCATCCTTTTTCCATTGAAAGCGTGATCAATCCTTTAACGCTGCTGGGAGACGTGCGCATTCCAGAGGACGTAAAGCAGGATTTTCTGATCCCAAAGCAGGACAATGTTCTTTATCATCGCTTCCGCGAGCTTTCTGAGCGGGGGGACCCGGATCGCAATTCCGCTCTTTGCACAGCTACCGGCTGGATTACTCCTGATCTGATGATTGGCGCGCTTTCCGGCAGCGAGAACCCCAGCTACCAATTGCACCCCATGGTGGTTTTTTGGCGGCAAAAAAAGGGTCTGGGCACCATCAAACTGCTGCGCTGTCTTCCCGATGGGAAAATGACCCATCTGCACACTGTGTTTTTCGACGGGAAAGCGGATCGGGGCCATATCACGATGGACATCTCTGTTCAGGTGCGCCGGGATGTGGATATTTTCTTTGAAATAGAAGCTTCGGAGCTGGACAGCGCTGTGATCACCGACAGCGAATGGCGCTTCCCGGGGCTTGATATTATCGTGACGGCATTGGCTCCTCAATTCAGGCTGGATAGGATCAATGAGCGAACGCTGCAGATCGTATATCCTTCCAGAATCAACGATACCGACTCCCGTTCCATGCGCTTTGATTTTCAAATTCTTAAAACGGATTATTGACGCGGTATTATTTCTATAATTTATCAAAATATAATCATAATTTATCCATTTTTGCTTGAAAAAAAAGCGCAATTATGGTATGATGTATTAGAATGGTTCGTTACAAAAGCAAAAGTCTGATTACCTGATTCTACAGCAAAGGACGGTGAATAACCCATGGCTCTTGTGAATATGCAGTCGCTGCTTCACAAGGCGGAAGAAGGCGGATACGCGGTAGGCTCCTTCAGCGTGGCCAATATGGAATGTATCCGCGGCGTTATCCATGCCGCGGAAACGCTTCGTGCGCCAGTCATTCTTCAGATCGCGGAAATTCGGCTTCCCTATTCTCCGCTGTATCTGATTGGACCCATGATGCTGGCGGCCGCTAAACGCGCTCAAGTTCCTGTGGCAGTACATCTGGATCACGGCAAAACGCTGGCCTGCATTCAGGAAGCGCTGGATTTGGGATTTACGTCCGTCATGTGCGACGGGTCTGATCAGCCGATCGACGCCAATGTGGCGTTCGCCAAGCAAACCGTTGCCCTGGCAAAAGAAAAGGACGCGACGGTAGAGGCGGAGGTTGGCCGGGTGGGCCGGGGCGAGGACGGCAGCGAAGCGGAAGCCCAAATCGCCAGTATGGATGATTGCTTTCGGATGGACGAAACCGGCATCGACGCCCTGGCCGTCGGGATCGGCAACGCGCATGGCCTGTACGCCGCGACGCCGCAGCTGCATTACGAGGTACTGGAGGATCTTCACGGAAAGCTTCATTCCTCTTTGGTCATGCACGGCGGCACGGGCTTGACGGACGAGCAGTTCAAAAAGGTCATTTCCCTGGGTATGCGCAAAATCAATATTGCCACCGACCTGTTCATGTCCCAGGCCGGGGCCTGCCAAGGAAAGGATATTTTCAAGAATATCGCGTCCTCGGTAGAGGCGGTTTCCGCCACTGTGCAAAGATATATCACGCT
>ERZ842401.3394-NODE-3394-length-19856-cov-8.345084_pt1 | contig 19856 bp, 22 predicted proteins | sample MGYA00521270_ERZ842401 | MGnify/ENA primary metagenome ERZ842401 (study PRJEB31892, sample SAMEA3878208) | bioreactor metagenome | biome: Moose rumen | place: Sweden | collected 2011-10 | study: EMG produced TPA metagenomics assembly of the PRJEB12797 data set... | reverse complement strand
CTAAGTGCCTTTCTTTTTGCTACTTTTTCTTTGGCACCTCAAAGAAAAAGTAGATAATCATTCAAAATACCAACCGAAGATGTTGCGTATCTTAACCTTGAAGCCGTCCAAAACCGCCACCGGCACTTCCGGCTTGTATTGAGCCTTAAGCTCCGCCTTTTCCTCGTCGGACAAATCCCTTGACTCCTCCAGCTCAGCCAATTCGTCGTCGCTCCAATTTTCGTAATGCCCGTCGAGTTCATACTTGCCGCCGCGCAGGAGGTAAACGTCGACGGTCTCACGCCACGGGTCGATAATCCAATATTCCTTGACGCCGTTGCGTTCGTAAATGTCTTTTTTTATGCCCATGTCGCGTTTCATTGTCGATTGGGAAAGAATCTCCGCGACCATATCGGGCACGCCGTGAAGGGTTCTGCGTTTGTTTTCCCAAAAAAGTTGGGCATTCGCCGCGCTGATGAAAATGAAGTCGGGCTGGAACAAACTGCCGTCGGGAAAATGAACGTCCATGTGATCCCCAAAGCAAATGCCGAGCTTGTTTATCTTGACGTAAGCTCCTATAGTTGCCGATAAATTCATAACGATACTGCTGTGCCCCATATCCGGACTCGGTGCTATAATCTTTACCCCCTCGATAATCTCGTAGTCGTTGCGAGTGTCTGAGACCAACATGTACAATCGCCTCCTTTGGCATAGGATACAGACAAATTTTCAAGCAGTCAAGCAACTTTACTTTGGCGCGGCAATGTGTATAATACTTAGAAACAAATTAAAGGAGAGCGGTGCCCGCCAATGGATACTGCAGAAAATACAAAATTAAAGCCTTACTTGTCGCCGCTGAATGTCTGGGCATTATCGTTCGGGTGCGCGGTGGGCTGGGGCGCGTTCGTTATGCCGGGGACGACCTTCCTGCCGATAGGAGGTCCGCTCGGTGTCGCGCTGGGTATGGCGGTCGGCGGCGTCATCATGCTGATTATCGGCTGCAACTACCACTTTATGATGAACAAATACCCCGACGCCGGCGGCACTTACGCCTACGCAAAGAGAGTCCTCGGCTACGACCACGGCTTTTTGAGCTCGTGGTTTTTGATTCTGGTTTACATAGCGATAACGTGGGCGAACGCGACCGCCTTGCCGATTATCTGCCGAAAGCTTTTGGGGGCGACGTTTCAATTCGGCTTTCACTACACGGTTGCGGGCTTCGATGTTTATTTCGGCGAGGCACTTCTGAGTTTGGGGGCGTTGTGGCTTTTCGGGGCGGTCTGTATGCGTGGCGGGAAATTGGCGGCATGGGTTCAAACCGCTGCGGCGATAGTTCTTTTCGGCGGCGTGCTGATAAGTATGGGCGCGGTCGTCGCGAGCGGCATAAATCTCTTTGACATTGCGCCCGCCTTTCCGCCCGATAACAACTCCTCCTTTGCGGCGATTTTCGGTATAGTCGTACTTGCGCCGTGGGCTTTCGTCGGCTTCGAGTCGGTATCGCAGTCCGCCGAGGGCTTCACCTTTTCCGTTAAGAAGACCTTCGCGATACTTTTCTGCGCGGTGGTGGCGGCGGCTGTGGTTTACACTTTCCTTGCGATACTTGCCGTGAGTGTCTTGCCGCCGAATTGTGCAAGTTGGGCGGAGTACATTGACAAGCTCGACAGCTTCAAAGGGTTTGCGGGCTTGCCGACTTTTCACGCGGTCTATTCGCTCATGGGTGACGCCGGCTTGATAATCTTGGGAATGGCGGTTATCGGCGGCGTCATTACGGGTTTGGTCGGCAACTACATAGCCGCCAGCCGCTTAATCTACGCCTTGACCCGTGACGATTTGCTCCCGTCTTGGTTCGGCAAGCTCAACGCAAATCATTCGCCCATGAACGCCGTCCTGTTTATCATGTTGCTAAGCTTGCCTATACCTTTCCTCGGACGCACGGCTATCGCGTGGATTATCGACGTTAACACAATCGGCGCGACCATTGACTATACCTATACCTCAATCGTCACGATTATCACGGCGCGGGCTGTGAACAGGGGTTTGCCGCAAGTCACGGGCATTATCGGCTGCGTCGTGTCGCTGATTTTCTTTATCTACTTCATGGTGCCCAACGTCTGGACTGTGAGCGCGATGACGACGGAAAGCTATCTGATTCTGATTATCTGGAGCATTTTGGGCTTTGTATTCTTCCGCTACATTTTCCAGCGCGACAACGAGCAACGGCGTTTCGGCAAGTCAACCATATCGTGGATAGCGTTGTTGTTCCTGATTTTCTTTACGTCTATGTTGTGGGTTAGGGAGACGACCAACGACGCCGCGCAGAGAGTTTTGGGCAACTTGAGCGAATACTACACCGAGGAAATGAACGAACGCGGCGTGCCGCCCTCCGAGCGCGAAAGAGCCGACTCCGCCTATTATCTGCAGAATCAAATGGAAATTGTCAGCGAATCGTTGACGCGGCATAATTTCATGCAAATGGGGCTGATAACGATTGCGCTGTTTATCATGTTCAATATCTACAATTTGATGATGAAGCGCGAAAAGGACATGGAGACGGAAAAGGTTCGGGCGGAGCGGAGCAACAAGGCGAAGTCTACTTTCCTGTCGAACATGAGCCACGACATACGCACGCCCATGAACGCGATAATCGGCTACACCAACTTAATCAAGAAGGAGCCGGGATTGCCGAAAAAGACGCGGGATTATCTGGACAAGATAGAGGCGTCGAACAATCACCTGCTCGCGCTGATAAACGACATCCTTGACATGAGCCGCATTGAATCGGGCAAAATGGAGCTTGACCCGCAGAAGTCAAATTTGGTTAAGGCGTTGAATGAAGTCCGCGACCTGTTCGCTACGCAAATGGAGGGCAAGGGCTTAACCTTCAACGTCAATATCGAACACGTCATGAACAAAACGGTTATGTGCGACGTGCCGCGCTTAAATCGGGTGCTGTTGAATCTTATAAGCAATGCGTTCAAGTTCACCCCGCAAGGCGGCTCCGTTACGGTGACGCTCACTCAGACGGGCGGCGACGAGACCAAGGGCAGTTACGAGTTGCGCGTGAAGGATACGGGCATGGGCATGACGCCCGAATTCGCCAAGAAGGTTTTCGCGGCTTACGAACGCGACCGCACCGTCAGCAACATACAGGGCACGGGCTTGGGCATGAGCATTACCAAAAGTATCGTCGAGCTTATGGGCGGCACCATTGACGTTGCGACCGAGCTTGGCAAGGGCACCGAGTTTATCGTTAAGGTTGACTTCCCCATTGTCGACGAGCCGGAAGAGGTTGATTCCGCGCAGATTGACGCCTCCGCGCAGGAACTTGACTTCAGCAAGATTAAGTTGCTTTTGGTTGAGGATAACGAGGTCAATCGGGAGATAGCGTCGCTGATTCTTACGGAGTTCGGCTTTCAACTTGATACGGCTGTTGACGGCAAAGACGCTTACGAAAAAGTTGCGGCGTCCAAGCCCGGCGATTATGACGCGGTGTTAATGGATGTGCAGATGCCGGTCATGAACGGCTACGAGGCGACGGCTAAGATACGCGCCCTCAAGGATAAGCGGCTGGCGCAGATACCGATAATCGCAATGACGGCGAACGCCTTCACGGAAGACATACAGGCGGCTAAGGACGCGGGCATGAACAGCCACATTGCCAAGCCGCTCGACGTGCAAAAGATGATTGAGACGCTCACGGAGGTTTTGAAATGAAACGTCTGCTATTGTTAATCTGCGCGGTGTGCTTGCTGACAGCGGGTTGCGGGCAAGCAGTCACGTATAAGCACATAAGTCACGACGAGGCGCGGGCAATGACGGCCGCTCAAGCCGATGTGATTTTATTGGACGTGCGCACGCCGCAGGAGTACGAGAAGAAACACTTACCCGACGCCGTGTTGTTGCCGATAGAGGACATACGCGCCGGCGAATTTTCCAAGCTGTCGGACAAGAAGGCGACGATTCTTATTTACTGTCGGACGGGGCGGCTGGCGGTGGAGGCGGCTGAAATCTTATCCGCCAACGGCTACGAGAACGTCTTCGAGATGGGCGGCATTGTCAACTGGTCGGGGTCTGTTGCGGGCACCGACATTGAATAATTGGGAATGGGGAGTTCAATCCCTAATCCCTAATCCCTAATTCCTAATCCCTAAAAGGAGGCTGATTGTCATGAGGAAACTTTTAATCGCGCTGATGACTTTGTTGCTGATAATCTGCGCGGGTTGCGGCAGTGAGCCAAAAGACTCCGCGCAGGGCAACGAGGCTAAGCAGGAGCAACCTAAGGTTGAAGTTTGGCGGATTGACCAAAACAAGGCAATGGAACTGTTGGCGGCTGACCCGAACGGCAGGCTTTTGGATTGTCGCTTCCCCAAGGACTTTGAGCTTAGGCATATCCCCGGAGCTATAAGCTTTCCTTTGGAGTTTGCCGTGGCTGACAAATTCGAGGCGATACCCGACAAGAACGCGACGCTTATCACCTATTGCGGCGACGGCAATCGCGGCGGGCTTACCGCCAAGGTGCTAATCGAGAAGGGCTACACCAACGTCTACACCATGGGCGGCATTATCGATTGGGAGGGCGAAGTCGAGGGCACTGCCGTTGACGCCGAGGCTCAAGCTCCAGCCGAGGATATGACCAATCCTTAATCGAATCTGCGCGGCGGACGATTTTGTTCGTCGCTTTTTTATTGTAAGCGTTATGGCTTTCACAAGCGGCGATTGACGGGGCGAAGTTGACGGGTGCAACTCCTGCGAAGAATCTCAAGCAAATCGCTGAAAGGAACCCGCGCATATTTAAAAGAGCCGCCTACTCCCTAATTCCTAATTCCTAAATAATGACTGAAGTTGCCAATCGTTAAGTTCGGGAATGACGCCTCAAGCTCGCGGAGGAATTCTTTGGTGCCGATAAAATTATCGTCGGGCGGCATGACCTTAAAAAATTCGTCGGGGTCGTAGTTCAGATTGCGGACTTGAATCATCTGCGTGGGCAACTCCGTAAGGAAAGCCTTCCACGCCGCAAGCTCCGCCGCCCTGTCGTTAAAGCCCGGCATGTAGAGCATATTCAGCGACACGTGCACGCCGCCGGCTAAGGCATAGCGAATCGACGCCTTGACGTTATCAAGCGTGTAGCCTGCGCGGTAATAGCGTTGATAGTTGGCGGCGTCCGCGCTGATAATCGACACGCGCATACTGTCAAGCCCCGCGTCGACGAGCCGCTTAATGCCGTCGGTGAAGCCCGCGTTGGTGTTGATGTTTATCTGCCCGCGATTAGTCGCCGAACGAATCTTTTTGACAGCCGCGCAGATTGTCTCCGCCATAAGGGAAGGCTCGCCCTCGCAACCCTGCCCGAAGCTGATAATGCCCTCGTCGGCGTGCGTCAGGTGATAAATCCCAACGTCAGCTATCTCCTCGACCGTCGGCTTAAAGGTGATGCGGCTCTGCGGGCTGGGACAACACTCCGCCGCTTGCAACGATATGCAACCCAAACAGTTGGCGTTACACGTCGGCGACGTCGGCACTCCGCACTCCCAACGCCCGTAAAATAAATTCTGCGCGGTCAGGCAATGCCACTTGAGCGAACACTTAGCCACCTGCGCCACAATCCGATTATCGGGCAAATCCCGCTTGACGCGCCGAATCCGCTTGGGCAAATCGCGGGTGTTGTAATGAGCGGGGTTCCATTTGTGATTCTCGTCGGTGTAGAGCGCGGCGGCGTGCAACTCGTCCTTATACAGCACGACGGCGGTGTAGCCGTACAGCGGCAAAGGCGGCGCGTTCAAGGTACTTTCAAACGCCGGCAAATGTGTTCTTGTGTAGCCTTGCGGCAATATCGCAGACACCGCCCGCCCTTGCAAGTGAACAATTTCCCCGCGTCGAAAGCCCAATGCACTCCGCGCAGGTAAATACATCAAGTCCGCGCTGTCGGGCAGCTTGATTAAGTCTTCGGGCTTGAGCTTGACGATTTTATTGCCGACCCGCCCCGCGCCCTCCGCCGTCGGCTCGTCGAAGATATTGCCGCGTTCGTCAGCGATTAACGCCGTGATTCTTTTGCTCATCCGCCGCCCCCCAAATTTAAAATTTGCCTTTGATATAGTTGACGTACATATCGTCGAAGCGCGTCTGATTCATGCTCGCCATAGCGCGACGGAAATTGTCCAACACGGCGGGCAAGCGGCGTTCGTACTCCTCGACGGTGCAACGCTTAAGGATATTCTCAATGTGGTCGCAGTCTTCAAGCCCGATTTGAATTATCCCGTCGGTGTTGAAGAATCTGCCAATTTCGGTCGCGCCCAAGTAAATCGGTATCGTCTGGGCGGCGAAGCAGTTCATAATCTTTTCGGTGAAGTAAAACGGCTCGATACCGTTCTCGACGACGATTGAGTAGCGATACTTTTCAAACGGCTCCTCTATCTCACAGTAAGCCCCGCCGTCAAATTTTCCGTAAGTGTCGGCAAGCGATTCGTTTTTGCACTTGAACGCCAGCTTTTTCCTTACCAAATGCATCCGACACAATTCCTTTTGCGACGCGATTATCGAAACGTCTTTGGTCTTATGCTTGTAGTTTTCGGGCGAGATGACGAATTGTTTTGGCGCGTCGACACCGGGCAGGCCGGACCTTATTGCGTCAGCCATACCCCCCCCCGTATTGGTTCCATACCATACAACTGCGGCGAAAGCCACAAAACGGGCATTCTTGATGTTGGCAAGGAGTTGGGCATTGTAAGTGAAAAGCAGAGCGAAGTTCTTTTCGATATAATCCTTGTGCTTCAAGACGTTGACATAGGATTGCGGCTTAATCGTATGCGGCTCCAAAAGCATGGCGAAACGTCTCTTGGGCTTGCCGACCGTGCGAAAAATTTCGTCGTGGGTATAAAAGTGCGTTTCGTTGCCGTAATTGTATCTGTCCCAAAGAATGTAGCGCGACCGCCCTGTATTGGGCTTATGAGCAAATTCACGGTCACTGATAAAAAAAATTTGCATCGGCTCGCCGTACTGATTAAAGACTGCAGGATAGCCGTGCATTGGCGTAAGCGTGGGATGATAATACGGGATAAATTGGCGCGGCTGAGTATCAAGTCCAAGACGATTTTCAAAGCCGACCTGCCGATTCATTATGGCGTTCGCCCATTGGAATTCCTCGGCGTGCTTGCGCGTCAAGTTGGCGTTGAGCGCGTCGAGCTTGCCGTTGAGCTCCTTAAATTGTTCGTCCGTCAAGTTAAAGCCTCCTCCTGTTTTTTGCGTTTCGGATTGAATTTGTTCATGGCGGCGTCGATGCCCTCGGTAAAGATACACTCCACGGCGGGGATAAGCTCCTCCAAAGTCTTGCCAATCTGCGCGGAATCTTCGGGCGTGAAGGGGCTTAGCACGTGGTGATTAACCGTCCAATTATCGGGCGGACGCCCCACGCCGATCCGCACGCGAGGGAAATTCTGATAGCCCAGATGTTGAATAATCGACGCAACGCCCCGATGTCCTCCGCCGCTGCCCTTGGGACGCAAGCGTATCATTCCGAGCGGCAAATCCATATCGTCATGCGCGACAATCAGATTTTGAACGTCGATTTTATAAAAATTCATAATCGGAGCGACCGCCTCCCCGCTCAAGTTCATGAACGTCTGCGGCTTGACGATTAGAATTTTTTCACCGCCAAAGAAAGCCTCGGCGATAAGCGCGTTAAATCGCTCGTGCCAAGGCGCGGCGTCGAGGTGCGCGGCTAACCTGTCAGCCAACATAAAGCCGACGTTGTGCTTGGTCGCGGCGTATTCGGGCGTCGGGTTGCCCAAGCCTGCGAATATCTTCATGATGTCACCTCGCTTGCGGCGGAGCCAATTCCCCGCGCTGAACTTGAAGATTGAACGCCGCCTCCATAATCTGTCGCCCAATCGGGACAGCCGAACTCGCGCCGAAGCCGCCCTGCTCCACAATCACCGCAACGCTTATCGTCGGATAATCAAAGGGTCCGTAGCCTACAAACCAACCGTGGTCGGTGCCCTGCGAATTTTCGGCGGTGCCCGTCTTGCCCGCTATGTCGTAGGGGAAGCCGATAAAGTTCCTCGCCGCCGTGCCGTTGACAGTAACGTCGTGCAAGCCCGATTGTACCAGCTCGATAACCCACGGCTCAACTTGCAACGTGCCGACCAATTCGGGCTGAAAGTCGCGGACGACTTCCTTGTCCTGCGTGACGATTTGCCGTACCAAATGCGGCTTGAAACGTTTGCCGTTCGCCGCTATCTCGCCCATTACCATTGCCGCTTGCAACGGCGTCACCAGGTTGAAGCCCTGCCCTATTGCCGCGTCCATTATCTCCGACAAATAAAATTCGTCGCCGTAAACGTCCCACTTGTATTCCTTCCAATCGGCAAGCCCCGGCGATTCGTAGGGCAAATCAATTCCCGTGACACTGCCAAGCCCGAACATACGCGCATAACTTTCCAGCAAGTCCGCGCCCAAACGATTGCCCATCTCGTAAAAGTAGACGTTATCCGAATGCGACAGTGCCGTATGAAAATCCAGCCAGCCGAGAGCCTCGCCGCCCGCATTGCCCTTGGGAACGAGCCAGTGCGTGCCGCTGTCGAAAATCAGCTCGTCGGGCGCGACTCTGCCCGTAGCCAACGCCGCCGTGCCCGTCACAATCTTAAACGTGGAGCCGGGCGGGTATTCGCCGGTGATCGCCTTGTTGTCCATGGGGTGATAAGGGTTGCTGTTAATGGCGTTCCAGTCCTTGGTCGATATGCCGTGCGCGAAAAGATTGGGGTCGAAGGCGGGACGACTTACCAACGCAAGTACTTCGCCCGTCTGCGGATTGAGCACGACAGCCGCCGCCGCGTTGCAACTCAACTGCGCCAACATGTCGTCAACGGCTTTCTCCGCCGCCTCCTGCAAATCTTTGTCTATCGTCAATATCAAGTCGTAGCCGGGCTTAGGCTCCTTCTTGCCGAGGATTTGAACGGGTTTGCCCGCAACGTCGACCTCGACTTGCTCGCCGCCGTTTTCGCCGCGAATTTCTCTATCGTAAATGCGCTCCAAGCCGAACTTGCCCACGATGTCACCCGACTTGTAGCCCTGGTCTTTTTTAGCCTCAAGCTCCGCGTCCGAAATTTCGCTGACGTAGCCGAAGGTATGTGCGCCCTCCTGCTTGAGCTGATAATTGCGTATCGGCTGAACTTCAATCACGACGCCGGGATAAAGCGACTTTTGCTCCTCGATTATCGTAACGATGTCTTGCGTGACGTCGGGGCGAATGCGTATGGGGTCGAAGCCCGAATGTACCGATATTTTTTGCTGAATCTCTTCCAGCGGGACGTTGAGGAGCTTGGCGACGCGCTCGACGACTTCGGGCTTAATCGGCTCGGTGAGCGGCAGGAGCGACACCGTAAAGCCGGGGCGATTCGTAACCAAGAGCTGTCCGTTGCGGTCGTAGAAAGTCCCCCTCGGTGCCATTGACGGGATTATCCGTATCCTGTTCCCGTCGGCAAGGTGCGCGTAATATTCCCCGTCGTATATCTGCAGGTAGCCGACCCGCGCTATCAGTATCCCGATAACCAGCGTCACCATTATCGCCAAAGGTTTGAGTCGCCCGATATATTCTTCCCCGTTGTTAGAGTTGTCTATCACTTACAAGCCTCCTTACGTTGCCTCGCGGCGATTATAACACGTTTCAAGGGCGGCGCAACATACGCAACAAAAATCGCGAACTTTGGAGCCGTCATGGATGACGGCTCCCTCGCCGACGCATTTGCGTGATGCAAATACCGTCGGCGCACAGGAGCTTAAAATCATTTCCAAGTGCGGGGCATGGACTTTCGCCCCTGCGAGGCACCCTTTCTTTTGTAACTTTTCTTTGGGTGAGCAAAGAAAAGTTAAACAAATTCCGCGCTTTATGAAAAGGGGGAATAAAAGGGCTTTGTACTTTTCGGCGATACCTGTTATAATCATGAAAAAAGTTGGGAGTTGATGCAGATGATGAGGATATTGCTCGCCGAAGACGACGCTCGCCTCGGCAAACTGATTGAGTACATGCTGGCGCAGAACAAGTTCAACGTGGAATGGATAACCAACGGCGCGGACATTTTTGAATACGCGATGTACTCGGAGTACGACATACTTATATTGGATTGGATGATGCCGAACGTGACGGGCTTGGAGGCTTGCCGGCAATTGCGCGAGGCGGGCTACGAACGTGCAATAATCATGCTGACGGCGAAAGACACGGTGGAGGACAGAGTGCTCGGGCTCGACGCGGGCGCGGACGATTATCTGATAAAGCCCTTTGAATTCGACGAATTGCTTGCGCGGCTCCGTGCTTTGGGCAGACGCTCCACGCAAAAGATTCAGCAAGAGGTTATCGAAATCGGCGACTTCACGCTCAATCGCACGACCAAAGTCCTCATGCGCAAAGACCAGGTTATTCAGCTGTCGCCGCGTGAATTCCAAATCTTCGACCTGCTCGCGCAGAATTTGGGCGTGGTTGTGCCGCGTGACATTATCCTCGACCGCATATGGGGCTTGGAGCGCGACATCACCTCCAACAATATCGATTCGTACATGAAGATTTTGCGCAAGAAGTTGACGGAGGTAGACGGGCGCATTGCGATTAAGACTGTGCGCGGCATCGGCTATCGTCTTGAGGCTTAAACCTCATGGAAGTATTCGGCAGGAGTCGGCGGCAGCTTGCCTTTGCCTACGCGCTAATCATGTGCCTGTTCCTGGCGATTTTAATCTTCGTGGTGCACATGGCAATGAATTGGTCGATGTTCTCCGAGCAGGCGCAGGAGCTGTCCGACGCCGCCAACGGGGTTGCAGAGGCGCAGATTTTCTACCTGCAAAATCCCTACGCCGTCGTCGACGAGAATCGCTATTACAAGTCCGTCAACGACCGCTTGTTTTTTTATATCTTCGATGAGGATATGCACTTGGTGCGCTTTGAGCGGGCGTCTTTCCGCTTGGAGCCGTTTGTGCTTGACGTGATAGAGGATTGGCGAATCGACGAGGGCGAGGTTGAAGTTTTCCAGCACACCAACGAATCGGGGCGGCTTTCAACCGTCATGATGACTTCCAAGCGCATAATCACCGCGTCGACCGCGCAGATTTTATACGTCGGCAAAGACGTGACGGTACTTTACAGCGGCTTACGGAAGGCGACCTACGCGCAAGTGGTTTTGGGCGTGATAGCAATCGTGCTGTCGAGCGTGGGCGGCTATTTCATGGCGGGGCGTGCGTTAATGCCGATAAAGGAGGCGTACGACCGGCAGAGGCAATTCGCGGCGGACGCGTCGCACGAGCTTAGGACGCCGTTGGCGGTATTGCTTGCCTCGTCGGAAATATTGCTCATGGGCGAAGCCTTAGCCGACCCGTTCTTGCGGCAAGTGGCGACCGACATGAAATCCGAAGTCAAAAAGATGAGCAACCTGGTCAGCGAGCTTTTGGAGATAGCGCGGAGCGACAACGGGCGTTGGGAACTCAAAATGGAGCGCGTGGAGATGTCGGCGGTCTTGGGGCAAGTGGTACGTGTCATGAAGCCGTTGGCGGAAAAGAAGGGCTTAGACTTGTTAAGCGATTTAAGTCGGCGGGAGGTCACGTGCGATGAGCAACGCTTAAAGCAGTTGGCGTTGATATTGATGGACAACGGGATAAAGTACACGTCGGAGGGCGCAGTCGGAATCAAGTTGACACCGCGAGGCTTTTCGGTCTGGGACACGGGAATCGGAATCAGCGCGGAGGACAGGGATAAAATCTTCGAGCGTTTCTATCGGGTAGAGAAATCGCGTTCGGCCGGCGGCAACGGTTTAGGCTTAGCAATAGCCATGGAGATAGTTAAGCGACACGGTTGGCAAATCGAAGTTCATTCGGAGGAAGGGCAAGGCAGCGAGTTCGAGGTTATCATGCGAGCCGCGCAGATTTAAAATAAAAAAAACAGCCCCGCTCGGCGGGGAGTTTTTTTTGTCAGGTAACTGTCATTCCAATACTTTCTTCGCGCCGGGGTTGATGGAGATGAATTCTAAAGCGTTGAGAGCAGAATCTTTGGAGATGGCTTTAGCGGCGGCGTGAGCGTTATGGAGTTTATCGAGGTTATTAAAGATGGCGTTGGTGATTTGTTCGCCGAGTTGGTCATTGATTTTGGAATTGGCGACGAGGATAGCCATAACGGAAACGGATTGGACGTCGGAGGATTGTCCTGCGTAGGTATTGGCAGGGATGGTGACTTGAGAATAGAAGGGGTATTTATCAGCGAGGGCTTTGGCGTGCGCGGTGTCGACGGGCAGGACGGTTACGGGGTTTTGAGAGGCGACGTCTTGAACGGAGGCGGTAGGGAAGCCTGCGGTAACAAAGGCGGCGTCGACGGTTTTATCCTTGAGGGCATAGGCGCCCTCGGCGAAGGAGAGAAATTGTTCGTCGAGGTCGTCATAGGTGAGGGCGTAAGCTTGAAGGATTTGGCGGGCATTAGCCTCTGCGCCCGAGCCTGCCGCGCCGACGGCTACGCGTTTGCCTTTGAGTTGTTCAATGCTCGTTATGCCGGAGTCTTGACGGACAACGAATTGGCAAGTTTCGGGGTAGAGGGAGGCGATAGCGGTTAAGCCTTCGACCTTGCCCGTTTCCTCGAACATTTCAGTACCGTTGACGGCGTAATAAGTAATATCGTTTTGGACAATGGCAAGTTCGACTTGATTATCGCGGAGCATATTGATATTGGCGACGGAGGCGCCGGTGGATTGAGCGGCGGCATTTAGCCCCGACTTATTGAGGATGTCGGCTAAGGCTCCGCCTATGGGGTAATAAGTGCCGGCGGTGCCGCCCGTGGCGATATTGATAAAGGTTTGCTTTTCGCCCCCGCAAGCCGCGCAGATTAAGGCGAGCAACATCACCGCTACGGTCAATCGTTTCATATCAATCACTCCCTGTATTTTTGTGGTATTTTAGCAAAAAAAAACAGCCCCCGCAAGTGGGGGGCGCAAAAAATTTAGGGCTTAATGGCGTTGAAACGTCGAAGGCGGCAAGGATGATGGGGCGGTGTAAATTGCTCGTAGGTAAAGGCATTTAGGGCGGCGTAGAGGTTTCGCCCGTCGCGGTAGTCGGCAAGTTTATCGCCGTCGTAGACTTCCGCGCCGTTTAGATCGTGCCCGACCATTTGAACGGCGTCGTCGGGCAAGACCAGCGTGTAATACTCGGTTTTGTCGGCTTGGGTATAGCGGAATTTCACGGTTTTCATGATGGGTCTCCTTTGCTTAGATGTTACCTGGGGTCGGGCGGCTTAAAGGACTAGCCTGCCCTCTTTCAAAGTTTTTCCGAAGCGGCTACGGCGTGGTGCTTGGCGTCGTTCAAGCCCGGCTCGAAAGACGCCGTATTAAATCCTCCGCCGCTAAAGCGCGAAAACCGCCGCGCCGCTTCTTCGCGGCGAGTTTTCAAGCGCGCTCCTCAGAATCAATCAATCCCAATCATTACATTATGATTGGGATTATTGATTAGGATTAGGGGGCGACGGAGCGCGTATTTACGCCATTTATCGGGCGCGATTGTACGAATATTGATGCGTAACTGTTCGACAACCGGTGCATAAAGAAACAGTGTTCGAGCAGTGTTCGTACAGTTAAGCGGCGCGGGTTTTCAGATTGCGAACGTCTTCCTCCAGGCGGTCAAGGCGTTTATCCATGTCGCAGGTTAAGCGGTTAATCGCCTCGGTGAGCTCCTTGAGCGTCTGATTGACTCTGAACAAAGTATAAAAGCAAATGGCGGCGGGGACGCCCACGTTAGCCAAGGTTTTAACTATCAGCTCCTCCGGCATCGGAATTCCTCCTTTCCAAATCGGCGAGGCGGCTCATCAAGTCGGTTAAGACATAATCGACGCCGAGGTTTAATTGTTCCTGAAATTGAGCGTCTTCGCGGAGATATTTTTGGTCAAGCTGTTCTTGAGAGACGGGTTTTTGAATAATCATGACGAGCTCCTTTCTTAAAGTGCGAAGCCTGCGACGAAGCCAGTAGCGGCGTGTTGTTCGCCCTGCCAATTGCCCGAAAACTTAACGGTCTTGCCGGCGGTGGCGACGAGTGTAAGGATATTAGAATCTTGGTCGTAGGAATAATCGACGCCGCCGGTGACGTAAAGTTTGGTCATGCGGTGCGGCAAGGCGTATTGCTGAACTTTGCCCGTGGCAACCCCGAGGACGGTTGAGGGCTGAGTGCCCGAGGTGCGCGTGAATTTAATGCGGACGGCGGCTTTGGAATAATTATCGAGAGTGGTAGAAAGAGCGAATCTGCTTGAATAAAAATCGTCGTCTGAATTGGGTTGCTGGTCGGAGGAACGCGACATTGGCAGCCAAACCTCCGCGCCGCAATTATAATCATAAGACACGGCAACGGCAGAATCACGCGGGGCGTTCAAGGTCACTTCGTTGACTTCCAAGTTAAAATCAAAGTCGTTGGTGAGTTCGCCGTCAACAAAAACCTGCAGAGTAGAATGGTCAATCTGAGTGTCGGGGAGGCTGAAAGATTCTTTTGAACCTGAAGAAATGCCGAGCTGATACCTTTCTCTGTGAGCGGGAGCGGGCAGAAAGCTAACGTCGGCGTCGATGGTTGAATCGATAAGGCGTTTATGTTTGACGACGAGGTAAGCGGTCTGCAGCGGAACTTCAAAATCAAGATAGGGCGTGAACAATTCGGCAACGTCGCCCGAAACGGGAGCCTCGCCCGTGGTATATCGAATGGTGACGGCGTTAATCTGCGCGGAGTCCTCGCCAATATCGACGACCTTCAAGACTATGCGGATCTGAAAGAATGTGACGGATTGATTTTGAGCCTCGTTGAGCGGGAGCCATGAAGTCCAGGCGCCGTTTTGATAGAGGCGGATGTTGACGGTGCAAGTGGCTTGCCCCTCGGTGACAAAGTCGGCGTTAACGTCGGCAATTTTGGGATTGTCGCCCTCCAGCTTGGTGACGGCGGAGTATAACGATTTGGAAAGCGCATCGGTGGTAGTATGAGTCTTCAAGCTTAGTTTGACGGTAGGGAAGTCCGAATCGTAAGGCGCGGTCAAAGCGATAATGGGGTAAATCTCTTTGCCGAGCCATGAGCTAAGGTCGGTGACGGCAGCCAAATCGTCAGATGTGTTGCCATAAGCAAGGATATTGGCAAGGGAGCCGTCGCCGGAATAGGCGCGCGGTGAGCCGTTGAAGAATTTATAAATAGTGTCGTCGACTTTGAAAAGAAACCTGCGGTCGGTACCTGCGGGGGCGGTACCTTCGATTTGAAAGCCGTCGATGTGAGTTAAGTTAGTGGCGTCGAGGGGTTGTTTAGCCTCCAGGCGCGCCGATTTGACGAGGGTCACTTCTGGGGTAGAGCCGCCGCCGGGCGTGGTTGTTTGCGAACCGAAAATATCAGTACCGAAACGCATAGCGTTGGAAATGAGCATGTTATCAACTCCTTTGCAGCAGATAGTCTAATTCCTAATTCCTAAGGAGCGCGGGGCGAAATAAAAAAAGCCCTGTGGGGCGTTCAGTGCGGCGAAGTCATTTAAGCAACGTGAGCACGAGGGCGATAAGCGCCCCGACGACGGTCGCGGTCAAGATTTGCGCGTGCTTGACGGAAGAATCAACCTTGTCAGCAAGCTTATCGATTTTGTCTTCGAGCCTGTCAATGCGGATTTCTACGCGGTCAAGGCGTTTTCCCATTCCGTCCAGCCGCGCTTCTACCTTGGCAAGCCGTTTGTCAATATCGTCAAGCTTGTCCGCCCGCTCTTTTGTCTCGGCTGCAACCTTACTTCTTAGTTGCGTTTTCATTAAAAATCACCTCGCCGCCATTATAGCACGGTCAGCTAAGGTCGTAAATCGTGCAAACGTTGGTGATTTTCTTTGCGGACTTGAAACGCTCAAAAGCGGCTCCGTCCTTGTCGCCGGTAAAGCAGTTATTGTTCTTGGCATAGGTACCAATGGCGTTAATCTGCGCGGCGGTGACGGTCGCCTTGGGGTTGTCCAGGGTGAAGGTGCGGTCGTCGGAGTCGTAAAACTCCATGACGAGTTGGAGCGATTTGCTGGTCTTGACGGTATCAGCCATGTTAATTCCTCCTTTCCTTAAGACGGGTCGTAGCTGAAGGTGGCGGATCTGGCGGCGTAGTTTTCGCCCTCTGTGGCGTAGACTGTGCCGGAGAAGGAGCCCGGCTCTAAACTGTTGTCGTACAAGATATAAAGCGTATAATCATAGATAAAGCCGCACGGATGCGGCTGTCCCTCCGCAAGATCCTCGTCGTCGATATGGTCTATGTTAAAATAGAGTTCCCCGTCGCCGTTGTAAGTAATCAAGCCAGTCACAAAGCCGACTCCATATAGGTTCTCTGGTTCAAAACTGCCAATTTCAAGCAGGGGCGTGAGCTTTTGACCGGCAGGTTCCTCGGTGTCGCAGTTGATGCGGTCGATGCGGTCGGTCTTTTCGTAAGTGTTGGTGGTGAGTGCGTTGAGCTGTTGCGCCACGGACTTAAGCACGCTGGACGAGGCGTTGGCGTTGGCATAGGTCAAGGTCTTTTGGAGCTTTTTGTTATTGGTATCGGTCGATGTGATAATAATCGAAGTTTGAGCCATTGTTTATCCCTCCTTTTATGCGGATTCGTTGAGGTTGATGACTTCGACGTTGCCGATGTCGGATTGAGCGGCGATGATGCCGGTGAAGTTATCGCCCTCGTCGGAGAGGAAGAAGGTCGACAAGCCGCCGTCGGTGCCGCCCGCCAAGGATTCATTGATAGCCTTAATGCGAGTGACAATGCCGCTGAGCCCGGCGGCGGAGACGTCCTCGAATTTGTAACGGCGTGTGAAGTTGGTATCCTCATAGCCGAAAGTCAAGGTAACGGAATTGGTAGCGGACATGCTTATTCATCTCCTTCCTGCGTGATGGTGCGGGTCATGCCGTCCGAGACGATGCCCTTGTTGACGATGTAGAGGATTTTGTTGATTTGCTGAGCGGCATTGGCGAGTGTGGTATTGCCCGATGTGACGCCGCTGACGGAAAGTTGCCCGCTCTGCCCGCTGTAGTTAGCTTTGATGGTGGCAGTGGGTCTGCTGATGAAGTTAGCCATGGGTAAAGCCTCCTTTGGAGCCCCGCGCTCCTTAGGAATTAGGGATTAGAATTTACAAAATAATGCCCGAGGTGTCTTGGTCGGTCACGTTGTTTGCATAAATGAAAGCGGTCCCTGCTCCTCCTCCGCCGCAACGTGATGCCGAGTGGGGGGTATCGGTGCCTTCTTTATAAACGGTAAAGCCGCCGCCGCCCGCAATATAGCCGCCGCGTCCGCTGCTGACATATTCATTGGCAGTATTTTTATAGTAGCCGCCCGAGCCGCCGTAACCCGCGCCGCCGCTCGCGCCGACGAAACCGGAGCTGCTGCTGTTAACAGTGGTGTCGCCGCCCGTGGATATGGCAGAAATATTAAAGCCCGTGAGCGAATTGGCGACGATAAAGATATGAGCGCCCTGCGCGCCGCTTTTATTATTAACGGCAACCGAGTTTGACGCATAGCCGCCGTCGTAACCTTGGGGGTTGGTGCCTTTCTTATAAGGGGCTCCGCCGGTGCCGTGCCCCGAATCGGCGAGGTTATAAGACGCAAAAAAGTCGACGCCGTCTTTGCCTTTGTAGCCCGAATAACCCGCGCCGCTATAAGTTCCGCCCAGGCGGGTTGAGGCGTTCATAATCAGATTATTGGCGAGGATGAAAAGCGAGCCGTGCCCCGCGCCGATTGGCAAGTGGAAAGCATTTTGGACGTTGCCGTAAGTCATGGCGGAATTGGCGTTGAGCCCGTAGCCCGCGCCGAAAGGATAACCGCCGCCTTTGTCATACAGATTAAAAGTGCCGCCGCTCAAATTGCAGGTGCCTTTGACCGCCAGAGCGCAAATCCCGCCCTTGCCGTTTTGGAAAGCGGGCGTCTTATCGTGAGTGGACGAGAGGGTAAAGTTGTTGAATTGCGGAATGCGAATAATCTGCGCGGCGTACTTAGTCACGTCAATTGTGGGAGGAGCCACGTCCAAAGCGATTTGATAACCGTCGTCTGAAACAACATGCGCCAAACAGAAACGCCCCGCGTATGTGCGCTCCGCGCCGGTGTAATTGAAATGAATCATGACAAGGTCGTCGCGATTGAAGAGGTCGGATTTGGACTTATCGGCATAGGTAACGACTTTCTTGTTAATTTCAGTGATGCGGGCGTAGACGTTCCAATTATAGTTGACGTTGCTTTGATTGGTGAGGTTGCCGCTTGAGCCGTTCCCGAAATCAGAGACTTTACAATAGGAGGCGAGGCGCGTCGAATCGCTGATTAAATCGGCGGAATATAAGCCTTCGTCATTGGCGAGGCGATAAGCCGAGGCGATATAAGCGCGAGCCAAACCTTTGCCGGCGTCGCGGTGAGAATCGCGATATTTGGAAATAAAATCGGGCTTAAAGCCGGTGATGGCTTTGGCGGCAATTAAAATGGTAGAGCCGCCGATGTTGGTGACGTCGCCGGGCTTATTGGGCGAATCGGAGGCTCCTCGGCAAAAGCGCACGCCCTTTGAGGCGGTGTAGCCGATTCGGGCATTCGAGCCGATTTTAAGATTATTGGTGAGCAGGCAAGCGGCGCCGTCCCCGACGTTCAAGACGAATCGATATTGGGTTTCCGAATTTTCCCAGCCCGCCCGATTATCGGTATCGAGAACATTCTTATCGGAGGGGAGTTCGCCGCGCAGATTGGCATTGCCGATGCCTTTATCGGCGAGGTCAATCTTGCCGTTGAGTTCGATCGTGTTTGCCTTCAAAATAAAAATGCCGCCCTTGGAGCCGTCGAAAGCGGGCGGTGCGAGCGTCACGTCTTCGGGAATTGTGAAGGTATTATAAATCGGGACGGTGACGCATTGGCAACGGTAAGCGGTCAAATCGGCGAGGGCGGTCAAATCTTTATTTATAGTTAAAGTCGTGCCGGACTTGGCGGTTACGGTCGCGAAGGCGTAATGCCCCAGGTCGTCAACATAAGAAGTGGAATTGCCCGCCGAGACGTGGAAGAGGATATGATCACCGACGAGGAAATTGGCGGCGTCGTCCAAAGTAACGGTGGTTGAGGTCAAGGCGGTAACCGCGCCGTAAGAATTGATAACGTCCGAGGCTTCGGCGGTGTGATTTTCGGTTGAATCGGGAATGCCGCCGCAAGCGTTCAAATCGAAAGCCATAAAAAAACCTCCTTAAGCGAGAGTAAAGAATCCGTTGGCGTCGAAAGCCGCATTGCCTTCAAGGTCAAAGGCGTCCGAATTGGATTGAGTAGTGTTAAGCGTGATTAACTGTGATTGATTGGCAGAGGAGCCTTGCCACGTTGAATTGAAGGCTAAGCGATTGTTCCTGACGGTGCCCGCGCCGAGGGCTTGACCGCCGCCGGTCAAAACAGAGGAGCGATAAAGATAAGTGGCGGTGAGGTCGTAAGTTTCCTTAATGGTGTCGTAGAGTGTGGCGACGTATTTATCGGTATTCTTGGCAACGGCTTTGACGCGAACCAATTCAGAGCGGATGCCGTCGGAAAGCTGATACCAGGAACCTGCGCGGATGCCTTCCAAGGAGGAGACTTCCAAATCGTCAACGCCCTCAATGGCGACGATAACTTGAACTTTAAAGAGGTCGCAACAATCGAGCTGATTAAAGTCTTCAACCATGAGGAGGTTGGCATTGAGCCCGAGTTCGTTTTGAGCCTTGAGTTGAAGGAACAGATTGGCGATGTTAATTTCGGTCTGATTGACTCTGCCGTTAAGTTGGTCAAGGGTCGTGGTTTCGCCGAGGATTTGTTCAGCCAGATTATTCAGAGGCAACTTGTGAAGGTTATGATCGGAAGTGGTTGCCGCTACGATAAATATGTACAAAATTGAAAGAAGTGATACATATTTATACAGTGA
>ERZ842401.3393-NODE-3393-length-19857-cov-5.920059_pt1 | contig 19857 bp, 10 predicted proteins | sample MGYA00521270_ERZ842401 | MGnify/ENA primary metagenome ERZ842401 (study PRJEB31892, sample SAMEA3878208) | bioreactor metagenome | biome: Moose rumen | place: Sweden | collected 2011-10 | study: EMG produced TPA metagenomics assembly of the PRJEB12797 data set... | reverse complement strand
CGGGAAGTCACGCCTCCGTCTACAACGAGGCCCACTACGGCAACCTGTTCCACAATACCATCGCCGAGTTCCTGCCTGACCAGCTGGCCAATGGCATCAGGGAAGTGAAGCGTGAGGGAGCGAGAAGTGAAAAGTGGTACGACCTGCAGGGCCGCGAAGTGGTGAAGCCCCGGAAGGGCCTCTACATCCACGGCGGTGTTCTCACCACTTGTCCTTAGTCTGTATGTCGTCGGCCCAGCGGTGATCCTTGGGGAAGGGCTGACCGCCCCAGGCCTTGACCTGTGTCCAGGGCTGTGGGGCGTCGGTCCAGAAAGGATGGTCAGCCGGCAGGCCGAGGGGCATGAAGGCCAGGGTCGTCATGTAGAGGGAACCGTTGTTGGTATACCAGTCGGCCGTCTCGGGCTGTGAGCCGCAGAAGCCGATGGTGAGGTAGCCGCCCTCGTTGAAATTCTGCTGTTGGTCGAACATACGGTGCAGCACCTGTGTCAGGGCAGCCCGTACCTGACCGTTACTCAGGTCGGCGGGCAGGGTCTGGTACCAAGCCATCAGGGCCAGTGGCTGCATGGCAGCCATGCGGTAGGGCGTGCTACGGCCAATGACGGGGAAGGTGCCCTCCGGCGAGATGAAACGCTCGAGGATAATGGCGAACTTCTGCGCCCGTTTCAGGGCCCGGTCATAATATTTCTGATAGTCCAGACGGGTATTGGCCTTGGCGTCGATCATGGCCTGAAGCGTCTCCAGGTACATGGCGTGGAAGACATAGCTCGAGTAGTAGTCGAAGGCGAACACGGGACCGTCGGCATACCAGCCGTCGCCCACATACCATTCTTCCACCTTACGGCAGGCGGTGTTTACCCGGAACTCGTCGTAGCCCTTGCGGTTGGTGGCCTTGGCGATGAAGCTCTCGATGACGGAGGAGAACAGGAACCAGTTGGTGTAGGGCGGGTCGATGTGGCGCAATCCCTGGAATTCCTTGATGTAACGCTGCTTGGTCACCTCGTCGAGGGGTGTCCAGAGGGTGTCGTAGGCACGAAGGAACGACTCAGCGATGTAGGCGGCATCCACGAGATTCTGGCCGCTGATACCCCAGCAGAGGTAGTCGGGCGACTGTGGATCGACGGCATTCTTGTAGGCGACGAGTGCCCACTCCCGCAGTTGCCTGCGCTGTATGCCTTCGGCAGTATTGTCGTCGGGCAGCGTCAGCCAGGGGGCGATGCCAGCCATCAGGCGTCCGAAGGTTTCCATATAGACCACTTTTCGGTTGCGGTTGTCGAACGAGGGCGAGAACTCTGTCTGCATGTTCTTCTGCAGTTCACCCTTGGCCATGTTCTCCAGCACGGGTTGTGCCATCTTGTAGGCCAGCGAGCACCAGTACTGGCGGTCGGTCTGTTCCGCGGTCTTTGTTTTCTTTGCCTGGGCAGGTATGGTCAGCAACAGTACCAGCACCAGCAGGGATGTCATTCTTCTCATTTTATGTCAGTGATTAGTGGATTCTTGATGTTGTGTAGATAGTTCTCGGCGAGCAGTTGCCATTCGGCAAAGGTCTTGACGTCGTAGCTGCTCCAAGCCGAACCGAAATAGTAGGTGTAGGGCTTGCCGCCGTATTGGTGGATCATGCCCAAGCCGTGGCTCTTCTGGCCATTCAGCCTGATGGTCTCGTCGACGCCGTTGGGGAACAGGGCGCCTACGTATATCTGCGACTGGTGTACCTTCGGGTTGTCGGTAGGATCGGCATAGAGCACGTAGTCCTGTCCCAATGCCAACTGTCCGTCGCCGTTCAGCACAACGCCCGAAGCCCAGGCTGTGGGCTGCTTGATGCCGTCGTACCACACCGTGGCTTTGTTGTAGTGGGAACCGCGGTCCAGCGTGATCAGCCGATGCTCCGTGACACCGTCGCTGTTGGGATGGTAGGTGAGTTCTACGTTGAAACGCAGCGGACCGTTGTCGAGAATCTTGTAGTCCTTAAAGCAATAGGGATAAACCAGTTCTCCGTGCTTCATCAGGGCAGGAGTGCCACAACCCAGACTCGGTCCGACGGAATAGACGTCCATGCCATAACCGTGATCATGGTGGAACGATGTGGCAATATACGTCGAGTCGCTCTCATGCCTATTGCCGGCTTTCCTGAGCGAATCTCTCTTGGCCACACCCTCCAAGTGCATCTTGTAGCGATGCTCCAACACCAGTTCGGATGTACTCTTGGTCCAGACATCCGTTCCGAAAGATTTCTCGCCAGTACGCTGCAGCGCCGGACCATAGACACGATAGGCACTCTTGTCGTTCTCCCATGCAAAATCATCTATCCGCTCAGGGAACAGTCTTCCGAAGACAAACGGCTTAAACGCTGATGGATTGCCGCGCTCGATGGTGAATTCAGCAGTGCCATGCGGCTGGACTGATACATACATCAGCAGTTTGCCATCGTACGACTTCTGGTAGTCCTGTTCCTGGCCCAAGGCATTCTTGACAGTCAGCGGCTCGTTGCCGGCGGTGCCCAGCAGCTTGTTGATGGCCTGCAAGTCGGCCTCTACTACCTCCTGCCGTTGCTGATCACCGGGATTGGTCACCGTGAGCACAGCTTGCTGGGCATTGACACTCGAAAACAGCGTGGCTGTCAGTAGGGCGAGTAAGAGTCTTTTCATCTGATACTGTATTTGATCTGTTGCCGGGTCTTCGCCGACTTCACTGTCAGGACTATGCGATACATCTCCTTGCCCCACATGGCTTGCAGCAGCGGGTCGAGCTGGTTGCTGACGTCCTCGACGGTTGCTTCCAGCTGACTGGGGTTATAGCTGACGTGCTGAAGTGCATCGCGACGGGTGGTCATCAGCATCAGGCGGGTAGGAGCCATGTATTGGCCAAGCTCAAAATCCTCGCTGACGGTAACGCCCGATTTAGTGGCGGTGACAGTACGTTTCCAAGATTTCACACCCGCCTCGGCAGGATAGGCTCCCGCAATATCGAGGGTCAGCTGTCCGTCTTTGTGGCTGACCACCTTTGCAGCAAAAGTCTTGCCGTCTTTCTGGTCGAATCCATTAATCTGCGGCAGATTATGGTAGCCTGACTGCATGGTCCATATCTCGTAGCGGCTGTTGCTGAAAGTCTTGGCGGTATATTCGCCAACGCCCGGATCGATGAAGAGGGGCTCGCCATCCAGATAGACGATAAACGATCCCACGTCATTGTGGTTATGGCTCTCACCGTTATGTCCGCCTTTCATAGCTACAAAGCAATTACCACGACGGGCCGTCATGATTTGCAGGTCAGGCAGCCATGTGTCTCTCAACAACGGCTCCTGAGGGCTTTCTGCGATGAAATAGCGAATATGGCGCAGGAAGAACAACTCGCGACCCAGGGTAGGGAAATTGCCGCTCTTGTCGTAGAGCGTGGCAGGCTGGGTCAGCACCTGTTTGCTTCTGCCCAGGTAGGCACCAAACTCCCGCATGGTCTTATCGCCCAGCCAGAGTCCGAAGGGATAGACGATGTTGACCTGCCAGCACAGCCTTGTCTCGTGTGCATCGGCAAAATCGACGCAGTAGTCATTGCCAATATAGGTTTTGTAGCTATAGGCTGCCATCGCGTGGATCTTCCTGGCCAGACTGGCATTTCTAGCCAGACTGGAATCATCAGGCAGAAGCCTGAGAACCTCGAACATCGAGGCGGCGGCACGATCCCAATAGCCTGGGCCTTCGTCGCAGCCTCCGTCTTCGGGATAGGCATCAATGAAAGCCCGGGTGGCTTTCTCTATCTGCGCGATGGCTTCGGCCTTGCGAGTCTCGTCTTTTTCGCAGATGAGCACACAGGCCAGCCAATTGCTGCAGATCCATGGATTCCAGTTCATGCCTGCCGTCTTCCACCAGTAGTCCTTGGCCAGTGCAGGCTTCAGTATGCGGCGTTCTATCTCGTTGTCAATACGCTTACAGAGGTCGGGCGAGAAGGCGTCAAACTGTTTTTCGAGCATATATCTGGTCCACACGATGAGACTGGCTGTCTCGGCATTAAAGAGATCGACCTCCTGAAGTTCGGCCAGTGGTATAGCTCTGCCATAGTGGGCGGGAATGCCCCACCACGTCTCTTCGCAGAAACTGCCGATACCGCCAATGATGTCGCTGGTAAAGCGACCTTGACCTTCCACAATCTCTGCCATCACAAGAGCAGCCAGATGTCGGCGCTTCTCAAAGCAGATGCGCTCGTAGTTGACGCGGTTGCCATTGATCTTGTTCTCGGCAAAAACAGTCCAGGGCAGAGCTGTCCATGCTTTACCCTGATACTGTTCACCATATTCTATATAGCTCTGCTTCATCTCCTGTGGGATGGAGTCGCGCCAGAAGGCATCGTCAGCCTGCGGCAACAAGCTGGTCAGACTCAGGGCTATCGTCAGCAGCAGGTTCATCGGCTTATATATCTTACGTATTCACATGCTGCCAGCAAGAAAGCACCTACACCGAAGTTGGCCTGAGAGTCGGCATCGACTGTCTGTCCGGGGATGGCTCTTTCGCCGATGGGCTGTACGTAGCCAACCTTTCCGTCGTGCTGCAGGGCAACGGTGGCGAGGTAGTCCCACGCCTTGTCGATAGTAGGGCCAAACTCTTTCTTCGACAGGTATCCGTGGTTCACGCCCCAGAGCAGACCATAGCAGAAGAAAGCAGTGCCACTTGTCTCATAGCCAGGAGCCTGCCCGGGGTCCATCATTGAGCGGGTCCAGTGACCTTGGGGCTGTTGAAGCCTCTTGACTCCACGGGCCAGATTCACATATTTCTCTACGAAGAAAGGCTGACGGGGATAAGTCTCAGGCATATCCTGAAGCACCTTGGCCAAACCTGCCAACACCCATCCGTCGCCGCGAGCCCAGAAGTCTTTCTTGCCACTGGCTGTCTTGTGCTTAGGATAGATGTACTTGCCATCGCGGAAGTAGAGACCGGTCTCCTTGTCGAGCATGATGCTGTCGCTATAGAGGATATTCTCGTAGAGCTTGCGCAGATACTTGGTGTCGCCCGTGAGCTTGTACATCTTTGTAAGGGCTGGCATCACCATGTAGAGGGCATCGGCCCACCACCAGTAGTCGTTTGCCTTCGAGTCGGCCTCATAGCCCAGCACCTCTTTGGCACGAGCCACCTTTTTTTCGTCGGGCTGGAGGTTGTAGAGGTCTATATAGGTCTGGAAGCATATCTGCCAATCACCAAAGAGCACATAATCCTGTTCTTCGCCATACTGCTTATACTTCCATTTGGCAGGGTCGGGTTCTGTGGCACCTTTCCACTGGTTGTGTTCTGCCCAGCGTATGCTATAGTCGAGCATCTGCTGATCCTGGAGAAGCTTATAAACCTCAATATTACCTGTATGGTAGGCAGCATTGTCCCAGAACGAGCGTACCTCGGCAGGATTATTCGTTTGCCAGTAGGTGTTGACCTGTCTGATAGCGTCCTTTACCCCGTCGGCAGTCCAGCGCTTAGCCTGAATTGTCAGGCTCGAAAGCAGTGCAATTGCCATTAGTAGTCTTCTCATAATCATAAAATTGTTTTGTGTTTGCAAATATACAACGAATATTTTACAATTCATGCTGTAAGACTGTTAATTCTTGATAAAGGGGCAGCCAAAGTAACAACCCGCTGCCCCTCCTGCTCACAAAAACTAATTACAACTAACAATTGTATGAATATAAAGCTTCTGATTAATAGCCAGGGTTCTGCTGGAGGTCAGCATCCTTGTTCAGCTGGATCTCTGACAGAGGTATCGGCAACAGACAGTGAGTAGAGGCGTTGAAGCCTGTAATCTTCTTGCTCTCGGTGCCCTCTGCCCAGTTGTCCATGATCATCTTCACGCGCTCAGCCAACTTGCCGGTACGGCACAGTGTGTAACGACGGTTCTCCTCGCCTACCAACTCACGGATACGCTCGTCGAGCAGGAAGTCCATTGTCATCTGGGCAGCTGTTACCTTGCCAGCCTCGGCATTACCCGTCTCTTCACGATAGGTCTTGAAGGCACGATCGCGCAGCACGTTGATGTCCTCAGCGGCACCAGCGGTATTGTTCTGCTGGATACGGGCCTCGGCACGTAGCAGATAGGCATCAGCCAGACGCATGAGTGGCCAGTCCTTAATCAGAGACCATCCGAAGTCATCGGTAGTATCATATCCGCCCCACTTGGTAGTATGCGGATACATCGTGTTCAGTGTGTCAGCTGTTGTCCAGTAGCAGCGGTCACCTGTCTTCACTGTCACCTTGGTGGCACCTTCAGTACCCTCGTCAACACGATAGGGGAAACCATTAATCTCCTTGATCCATACCTCCTTGTTCACACCTGCCTTGTTGGCATAGAGGATACGGCGGATATTATGGTTCGAGTTACGGATGTCACCCTCCTGATATATACCGTACTTTACATAGTTGCTCAGACGCAGACGACCGTTACCACGGCCTCCGAGTGAGTCGGCGTTCACCATGAAATCGGTCAGCTTATGGAAACCTGCCACCCAGTTACGACGCTGCTGAGGCGCATTGATGGTACCACCCGTCACATCGCGGTTGTACTCCATCTGGAACACCCAGATACCCTCGGTGTTACCCTGTGAGCGGCGCTGGTTGCCCCAACGGAACATATCGCTGTAGTAGTCGCCGGCATCAGCCAGGAACTTGCCATAACGCTCAGAAATGAGCTGATAGTTGCCGCTGTTGATGGTTGCTGATACGGCAGCCTCTGCCTCGCTGTACTTACCCATACGGCAGAAAGCCTCACCTGCCAGAATGCGTGCGCAGTCCTTGTTGATACGGTTCTGCGTGGCTGTCTTACCCACCTCAGGCAGGTTAGCGATAGCATCGTTCAGGTCGGCAGTGATGACGGCATCGATAGCCGAGATCTCATCACGGGTGAAGTCGGTACGCGGCTCAGCCTTGCTCTCAGTGAGCAGGGGCACCTTGCCCCACAGCGTCACGAGCAGGTTATAGCTGTAGGCACGGAAGAACTCTGCCTCACCTTTGGCGGCAGCATCCACACCCTCTGTATTGATGATGATATTTGCGCTGTTGATGATGCTATAGAGTGAGGTCCACAGTTTGTTCACACCACTGTTCTCAGAGTTCAGCGAACCATACTGATAGAAGGGTACCTCAACACCCTGTGTATCACCAGGTGCGCCCACATCGGTACCATCCTGCCAGCAGCCAGTGAAGCCCTGCTGGTCGCTCCATCCCCATAGGTCGGCAAACTTATAGTGCAGACCTATCACCTTGGCATTGACGTCCTCCACGTCGGTGCCGTATGATGAGAACATCTTCTCATCCAAATAGCTGTCGCTGCAAGAGGTCAGTGCCAGCGCGCTGACAGCCAGTGCTGAATATATAATGTTTCTTAGTTTCATAATCATATTTTTTTAGAATGTTACGTTAAGACCGAATACCATGCTCTTGGTCATAGGATAGTTGTTCTCGTAGCCGCTCCAACCACGCTGTGTGATGTCGGCCTCAGGATCCCATCCCTTCCAGCTGGTGAAGGTGTAGAGGTTACGTCCGCTCACGTAGGCGGTCAGGCCGTTCAGGTGGAGCGCATTGAGCACCTGCTGCGGGAAAACGTAGCTCAGGGTTATGTCCTTGATACGGGTGTAGCTGGCGTTGCGCGGGAAGCCATAGCCCCAGCGGTTAGAGGTCTTCGAGAGTGAACGGTACTCGTTGCTGCGGTTCTCTGCCGTCCAGTAGCCTACCTCTGTGGTAGAGTTACGGCGACCCTGCTCGTCGGCAGCCATAGCCAGCAGCGAGTTGTTGCGCTTCATGCCCTGGGCGGTCTGGATGAAGATGCTCAGTGTAAAGCCCTTATAGGTCAGGGTGTTGGTGAGTCCGGCAGTCCACTTCGGAGTGGTCTGTCCCTGAATCTTCTTGTCACCTTCCGGAGTAATCTGTCCGTCGCCGTCGAGGTCGGCCAGTTTCACGTCACCAGCCTTAGCCTGCGGATCCTGTGTCAGGTGCTTGCCTGCGGCAATCTCGTCTTCCTGCCAGATACCCTCCATCACGTAGTCGTAGATGACGCTGATCGGCTCGCCGATGAACCAGCGGTTACCCAGGTCGTCCTGTTTGTCACCGTAGAGGTCCTTGATCTCGTTCTTGTTCCAAGACCAAACGAGTGAGGTGCCCCAGGTGAAGTCCCTGGTCACGATGTTCTTCGAGTTGACGGTGATTTCAAGACCCTTGTTGGCGGTCTTACCCATGTTCATATATACATTCGAGTAACCAGAGATCTTCGGCAGGTTACGCTGCAGGAGCAGGTCGGTGGTTGTCGAGGTGTAGAAGTCGATGTTACCGTTGATACGGTTGTTCAGCAGTCCGAAGTCAACACCGATATTGAATGTCTTGGTGGTCTCCCAGCCCAGGCCGCTGTTACCCATGCGGCTGCTGGGATAGAGGGCTGTGGCCGATGCGCCGTCCATAGTGATGGCCGAGTTCGTCATCTTAGCCAGTGTCTCATACACACCGATGGCCTCGTTACCTGCCTTACCAAGAGAGAGACGCAGTTTCAGGTTGTTCAGCCAGTCCTGGGTATTCTCCATGAACTTCTCGTTGGCAATGTTCCAACCAAGGGCTACAGAGGGGAAGGTACCATACTTGTTGTCGTCGCCGAATACTGACGAACCGTCGCGACGTACCGTGAAGGTGAACAGGTAGCGACTGTCGTAAGAGTAGTTCAGACGTCCCATCTGCGATACAGTCGTATAGAGATCGCTGTAGGAGCCGGAGGTCTGGGTGCTGCCACCGCCGAGGTTGTGCCACTGCAGCTCATCGTTGATGAACTTGCTGCCTGTAGCGGAGTTCTCATGATACTTCTTGCGTGAAGAAGCATAGAGCAGCGTCACATCGAAATGATGCTTCTGGATATCCTTGGCATAGCTGACGATATTCTCCACTGTACGGCTCTGGGTCTCAGCGTTCTTGATGTAGCCGTAGCCGCCAGAGTAGTTGTACTGTTCCTCACCATTATAGTAGTTTTCGCGTGCGGGTACGTATGAATAGCCGAAGTTGAACTTGTAGTGCAGGCCTGCCAGAGGCTTCCAGATGTTCTCGAAGTTGATGTCGGCATAGCCGTTCAGGTTGACGTTCCACTGACGGCGCTCGTGATCCTGGTTGATATACTGCATCGGATTGAAGAACAGTGTCTCAGAGTACATCGGGTACTGCTCATAGTTGCCGTCCTCGTCATAGATCTTGCCGTAGGGCGACATCGCCTCGGCCATCAGGAAGTTCACACGACCTCCGTCGCGGTTGTGACTCACGATATAGGTGTTGGTACCTATCTTCAGATAGTCGGTCACGTCTGCATCGAGGTTCAGACGGAGTGAGTAGCGCTTGTAGTTAAAGCCCTTCAGCACACCTTTCTGACTCATGTAGTCGGAAGACATGAAGTACTTCACCTTCTCGGCACCACCGTTGATGGTCACGTTGTGGTCCTGAATGATACCTGTCTGTGAAACGACATCGTACATCCAGTCGGTCTCCCTGCCAGCCGCCTGGTTCTCGGCCTCATTGGCATACTTCACGTAGTCGTTGTACATCGTCTCGCCCGCATTCTGCGCTACGTAATCCTTATAGCGCTGGGTCATCTGCGAGCCATTGGCGAAGTCGAGCTTCTTGGCAAAGTCCTCAATACCTAAGTAGCCGTTATAGCTTACCGTCGGCTTGCCGTCCTTACCGTGCTTGGTGGTAATCAGGATGACACCGTTGGCACCGTTGGTACCATAGATAGCCGTGGCAGAGGCATCCTTCAGGATTTCCATCGACTCGATATCATTGGGGTTGATATCATTCAGCGAACCACCGCTCTTCGAGATGGGGATACCGTCAACAACAATATACGGACCTGTTCCGGCATTGATGGAGTTACGTCCACGAACCAGGGCTGTAGGAGCATCGCCAGGGATAGAACTGCCTTGCGTGATATTTACACCGGCAGCGGCACCCTGTACGGCCTGCAGCACGTTGGTCACGGGAAGCTTCGACAGACGATCCTTGTTAATAGAGGTAACAGAACCCGTCACGTCGCTCTTCTTCTGTACACCATAACCCACTACCACCACCTCGTCGAGTGCGGTAGCATCTTCCTCAATTGTCAGGTTGAGGGTCTGTCCTACGGTGAAGGCAACTTCCTTCGTCAGATAGCCAATATAGCTGACGACCAGTCTGCCAGCCTTCTGCACGCTGAGAGAGAAGTTTCCGTCGAAATCGGTAACGGTACCGATATTCGCGTCCTTTACCTTAATGGTGGCACCAATGACGGCATCACCATTCTTGTCTAATACCTGGCCTTTCACAACGCCAGCCTGCTGCTGGACGTTCTGAACTGCCTGTTCTGCCATTGTTGGCAATGGATTAGCCAGTAATCCTGCTGCCAACGCCATCACGAAACATAGTTTGCGGGATGGGAGAGTTAGATAAGCATACTTCATTTGTACTGTTAGTTAATGTTATTATTGTTAGTATGGTTTGATGAATTATTTTGTCTCTTTGCTGTTCATCATGGAGTCCGACCATGCCTCCAGCCGTTCGTACTCTTCTTTCGTCAGACGCATGAAGGAACCGTGCTGCGGTCCTGTCACGCCCTCTATGTCAACGGGCGAATGGAAGTTGCGCAGGTTCTTGTCGGCCTTGCAGATACGATAGTGCTTGGGGTTGTCGGAATACTGGATGTAGGCCACGCACCACGTATCCTCTCCAATCAGTTGGAAGGCACTGGAGCCTTCGCATTTCTTGTCGCCCTCGAAACTGACATAGTCATCCTTCACAGGCTCTCCCCAGCCTTTGGTCAGGTGTTCAGAGGTGGCGGTATAGATGCCGGGCTTTCCGCCCTCCTTCTTGATGAGCATGTGATACAGGCCGTCGCTCTCCAGGTAGTTGATGTCGGCATCGATGGTGGCATAGCCCCAGTCGAACAGCAACCTGGGTTTCGTGAGGTGGGTGAAACTCTCGTCTGCGTATGAGTAATACATACGGTCGTATGCCTCCTCTGGTCGGTTCAGCATCGAGTAGTAGATCATGTAGCCGCCTCTCTTGCCGTCGGGCCAGAGATAGTCGGGGTCCCAGAATATCTGTGGCGCCCACACACGATTGATGGTCGTCCAGTCCTTATACACGTCTCCCGCCTCACTGTCACAGAAGATCGCGGGGCCTTGGCGGTAGTCAAAGGTGACACTGGTCCAGTGGATGAGGTCGTCGCTTTGCAGCAGGTCGATGCCGTAGTTGTCCCAGATGTGCGATTTGGCCACGCACATGTCCGTGGTCACCATGATATAGCCGCTGCCGTCATGCTTACGGGTGATGTAGGCATCGCGCGTACCTCCTTCTATACGAGCGTGTTCCTCTGCCCTGAAGACGGGCTGGCCGCCGATTAGGTCTTTGTAATGATATCCGTCGCGGCTGATGGCAAAGGCAGTCCACTCGCCCAGGTCGCTCATGTGGCAGTACAGGTAGCCATAGTCGCCTTGTTGCAGGTTGCTTGCACTGGCAGATGTTGGAACAAGGCTTATCAGCACTGCTATGAAAGCAAGGACATGTTTCTTCATCATATATGTCATTGTTATTTTTATTTAATGTCCGATTCTTGGGTGCAAAGGTATGCAAATTGATTTAAATCAACGTCCACGTATCGTGATTTCGAGGGAACAAATCGTTATTTTTTGTCCATTTCATCGAATCTCCACTCGTCGCGCCATCTGATGACGGGTTTGCCGTCGGCAAATTCTATGGGTAGCCAGATGTAGCGGGCATCGCTGGGGTGCTTGGGCCGCCAGATGTCTGCCATGAAGATGAACTGATCGCCTACGAGAAGGATATAGGTGCTCTGTCCGCCAAAGGTCTTTTCTGCATTCGGACCAACGCATGGGTTGGAGTGCTGCGTCCAGGGACCCCAGATGCTGGGTGCAGAGAACATGCGGGCCTCATTGGGATCCCAGCCAGTGCATCCGCTGGTAATCATCCAGTAAGTTCCGTCTTTCTTAAAGATGGCTGGTGCCTCATTCTGTCCTCCGGGGGCTACACGGGTGTAACGCCCCGAATGATGCAGGTAGTCGTTGGTCAGCTCGGCAATGTGCAGGGTGAGATTGTCCTCAGAGGAGAAAATATGATAGGCCTTGCCGTCGTCATCGATGAAGAGGGTCATATCACGGGCCATCTGCCCCGTGCCGAAGTCGCGCTTTACAAACAGTCCTTTCCCAATGGCTTGATACCAGTCAGGTTTCCACCACTCCTTGAAGTGCTCCGTCTCCAGCGTGTCAACGATTGCCAACTCCTTCTCACTGAATTCAATAGGGTATGTTCCGGGATTGGCACGCTGTGAGTAGAGGAACCTATACGGTCCTTCCGGGCGGTCACTGACAGCAACTCCATAGCGGGCAGCACTATAGCCCTTGCCCTTCAGTTCCAGGTGGAACCACATACAGAATCTGTCAGTCACCTTATTGTATATAACCTTGGGACGTTCCAGAATGCAGCCACGCTCGATGTCGCTGCCCCGTTGGTCGCTCACGCTGAGGGCTACGCCGCAGTTGCGCCAGTTGACCAGGTCCTTTGAAGCATAGCACATCACACCCACCATAGCTCTTGACGTGGTATCAGCTTTATGTTCTCCAAACCAGTAGTAAGTGTCGCCGTACTTCATAATGCTACCACCATGGGCATTCACGTGGCGGCCACTATCATCAAGCCACAGTTCTCCGCTCTTGATGGACTTTGACTTCGGTTGTCTGGACCAATAGTCTTCCAGACGCTTGGCTTCCGCTTTGGTGATGTGGATGACTGAGCCATGCTTGGGTGATACAAAGTTAGAGGCTTTCATCACACCCTCGTTGAATCGGCCTAGTGGTTTGAAAGTCTTGAAGTCAGATGTCTCTACAAAGCCGAAATTGTGTGGCGTTACACTGTAGATGTCGTACATAATGACCCACTTGTTCTCGCCGATGCGCTTCCAAGCGTTAGGAGCCTCGCAGCCACGCTCCTCACCGTCTATCTGTTCTGCGTGATAGTCGTTGTACTGGTTGATTTTATCGGAGATCATATACTTGATGCCACCAGGATTCTCCTGAGCCACATAGGTCATAAAGTAACGGCCATCTGGCATTGGGCAGATATCTGCATCGAGCACTTGTGTTTTCTCATCAGGGTATTCGAAGAGCAGCTGGGGTTCCGTTTCCAAAGTGGTAAAGTCCTCGTTAGCATAGCTATAATATAATTTGGTACGCCCGCCTACCTGCTGGCGGATAGTGAAATAGACCATCGGCTTGCCGACGGCCGGATCCCAGATGGTCTGTGGAGCCCATGCACAGCCGATCTCACCAAACTTCTCGGGGAAAAGTTCGTCGATATGCACTTCTGTATGTGTCCAATGAATCAAGTCATCTGATACCATCAGCACCAGTCCGCGATTGTTCCCCCATCCGTATTTGTCGGGGCGCTCCCATTGTGTGATACGCAAGCCTTTCTGCTTGCCGAACACGTGCAGGTCGGTCATTGCGATATAGAATTTGCCATTGGGGGCACGGTAGATATGAGGATCACGGATACCCAGTTGGTCAGCGATGGAATCGCCGGAAATGATAGGCTCAGACCCGTTGATGGCGGTAAACGTGTAGCCGTCGTAGCTAATGGCCATGAATAGCGAATGGGTCTGGTCGTTGAAATAGGTGAAGAGATAGGCATCCATGTCTTTCTCTGACAGTTGCTTCACTTTTTTGGCCTCAGCGGAGTCCGAAAAGGCTAAAAGTATGGCGGAGAATAAGAGTAATTTCTTTATCATACAAGTTAGAATGTTAATTTTACCGCTGCAAAAGTACTAAGATTTATTCAAATCAATGGATTCTCAGCATTATTTAAGGGGAACAAATCGTGAATTGTGATTTTTCTCTCAGAATTTTTGCCCTCTATTCGTTTTTTTCGTATCTTTGCAGCGTTTACTAAACAAACATTGTTATGAGCCGGATTCGTTTTTTGCTGATATGTCTTGCCCTCTATCTTTCAGAGACGGCACAGGCTATGCACCTGCGTGTTGTGTCGCAGACTCCAGTCCTGGGAGCAGAGGAGGCGCGTAGCCTGATGTTCGACCACTATGGACTGATGTGGATCGGCACGGATCAAGGCGTGAGAGTCTTCGACGGATATGACTTTCGCACCTATCGGAATGACGCCTACTCTCCTGGCATTCTGCCAAACAACTACGTAAATGCCATCACAGAAGACCACGACGGAAACATATGGATAGGTACGCGCGACGGGCTGGTGTGCCATCGAAGGCGGCAGGGCCTGTTTCATACCTATCATCTTCAGGGTGAGCAGACGCGCACAATAAATGCCCTTTATACTGCTGCCGACGGAACGGTATGGGTGGGAACCAACGGTGGCATATCGCGCTACGATGCAGGGAAAGACGATTTCATCGATATAAACATGACGGCAGGCGTACGAGCCTTTGCAGAGGACGGAAGCGGCAATATCTACGTCGGCACATGGGCAGAGGGCCTCTATCGCTATGATACCAAGAGTGGCAGGCTGGTGGCCTATCCGCGGATGAACGACCGCAACACCGTACAGACCATGCTGCTCGACAAGCGCGGACGGCTCTGGATAGGTACTTGGGAGCACGGCATCATCTGTCTCGACACCCCCGAGAACGAAGCCGCCCCCGGCATCCACAGGATGAACGACGGCAGACGGGACTTCCGTACGTTCTACCGTCTGGTAGAGGATTCCGTGAGCCATTCAGTGTGGGGATGCTGTATCGAGGGACTGACCCGCGTAGGCCTCGATGACCTGACGGAGATTGAGAACTATCCGCAACTCACGTTCTGCTACGATATGATAACCGACGGACACGGCAACCTCTGGGTGCTGACGCGCGACAAGGGTATTGTACACATGGACACCAAGCCATCCCCCTTCCACTTTCACCATCTCGACCCCACGGGACTGGTACTTCCCGTCAACCGCATCCAGAATGTCTTCACACCTGACGGCAACCTGTTCCTGCTGGCACTACAGCCCTACGGTCTGGCCCTGTACGACCGCACCGCGAAACGCGTCGTATATAATAATCATATCCCGGGCTTTGAGCGCATGACCAGCAAGGAAGGTGGCATACATGTACAGAACATCCTGGCTATGAAGCAGCGTGACAATGGTGAGATATGGATGGGTGGCACACGTGGCATCATCATCTGGAAGCCGGGCGAGCAGGCTCGGCAGCTGTCGCGCGAGGAGACGCCGTTTATAGGCGACTATGACGTGAACACCCTCCATGCCTTAGACGATGGAACCGTGCTGGTAGGACTCGCCGGCGGCATCGGCATCGCCGTGTCGGAAACCAAGGGGCGTATGCTCCGGCTCACAGAAAGCGGACGCGACTTCAGCTCCTGCGACGTGCACGCCATTTTGGAGGACTGTCGGCATCAGCTGTGGATAGCAACCGAGAATGCCGGCATCATCCGCGTTACCGGCGACGTGCATAACTCTCAGACGATGGTCTGCCGCCAATATGCCCCCGAGAACAGCAACTACCCTATCGACAACGCCACGACGGTCTATGAGGATGCCGCCCGCAGGCTGTGGGCCGTCTCAAGCAGCGGAGGCCTGTTTCTCTATAATGCTGAAGAAGACTGTTTCGAACCCGTAAACCATCGTTTCCATATCAATGTCAGTAGTATTTACGCCATGGATAGCGACGAAGGGGGAAGCATCTGGCTGACAACGGACAAAGGGTTGGTACGCCTAACCCCTGATGCTGAAAGAGACCATCTGGCCTACTACAGTGTGGAGGACGGAATTGAGGCACTCCGTTTTTCCGCCAATGGCCTTTCGGGCTATCGACATGAACGCTACTTTGGAAGCGCAAGAGGTTTCTTCTCTTTCGAACCGCGAGAAATAGACAAGTGGCAGCCAAACGATGACACTGCCGCGCTGGTGGTGTCGGATCTCATGATAGACGACCGCCCATATAGCAGGCTGGACGCTGACTTTCAGCGACGGATCTCTGTAGATCAACCATTCTTTACAAAGGAAATCACAATACCTGCCAGTGTGAAGAAATTCTCTTTCAGGTTTGTCTTGCTGGCGTATCAGAAACCTCAACAATGTCGCTATTTCTATCGTCTTGACGGCTATGACAGTGATTGGCACTATACGGATGCCGATAATCGCCATGCCACCTATCAGAACCTGCCTGCCGGGCATTATGAGTTGAGGCTGAGGGCGATAGACAGCTATGGGCACCAGACGGAGCTATCCTACACTATCGCCGTGGGAGTGCTGCCGCCTTGGTATCGCACTTGGTGGGCATACCTTGTTTATGCCATGACGCTGGCGGCGACTATCTACGGAATAAGCCAATGGTATAAGGCTCAGCTGAAGCGCAAGTCTCGTTTGCAGCAGCGCGTCGGCGAGTTGCTCCATTATAGGGAGATGATGCTGATGCATCAGTTCAACGACCGACAAGCTCTTGAGGCGGAGGAGCAACAGCACAGCTCGCCCGACGAGCAGTTCATCCAGCGTGCTATCGACTGCGTGAAAAACCACTTGACAGACAGCGACTACGATCGTGAGCAGTTTGCCCGCGATATGCTCGTCTCCTCATCGACGCTCTATAACAAGTTGCGCGGCCTGACGGGTCAGAGCGTGACGGGCTTTGTCTGCTCCATCCGCCTGAAGGAGGCTTGCCGTATTGTTCGCCGTCAGCCTGCGATCAATGTCAATGAGCTGTCAATGGCAGTAGGTTTCAACACAGCGAAGTATTTTGCCCGTTGCTTTAAGAAAGAGTTCGGTGAACTGCCCAGCGAGTATATCGACCGCATCAGGAGCGGGCAGTAGCAGTCAGTCAGTCGGCCAGTCCGCTCAGGCTGCGGGCGAGCCATACGTCCATGATGCCGGCTCCGCGGTGGCCCCAGGCGTAGTAGGGGATAAGGGTCACGCTGACGTCTCTGGCGGCGAGGCGGCCGTCGCTGCCGATGATGGCCTCCTGGCCGCTGGCCGTAATGGCAGCCACGGTGAAGCAGCGGCCGTCGCCCTCGGTGTTGCGGATGCTGTAGGCAGGAGTCAGCGAGAACTGAGGCCGTCGTGGCAGCAGCACGTGATGGGGGTTGACGCCCTCATTGTCGGCCTGCTCTGCGCAATATACCAGTGGCCCGCGCTCCACGGCGATGCGCCCACGGTCGGCGGATACGCGCGGATGGGCAATGACGGTGCGTACGGGCATGTCGAGACGGACGCGCACCACGTCGCCCGCCTTCCAGTTGCGACGGATGGCCAGGTAGCCGTTCTGCAGTTCGCCATCCACCCGCTGTCCGTTGACGGTCGCCTCATAGCCGCAGAGGATGTCGTCGCTGAAGCGGTAGAGGTCGCTGGGCACCACCTGGCCCTGCACCCATCCGGGGATGCGCACCATCATGCTGAAGGTCTTTGCCCTGTTCTGTGCTACGCGGATGGCGATGTCGCCGTCGCAGGGGTACCGGGTGGTCTGCTCCAGCGTGACGCTCTTGCCATTGACGGCAATCGTGGCAGTATTGGCGGCGAAGAGGTTCACGTAGAGGCTGTCGCCGCGCACGCCATAGATATAGCCGGGCATCGAGGGGATGAAGCGGCAGAGGTTGGAGGGGCAGCAGGCACAGCCGAACCAGGGCTGGCGGGTCATCGTGCTGTCGGCATTGAAGCGGTAGTGGCCGTCGCTGCTGAGCGGGTTGGGATAGAAGAACCTTCCGCCGTCGATGCTCATGCCGCTGATGACGCCATTGTATAAGGTGCGCTCCAGGCAGTCGATGTATCTGGCATCGCCGTGCAGCAGGAACATTCGCTCGAAGAGATACACCATCGAGATGGCGGCACAGGTCTCGTTGTAGGCCGTCAGGTTAGGCAGCTCGTAGTCGGCGCCGAACGACTCGCCGGCATGACGGGCACCCACGCCGCCCGTCAGGTAGTACTTGCGGCCGACGATGTTTTCACAGATGGCATCGACGGCCTTGATGTAGTCTTCGTCGCCTGTCAGAGCCGCCACGTCGGCCATGCCGGCATACATGTAGCCTGCGCGGACGGCATGGCCCCAGGCCTCAGTCTGCTCCGCCGCGGGCTTGTCGCTCTGCGAGTAGATGTCGCGGCGCTGCGTCTTGCCACGGTAGTCGAGCAGGAACTTGGCCTCGTCGAGGTATTTCTTCTCGCCTGTGATGACGTAGAGGCGGGCCAGGGCCATCTCCGCAATCTGGTGGCCGGGCACCACACAGGCCTGTCCCGGGCCAGGGCCTACCTCACGGCAGACGCAGTCGGCATAGCGCTTGGCGATGTTGAGGAACTTCGTCGAGCCCGTAGCCTGGTAGTGGGCGCAGGCAGCATCCACCATGTGACCGAGGTTATAGAGCTCATGGCTCAGGATCTCCTCCACCTCCCAGCGCTTCTTGCCGCTCCACTGGTGCGGATGCTCCGGGTTGATGGTACGGGCGGTGTAGAGATAGCCGTCGGGCTCCTGGGCAGCACCCACCACGTCGAGCACGCTGTCGATGTAGGCCTTCAGCTTCTGGTCGGGATAGGTCTGGAGTACGTACGAGGCTCCCTCGATGGTCTTGTAGACATCGGTATCGTCGAACGAAAAGCCCATGAACTTCGACACGTCCCACTCTGGGGTCTGCAGACCCTCATGACCTGGGTGCTGCAGGGTGTAGGCCGCCATCTCGAAATTCTTGTAGCGATGCTCGCTCTCGCACTTCGAGAACGCCAGCGGGATGGTCACCTCGCGGGCTGCCTGGATACGGTTGCCCCAGAACGTGTTGGGCGTGATCTTGACAGCGGTGAATGGTACTTGGGTATAGGGATACCCGCTCTGGGCAACGGCGGTGCCCACGGAAAGTGCAGCTAAGCACAGGACAGAAATAAGACGTCTCATAATGCAGTTATTGGTTATTTGGTGGCAAATTTACACTTTTCCTGTGAAATATGCAAGTAATTTGGGAAATTATTTGTATCTTTGCCCCATAAATTCTTTTTAACACCTATAACTATATGATCAGACAATTGACACTCGCTGCCGGATTGATGGCAGTTGCGCTGGGCGCCAGCGCCCAAAAGCCCATGAACGCCCCTGCCGGCGGAAAGGCTATCAGTGATGAATTGATCGGCATCTTCTTCGAGGACATCAGCAGTGCCGCTGACGGTGGCCTCTATGCCGAACTGCTACAGAATGGCTCGTTCGAGTTCTCACCCGTAGAGCGCGACGGCTGGGGCCCTGGTACGGCGTGGAAGATGATCCGTCCCGGCCACTCCACGGGCTGGCTCGAGACAAGGATGGACAACCCCCTGCACCCCAACAATGCGACTTACATACGACTGAACACCGAGCGTGTGAAGGAGTATTACGACTATACGGGCTGGAAGGGCTTCGGTCTGCAGAACGACGGCTTCGACGGCATCTCCGTCAAGGCTGGCGAGAAGTACGACTTCTCCGTCTTTCTGCGTAATGTGGATGCGACGGCCAAGCAGGTGCGTGTGGCCCTCGTGGAGCCTCTGCCCGGTTGGCCGCCAAAGGATCCCAAGCTGTTGGCAGAGGCCACGATCGACGTGAATGGTCAGGAATGGCAGAAATATGAGGCTGTGCTGACGCCCGACTCCACTTGTCAGGAGGCTGCACTCCAGATCCTCGTTCTCAACACGGGTGCCCTCGACATCGACGCTGTATCGCTGATGCCGGAGGATACCTATAAGGGCCACGGCCTGCGTAAGGATCTGGCTCAGGTTCTGGCCGACCTCCAGCCTAAGTTCCTGCGCTTCCCTGGCGGATGCGTGGTGCATGGCGGCGGCGACGGCTTCTGGAACACCTACCGCTGGAAGACCACCATCGGTCCGAAGGAGCAGCGCCGAC
>ERZ842401.3392-NODE-3392-length-19859-cov-5.133407_pt1 | contig 19859 bp, 31 predicted proteins | sample MGYA00521270_ERZ842401 | MGnify/ENA primary metagenome ERZ842401 (study PRJEB31892, sample SAMEA3878208) | bioreactor metagenome | biome: Moose rumen | place: Sweden | collected 2011-10 | study: EMG produced TPA metagenomics assembly of the PRJEB12797 data set... | reverse complement strand
TGCGTTTTCAAGGTTTAGCGGACAGCAATAATTGGGGAGTAGCCTCCAGTCGGTCGCGACGGGGTGGGAGGAAAGCAAGTGCGCGCAATATTGGGGTTGATATGGGGTGACCGTGGACATAAGAGAATCGTGGGCTTTCCCTTTGACAATGACATATAATCAGCGATGATATTCAGATTGACTTATTCGGCTACATTCGCACGAAAGGCCGTCGATTTCAGGCAGCCCACAACGTCCCGCCCGCAAATTTTGTCGAATCGAAGGGACGGCTGCGTCGTTTTCACTCGAAATGGCTTTTGATTTCGGCCTTCATGTATTCCAGGGCGGCGTCGGTGGGGAGGTCTTTCTCGGTCACCGTGGCAAAGATGCGCCCCGCCAGTTCGGTCGAGGTGGCCTCGCCGCCAAGTGTGGCCGCCGAAGAGTTTACGATGTTTATCATCTCCTCCTTGGCCTGGCGTATCTTCTGCCACACGTCGCTCGACATATAGACCTGCTGGCTGAGGTTGTGCTCCCACTCGTCGCGGATGCTGCGCGTCATCTCGGTTTGCAGCGTGTGCATGTCCATGCCAGGCTGGTAACAGCGCAGTACAAGACTGCTCGGCGATATGCGTTCAAGGAAAAGAGCCATACGCTCGTAGGCTTGAAGGCGTATGGGCGAGACTACTCGCAACGACTCCTTGTGTTCCTCGATCCTCATATCGAGCATACGCACTTTCTGCTCATTGTCGAAATATTTCTTTACCAGCAGGTATACTATGCCGCCGGTCAGCGCGACCGACAGAAGTGCGGTGGCAACTACCGTGATACAAATAGCTATTGTACTCATTGTTTATATATGATTTGCGAAACAAGGGCGCAGTATGTCTGAATACTACGCCCTTGCGTGTTTTGTTGACAAATTATTTTCCTTTTACGAACTTGAAGTCGCGGCCAAGATAGACAGCCTCGTCGCCGAGCGACTCCTCGATACGCATAAGCTGGTTGTACTTGCATATACGGTCGGTGCGGCTGGCACTGCCGGTTTTGATGAGACCGGCGTTCATGGCCACCACGAGGTCGGCAATGGTAGTGTCCTCGGTCTCGCCCGAGCGGTGCGACACTATCGCCGTGTAGCTGTTGCGCATCGCAAGGTTCACGGCATCGATAGTCTCCGTAAGTGTGCCTATTTGGTTGAGCTTGATAAGTATTGAGTTGGCAACTTTCTTGTCAAGACCCATCTGCAGACGCTCGACATTGGTGACGAAGAGGTCGTCGCCCACCAGCTGGCAACGGTCGCCGATGGTGTCGGTGAGCAGTTTCCAGCCTTCCCAGTCATCCTCGGCCATACCATCTTCGATTGAAATAACGGGATATTTGTCAACCCATCCTTTCCAAAAGTCAACCATCTGCGAGGGAGTCAGTTTCTCGCCGCTCGACCATTTGAGCTGGTAAACGTTCTCTTCGGGCAGATAGTACTCGGACGAAGCAGGATCAAGGGCAATGAATACATCCTCGCCCGGACGATAGCCGGCTTTCTCGATAGCCTGAAGAACCACTTCTATGGCCTCCTCGTTGGAACCAAGGTTTGGGGCAAAACCGCCCTCGTCACCCACATTGGTGGACATGCCTTTCGACTTCAGTACACCGCGCAGGTTATGGAACACCTCGGCACCCATGCGGAGCGCTTCAGCGAAAGTGGGGGCGCCCACCGGCATAATCATGAACTCCTGGAAGTCGATGGAGTTGTCGGCATGCGAGCCACCGTTGAGGATGTTCATCATAGGAACCGGCAGCAGGTAGGCACCGCAGCCGCCAAGATAGCGGTAGAGCTGCTGGCCGCTCTCCATGGCCGCTGCTTTGGCCGCTGCAAGCGACACACCGAGGATGGCGTTGGCTCCAAGGCGACCTTTGTTGGGCGTGCCGTCGAGTTCTATCATCTTCTGATCGAGCAAGCGCTGCTCCTCGACATACATGCCTTTTACCTCCTCGTTGATTACACTATTGACGTTATTTACGGCCTGCATTACGCTCTTGCCTAAATACTGCGACTTGTCGCCGTCGCGCAGTTCACACGCTTCGTGCACACCGGTCGAGGCTCCCGACGGGACGGCAGCACGACCCATGGCACCCTGCTCGGTGAACACCTCGACCTCTACGGTGGGGTTGCCGCGTGAGTCGAGAATCTGACGTCCTCTGATTGCAATAATCTGTGACATGACTTTTGGTTGTTTAATGGTTATTAAAAAAGAAAAAGGAACGACAGAACCAAGCAGTCCCGCATTCCTTTTTTTGTTATTTGAACGCTGTGTTACTCAGCCTTCGGAGCCTCTTCGGTAGCGGGAGCTTCAACAGCTGTCGCCTCGGCGACAGCCTCGGCAGCCGGAGCCTCGGCTTTCTTACTGCGGCTACGACGGGTGGCCTTGGCCTTCTTCGTCGTGGCCTCCTTGAGCATGTTCTCGTTATAGTCAACAAGCTCTATGATGCACATCTCCGAATTGTCGCCCTTGCGGATGCCGGTTTTGAGGATACGCGTGTAGCCGCCGGGACGGTTGGCCACTTTCTGCGACACCTCGCGGAACAGCTCGTTAACAGCCTCCTTGCTATGCAAGTAGCTGAACACCATACGACGGTTATGGGTCGAGTCCTCTTTCGAGCGATTGATTATGGGTTCAACATACACGCGCAGCGCCTTTGCTTTCGCCACCGTGGTTTCTATTCTTTTGTGAAGGATCAGCGACGTCGCCATGTTTGACATCATAGCGACCCTGTGGGCGTGAGTCCTTGACAGATGATTTACTTTGCAACCGTGTCTCATATACTTTATTCCTTATCTAATTTATACTTTGAAATATTCATACCAAACTCGAGGTTTTTCGATGCCACGAGGTTTTCGAGCTCGGTGAGTGACTTCTTGCCAAAATTCCTGAACTTGAGCAAGTCAACCTTGTTGAACGACACAAGCTCGCCCAGCGTTTCAACCTCGGCGGCCTTGAGGCAGTTGAGCGCACGCACCGAAAGGTCCATGTCGGTAAGCCTGGTTTTCAGCAACTGACGTATGTGGAGGGTGTTCTCGTCAAATTCCTCGACCACCTGCTTTGGCTCGGTTTCGAGCGAAATGCGCTCGTCCGAGAAGAGCATGAAGTGCTGTATGAGGATTGTGGCGGCCTCCTTGAGGGCATCCTTCGGGTGGATGGAGCCGTCGGTCTCTATGTCGAGAATCAGTTTCTCGTAGTCGGTTTTCTGTTCGACACGGAAATTCTCGACCTCATACTTCACGTTCTTGATTGGCGTGTGTATGGAGTCGATGGCAATCACACCTATCGGATCCGACGATTTCTTGTTCTCCTCGGATGGCACATATCCGCGGCCTTTCTCAACAGTGAGTTCGATGCGGAGCGATGTGGTGGGCTCCATGTGACATATCTCGACCTCGGGGTTGAGCACCTGGAAACCGTTGAGGTAGTTATTCAGGTCACCGGCCTTGAAAACGGTCTGGCCGACAATCTCAAACGACACCTTCTCGCTGTCGGTGTCTTCAATCTGACGGCGAAAACGGATTTGTTTCAGGCTGAGGACAATGTCCGTCATATCCTCCACCACGCCAGGCAGAGAGGAAAACTCGTGGTCGACACCGTCGATGCGTACCGAGGTGATGGCATAGCCTTCGAGCGAGGAGAGAAGAATTCGGCGCAGCGCGTTGCCTATGGTGACACCGTAACCCGGTTCGAGGGGTCTGAACTCGAACGTGCCGCGGTAGTCGTCCGCCTCCAACATTATCACCTTATCGGGCTTTTGGAATGCTAATATTGACATCTTGTTTTGTATCTCGTTATTAAACCATATTGTTTGAAGCCTGCGGCCATGAGGCCGCCTACCAGCTATTACTTGGAGTAGAGTTCAACGATCAGCTGCTCGTTGATGTTCTCCGGAATGTCGGCACGCTGCGGGAAATTCATGAATTTGCCACTCATAGTGTTGCCGTCCCATTCGAGCCAGGAGTAATTGTTGGAGCGTGTGGCAAGCGAGTCGGCTATGATTTCGAGCGACTTGGAGCGCTCGCGCACCGAAACGACATCACCCTCTCTCAACGAGTAGGACGGGATATTGACCACATTGCCGTTCACGGCTATATGGCGGTGGGAGACCAGCTGGCGGGCTTGTGCGCGCGTTTTGGCTATACCCAGGCGGTACACCACATTGTCGAGACGAGCCTCGATGAGCTTCATCAGCTCCTCGCCCGTGACACCGCCACGACGCGAAGCCTCGGCATAAAGTTTGCGGAACTGGCGTTCAAGGATGCCATAGGTGTATTTTGCCTTCTGCTTCTCCTGAAGCTGTATGCCATACTCCGAGGTCTTGCCGCGGCGCTTGTTCTGACCGTGCATGCCAGGGGCGTATGGTCTTTTCTCGTAATTCTTGTCCGGACCGTAAATCGGTTCGTGGAATTTTCTTGCAATTTTGGTTTTGGGACCAGTGTATCTTGCCATAATTTCTAACTTCTTTAATCTTGGAACAATAAACTAATTACACACGACGGCGTTTTGGCGGACGGCAACCGTTGTGAGGCAGCGGCGTGATGTCGACGATTTCGGTCACCTCGATACCGCAGCCATTGATTGCGCGTATTGCTGATTCACGTCCCGAACCAGGTCCCTTGACGAAGACCTTGACTTTTCTTAGGCCCAAATCATAAGCAACTTTGCCGCAATCTTCCGCAGCCATCTGAGCAGCATACGGAGTGTTTTTCTTCGATCCGCGGAAGCCCATTTTTCCAGCTGACGACCAAGAAATCACTTGTCCGGCGTTGTTTGTCAGTGAGACAATTACATTGTTGAAGGACGCAAAGATGCAAGCCCTTCCCATAGGTTCAACTTTTACGACTCTTCTTTTGGTCGGTTTTGAAGTTTTTGCCATAATTCTTTTTTACTTGCTTGATTTTACATTTTTCCACCGGCTGCTCCTTTGTTCCGCCACATCAGGCTATAATCCGCCGCCGGTCGCTACACTGTCTTGGTTTTACTTGGTAGCTTTCTTCTTGTTTGCGATAGTCTTCTTCTTACCCTTGCGCGTACGGGCGTTGTTCTTGGTGCTCTGACCACGGAGCGGCAACCCGAGACGGTGGCGAATTCCGCGATAGCAACCAATATCCATGAGACGCTTGATATTCATCTGAACCTCCGAGCGGAGAGCACCCTCAACCTTGTACTCATCATTGATGATGTTACGCAGGTTGTTCTGCTCGTCGTCAGTCCAATCCTGAACTTTCTTGTTCTCATCGATACCAGCCTTTGCGAGAATCTCCGAAGCCAGACTCTTGCCGATTCCGTAAATGTAGGTCAAGCCGATAACACCTCTTTTGTTTTTGGGTAAGTCAATACCTGCAATTCTTGCCATAAATGTTCTTTTTGTTTGTTTTTGTTTTCAGTCCTTTCCGTCCACCACTTCGTTTCGCCTCGACGGTGAGATGTGTCGGCTTACGCGGCAATGGCTTTCAGTCGCGGCCTGAAACGCTGGATTAACCTTGTCTTTGTTTGAACTTGGGATTTTTTTTGTTGATTACATAGACCACCCCGTGGCGGCGTACCACCTTGCATTCGGGCGATCTTTTCTTTACAGAAACTCTGACTTTCATAGTTGTGTTATTGTTTTATTGTTGTATTTCTCTACTTGTGCCTGTATGTGATGCGGCCTTTGGTGAGGTCGTAGGGCGTCATCTCAATCTGAACCTTGTCGCCCGGGAGAATCCTGATATAGTGCAAACGCATCTTGCCCGATATATGGGCAATAATCTGATGCCCGTTCTCAAGCTCGACACGGAACATGGCGTTGCCCAGCGATTCGACAACCGTTCCGTCTAATTGTATTGACTGCTGCTTTGCCATTTAGCTTTCTTTATTTGTTCTCGATAAAATCAAAACTCGACAGGATATCCGGCCCCTGCTTGGTGATGGCCACAGTGTGCTCGAAGTGGGCGGCAGGCTTGCCATCCTTTGTGCGGCACGTCCAACCGTCCTCTTTCGAGAACTTCACGTTTTTCGAACCCATGCAAACCATTGGCTCGACAGCTATCACCATGCCCTCCTTGAGCAACGCACCCGTACCACGCACGCCATAGTTGCACACGTTGGGATCCTCATGCATCTTGAAACCGACGCCGTGTCCGCAGAGCTCGCGTACAACCGAGTAGCCATTCTTCTCGCAATGTTGCTGCACCGCATGGCCGATGTCGCCCAGACGGTTGCCAGCCTTGCAGCAGTCGAGGCCGAGAAACAGTGCCTCGCGCGTCACCTTGAGCAACCGCTGCATTTCGGGCTTGATCTCGCCAACGGCGAAAGTGTAGGCCGAATCGCCAACATAGCCGTCAAGCTCGATGACACAGTCCACCGATACATTGTCGCCTTCGTTCAGGAACAACTTCTCGCTCGGTATGCCGTGTACCACAACGTCATTCACCGAAATGCACAACGCACTCGGGAAACCCTCGAACCCCTTGCACAGCGGTATGCCGCCATTGTCGCGGATGAACTGCTCACCGATTTTGTCCAAAAAAGCCGTTGGAACGCCAGGTTTGACGTGGCGTCCCACTTCCGCGAGCGTACGACCGACCAGCAGCGCAGCCTTGCGGATAAGTTCGACTTCTTCTTTGGTTTTGAGCAGTATCATCTTTCAGCGATTTCAGGCTTGTACAGACAATGATGAACGGCCTTTGATACGTCCGGTCTTGGTCAAGCCGTCGTAGTGACGCATCAGAAGGTGGCTTTCTATCTGCTGCAGCGTGTCAAGGATGACACCCACAAGAATGAGCAACGACGTGCCGCCATAGAACTGGGCGAATTGCGTCTGGACACCAAACAAGCGTACAACTGCGGGAAGGATAGCGACTATGGCAAGGAAGAACGAGCCCGGCAGCGTCACTCGCGACAGAATGTCGTCAAGATACTCGGCGGTCTTTTTTCCTGGCTTGACGCCGGGAATAAAACCACCGTTGCGCTTCATGTCCTCGGCCATTTGGTTGGGGTTGATGGCAATAGCGGTATAGAAATAGGTGAACAGGATGACCAGTATTGCGAACACAAGGTTATACCAGAAGCCGTTGAAGTCGGCAAAAGCCATTGCGAACTTCGAGTCGGTGTTGTTCGAAAATCCCATAATGGTGATGGGGATGAACATGATGGCCTGGGCGAAGATGATAGGCATCACACCGGCGGCATTCACCTTGATGGGGATGTACTGGCGAACCCCGCCATACTGCTTGTTTCCAACAACGCGCTTGGCATACTGCACGGGTATGCGGCGTGTTCCCTGAACCAAAAGGATGACCAGGAGAATGACAACCAGAAGAGCGACAATCTCGAAAAGGAACATCACGAGGCCACCATCCGTGTGGCGTGATGCAAATTCGGCCGAAAGAGCGAACGGCAGACGAGCAATGATACCCACCATGATGAGAAGGGATATGCCGTTGCCCACGCCTTTTTCGGTTATGCGCTCACCCAGCCACATAACAAACAGCGTTCCGCATATCAGGATGATAATGCTGGAAACCCAGAAAAACACACCAGGCTGCGAGCCGTCAAACGGGTAGAGCGCACTTGGCGAGGCACCCAGCTGGAATGTCATGTTTGTGATGTAGGCCGGAGCCTGAAAGCCAGTGATGACCACCGTCAGCAGGCGCGTGATTTGATTCATCTTTCTGCGTCCGCTTTCACCGTCGCGCTGCATCTTCTGGAAATAGGGTATCACCATCACAAAAAGCTGTATGACGATGGATGCCGTGATGTAAGGCATAATACCCAAAGCGAAGATGGAGGCATTGGAGAAAGCCCCACCGGAGAACATATTCAAAAGTCCCATCAGACCCTCTGACCCCTGGTTTTTCAGGGCGCTGAGCTGACCTGGGTCGACACCTGGCAGGGCGACATAGGAACCGATACGGTAAATAAGCACCAATCCGAGTGTGTAAAGGATTCGCTTACGCAGGTCCTCTATCGACCAGATATTCTTCAGTGTCTGAATAAATCTCTTCATTTAGATATGAATTTGTGATAGAGGCCGCCAGATGCACAGCATCCGGCAGCCTGATGATTTTTATTTTTCAATGACCGTGGCCGCGCCACCCTTCTCCTCGATGGTTTTCTTCGCCTTTTCAGAAAAAGCATGTGCACTGACGGTGATAGCCCTGTTGAGCTCTCCGCGACCGAGAATTTTCACCCTGTCCTTGTTTGACACAAGGCCGTTCTGGCAGAGTACCTCGAGGTTGAACTCGGTGATGTTCTTCTCCTCGGCCAGTTTGTTTAAAGTATCGATATTGATACCGACATACTCGACACGGTTAAGGTTCTTGAAACCGAACTTGGGCAGACGACGGTAGAGAGGCATTTGGCCGCCTTCGAAACCGACCTTCTGGTGATAGCCCGAACGAGCCTTGGCACCTTTGTTACCGCGGGTGGCTGTACCGCCCTTGCCGGAGCCAGCGCCACGACCTACGCGCTTGGAGTGTTTTACCGAGCCTTCTGCGGGTTTTAAGTTACTTAAGTTCATTATAGCAATGTTTTACTTAGTTACACAATTAAATTTCTTCCACGGTGATAAGATGCTTCACCTTCTCGATCATACCCAGAATCTGCGGCGTTGCAACAACCTCGCGGGTGTGGTTGATTCTGCGGAGACCGAGCGACTGCATAGTGCGCTTCTGGCGTGCAGGGCGTCCGATTATGCTTCTGACTTGTTTGATTCTCAATGTTTTTGCTTCCATGTATGAATCCTCCTACATTAACCGTTAAACACTTTGTCGAGACTGATTCCGCGCAGCTGGGCCACCGTGTAGGGATCCTTCATCTGCAGCAGAGCGTTGATAGTGGCTTTGACCACGCTGTGGGGATTCGATGAACCCTTGCACTTGGCCAGCACGTCCTTCACGCCTACACTTTCCAGGACGGCACGCATAGCACCACCGGCGATCACACCAGTACCAGGGGCGGCGGGTTTCAGGAAGACTTTTGCTCCACTGTATTTGCCACACTGCTCGTGGGGTATGGTGCCCTTCAGAACGGGAACGCGGATAAGATTTTTCTTGGCATCGTCGGCGCCTTTCTGGATGGCGGCCTGGACCTCCTTGGCCTTGCCGAGGCCATAGCCTACAACGCCTTTCTCATCTCCGATAACCACAATGGCGGCGAAAGTGAACGTTCTACCACCCTTTGTAACCTTGGTTACGCGGTTTACTGCCACTAAGCGATCTTTGAATTCGATATCGCTCGACTTAACTCTTTTGATATTAACTTCTGCCATTGTTATTAGAATTTTAATCCACCTTCTCTGGCGCCGTCGGCCAATGATTTAACACGACCGTGGTAGAGGTAACCATTGCGGTCGAAAACTACTTTGTTGATTCCAGCGGCGATGGCGCGCTCGGCGACGAGTTTGCCGACTTTGTTCGCCACTTCGCTTTTCGTGCCATTCTTCTCGAACGACTCCTCGCGAGACGAGGCTGCCGTGAGGGTGACACCTTTCACATCGTCAATCACCTGTGCATAAATTTCCTTGTTGCTTCTGAACACAGACAAGCGCGGCATCTCCTGGGTGCCCGACACTTTATGACGAATACGATACTTGATCTTTGTTCTTCTTATGTCTTTTTTTGTTGCCATTGTAGTGTGTTTTTGGCTTGGGCATCGATGCCGCAGAAACATTTTGCGACACATGCCTTGATTTACTTATTATTTAGCTGCTGCTTTTCCGGCTTTCTTGCGGATTACCTCACCCTGGAAGCGGATACCCTTGCCCTTGTAAGGTTCAGGCTTGCGGAGCGAGCGGATTTTGGCCGCCGCCTGTCCAAGGATTTGCTTGTCGCAGCAAGTCATGGTGATAATCGGGTTCTTACCTTTCTCGGTAACCGTCTCGACCTTGATTTCAGGCGCGAGCTCGAAGAAAATCTTGTGCGAGTAGCCGAGGTCCATTTCAAGCACATTGCCGCTAGCCTGCACTTTGTAGCCGACACCAATGACTTCCTGCACGGTTTTGAAACCCTCGGAGACACCCTTCACCATGTTGGCTGCAAGGGCGCGGTAGAGGCCGTGCATGGCCTTTACCTGCTTCGTGTCGTCGGGACGGCTGAAGTAAATGGTGTTGTCCTCAACCTTCATGGATATGATTGGGTTCACTTTCTCGGTCATCGTTCCGAGAGGGCCTTTCACCGTCAAAACGTTATCATCAGAAATAGAGACCTCCACGCCTTTGGGCAGATGGATGGGCATTTTACCAATTCTTGACATTTCTCTGTTCTCCTTTCTTTAGCTGATGTAACATAAAACTTCGCCGCCAACATTGAGCGAGCGCGCCTCCTTGTCGGTCATAAGACCTTTCGACGTGGACACGATGGCAATGCCGAGACCGTTGAGCACGCGCGGCATCTCATCGACCGAGACATACTTGCGCAAGCCCGGTGTGCTGACGCGTTTGAGTTCCGAAATGGCCGAAATCTTGGTGGCCGGGTGGTACTTCAACGCGATTTTGATTGACTGGTTATACGAACCCTCGTTCTCAAACTTGTAGTTCAGGATATAACCTTTCTCGAAAAGAATCTTTGTGATTTCTTTTTTCACTTTCGATGCAGGGATTTCGACCACTCTGTGTTTTGCGGCAATAGCGTTGCGCATTCTGGTCAGATAATCTGCAATAGGATCTGTTACCATATTTGTTTTGATTTAAAGTCTTGTAGTTTTGGCTTGTCCAACTTGCAAAACTACCAATTCAGTTAATTACCAACTTGCTTTTTTCACGCCCGGTATGAGGCCTGCGAGAGCCATTTCGCGGAAATTGATACGCGAGATACCGAACTGCCGCATATATCCTTTCGGACGACCGGTCAGTTGGCAGCGGTTGTGCTTTCTGATTGGGCAGGCGTTCTTGGGGAGTTTCTGAAGCGCTATGACAGCCTTTTCAACCTCCTCGGGCTCACCTTTGCGCACAATCTCTTTCAGGGCAGCTCTCTTTGCGGCGTATTTCGCAACCATGCGTGCTCTTTTACGCTCTCTTGCTTTGATTGATTCTTTTGCCATTATAGTTTATTTTTGCTGGTTCTTGAAAGGTAATCCAAACTGTTTGAGCAACGACATAGCCTCCTTGTCGGTCCTGGCCGAGGTGACAAAGGTGATGTTCATACCCTGGATACGGTCAATCTTGTCGATGTCGATCTCGGGGAAGATGATCTGCTCGGAGATGCCGAAGGTGTAGTTGCCCTTGCCGTCGAAGCCTTTGTCGTTGATGCCGCGGAAGTCGCGGATACGAGGGATTGACGCCGTCACCAAACGCTCCAAAAACTCGTACATCCTCTCGCCGCGGAGAGTCACACGCACGCCGATAGGCATGCCACGACGCAGTTTGAAGTTCGAAATATCCTTGCGCGACTTGGTGGCCACAGCCTTCTGGCCGGCAATGAGGGTCATTTCCTCGATGCCCTTGTCGATAACTTTCTTGTCGGCTATAGCGGCCTTGCCGAGACCCTGGTTCAGGGTGATTTTCAAGAGGCGGGGACACTGCATGACCGTCTTGTAGTTGTACTCTTTCATCAGAGCACCCACTATCTCCTCTTTGTACTTGGTCTTTAATGTAGGAATATATGCCATTATTTAATCTCCTCCCCTGTTTTTTTAGAATAACGAACTAATTTACCTGTTTTTTCGTCGATTTTGCGCCCGATTCTGGTAGGGGTCTTACCCACGACCACCATAAGGTTGGAGATGTGGATGGGGGCCTCCTGCTCGATGATGCCGCCTTGTGTGTGGCGTGCGTTGGGCTTGGTGTGTTTCTTGTTCACATTGACACCTTCGACAATGGCGCGGTTCTTTTCGGGATACACTTTCAGAACTTTCGCGATAGTGCCCTTATCGTCGCCAGCGAGCACTTTCACCATATCCCCTTTTTTTACGTGCAATTTCATTTCTTTTCCTCTTTAATGGTTTTACAATACCTCCGGTGCCAGGGAGACGATTTTCATGAACTGTTTCTCACGTAGTTCGCGTCCGACGGGGCCGAAGATACGCGTGCCACGCAGTTCGTCGGCTGCGGTAAGCAACACGCAAGCATTGTCGTCGAAGCGGATGTAGCTGCCGTCAGCGCGGCGGATTTCCTTCTTGGTGCGGACAACGACTGCTTTCGAGACCGACCCTTTTTTCACATTTCCAGAGGGAAGCGCATCCTTGATTGCCACCACTATCGTGTCGCCGATAGAGGCGTAGCGCTTCTTCGTGCCGCCCAACACGCGGATGCAGAGTGCACTCTTGGCACCGCTGTTGTCAGCCACGGTCATTCTTGTTTCTTGCTGTATCATCTTTTCTCGTTTTTTTCTTTGAACATTTGAAGCCTTCTAATGGGCAAAACGTTATTTGGCTCTTTCGACTATCTCAACCAGGCGCCAGCATTTGTTCTTGCTCAGCGGTCGGGTTTCCATGATTCTCACGGTGTCGCCGATGTTGCACTCGTTTTTCTCATCGTGAGCCATAAATCTGGAGGACCTTTTCACGAACTTCCCATATTTGGGGTGTTTAACCTTACGTTCCACCAGAATGACGATGGACTTGTCCATCTTGTTGCTCACCACAACACCGATTCTTTCTTTTCTTAAATTTCTTTCCATCTTAGATTTGGATTATGATTGCCACTGGTTATTTTTTCTCTGCGAGTTCGCGGGCGCGGAGCTCAGTGAGGCAGCGGGCAATGGTTTTTCTACTTTCTTTAATTTTGTTCGGGTTCTCAAGAGGAGAAACGGCGTGGTTGAGCAGCATTTTCTGGTACAGGGCACGCTCGGTGTCCAGTTTCTCCTTCAACTCGGCAGTCGAAAGCTCTTTTAATACTAATTCGTTCTTCATGTCTGTGTTCCTCCTTGTTATTCTTCAATATAATCTCTTTTGACGATGAACTTGGTCGAGATGGGGAGTTTCTGCGCGGCAAGGCGTAGTGCCTCTTTTGCCACATCCATCGGCACGCCCTCGCATTCGAACAGGATGGTGCCGGGCATGACGCGCGCCACAAAATACTCCGGGGCGCCCTTACCCTTACCCATACGCACCTCGTTAGGTTTCTTGGTGATGGGCTTGTCGGGGAAAATGCGGATCCATATCTGACCTTCACGTTTCATGTGACGTGTTACAGCTTGACGAGCAGCCTCTATTTGACGACCTGTGATGAAACAGGTTTCGAGCGACTTGATACCGAAGGTGCCGAATGCGAGCTCATGACCGCGGAAGGCGTTGCCTTTGATTTTGCCCTTCTGCTGCTTTCTATATCTTGTTTTCTTGGGTTGTAACATTTTCTTATTCTTTTTGTCGTTTCCGGATTCCTCGTGTCGGAGAATCCTTGACGAAAATCACTTACTTACTGTTATTGTTTCTGTTGTTGGCAGGTCTTCTGCGCGGGCCGCCGGCCATTGGACGGCGGTCGCCGCCCTGGCGTGTCTCGTTGCGCTGACCTCCAGGTACTGACGACACAAGTTCGCGCTTGCCGTATACAATGCCGCGGCAAATCCATACCTTGATGCCAATACGCCCGTAGGTCGTGTGAGCCTCGGCAAGAGCATAGTCTATGTCGGCGCGGAGAGTGTGCAGCGGGGTGCGGCCTTCCTTGAAATGCTCGGTACGGGCGATTTCGGCACCGCCTATGCGTCCGGAGATAGACACCTTGATGCCCTCGGCGTTCATGCGCATAGTCGAGGTGATGGCGTTTTTGATTGCGCGGCGGTACTGTATGCGCCCTTCAATCTGCTTCGCGATGTTCTGTGCTACGAGCACAGCATCGACCTCGGGGTGTTTCACCTCGGAGATGTTAATCTGCACATCCTTTCCGGTGATTTTCTTAAGCTCGACCTTCAGCTTGTCGACTTCCGAGCCGGCATGTCCGATAATCAGACCCGGACGGGCAGCGTTGATGGTGATGGTCAAAAGTTTCAAGGTACGCTCGATATAGACCTTCGAGATGCCGGCCTTGTTGAGACGTGCATTGAGGTACTTGCGAATCTTGTCGTCCTCGACAAGTTTCTGTTCGAACCTTCTGCCGCCATACCAGTTAGAGTCCCATCCGCGGATGATGCCTAATCTGTTTCCAATTGGGTTAGTTTTTTGTCCCATTCTAAAATTCTTCTTTTGTTAGAAGCCTCGCAGGGCCTCGTTGTTTGTTATTTTTCCTTTTCTGTATTTGCAGTTGCAGCGGTCTCTTCGACACGGCTTCCGAGGATCACCGTGATGTGGTTGCTACGTTTGCGGATTCTATAACCCCTGCCCTGTGGAGCAGTACGCATACGCTTCATAGTGCGGCCCTCGTCCACCATAATCTGCTTCACATAGAGCTGGCTGTCCTCCACGCGCTTGCCCTCATTCTTGGCCTGCCAGTTGGCCACAGCCGAGAGAAGAAGCTTGCGGATTTTGGGGGCGGACTCTCTCGCATTGTACTGAAGGATGCCCAATGCTTTTTCCACATCGACGCCACGAACCAAATCAGCCACAAGGCGGGTCTTGCGAGGCGAGGTGGGATTGTTCATCAGTTTCGCAATGTATAAAGTCTTGTTGGCTTCCTTGCGTGCTTCTGCACTGTTGTGTTTTCTACGTCCCATTGTTCTTGTTCTTTTTATCAGGCGGCGTCCGGCTTCACAGCAGGGTCGCACTGCCTACTTGTCACTTATTTTTTTGCTTTGTCTTTTGATCCGGCGTGGCCGCGGAATATACGTGTCGGTGCGAACTCACCAAGTTTGTGGCCCACCATGTTTTCCGTAACATACACGGGGATGAACTTGTTGCCGTTGTGGACTGCTATGGTCTGTCCCACGAAATCGGGCGAAATCATCGACGCTCTCGACCAGGTCTTGATAGTGACCTTCTTGTTCGACTGCTGCGCCTCGATTACACGTTTTTCCAGTTTGTGGAAAATGTACGGACCTTTCTTTAATGAACGACTCATTGTTTCTTCTTTTTAGTTGTTACTTCTTTCTTCTTTCAAGTATGTACTTGCTTGACTGTTTCTTGGGCGAGCGAGTCTTGTAACCCTTCGACGGGATGCCCTTGCGCGAGCGTGGGTGTCCGCCGGACTGACGGCCTTCACCACCACCCATCGGGTGATCGACTGGGTTCATGACAACGCCGCGGTTGCGCGGGCGGCGTCCGAGCCAACGGCTGCGGCCAGCCTTGCCACCAACCTCAAGGTTATGCTCAGGGTTAGACACGATACCCACCGTGGCGCGGCACGCCTGAAGTATCATGCGCATCTCGCCGCTGGGCATCTTGATGATGGCGTATTTGCCGTCGCGCGACATAAGCTGTGCATAAGCACCAGCCGAACGCACCATCTTGGCACCCTGGCCTGGGCGAAGTTCGATGTTGTGGATAAGTGTTCCGAAGGGGATTTCGGCGAGGGTTAGCGTGTTGCCGATTTCGGGGGCGACACCCTTGCCCGACATGACGGTCTGGCCAACGGTCAGTCCCTGAGGGGCGATGATGTAGCGTTTCTCGCCGTCGGCATAGCACACAAGAGCGATGCGCGAACTACGGTTCGGATCGTACTCGATGGTTTTCACCGTTGCGGGGATGCCATCCTTGTCGCGTTTGAAGTCAATCAAACGATAGAGTTTCTTGTGGCCACCGCCGATGTAGCGCATGGTCATCTTACCCGTGTTGTTGCGTCCGCCTGATTTACCGAAACCGAATACCAGACTTTTTTCCGGCTTCTGGGCGGTGATGTCGTCGTTGGTCACCACGATTTTGTGACGCTGACCTGGGGTTGTAGGTTTAATCTTCTTTAATGCCATTTCTTTTTCTTTTTTGACCTCTTATCAGTGGGTCTGACTATTAAACATTCTATTATCTTCTGCCTTGCGGCTGCTTATCATATGCTTGCGTAGAAGTCGATGGTGTCACCCTCGGCCAAGGTCACGATAGCTTTCTTGAAGGCATTGGTGCGGCCTGTCAGGAAGCCGGCTTTTGTGTAGCGCGACTTTACCTTGCCGGAATAGTTCATCGTGTTCACGTCCTGCACTTTCACGTTGTAGAACGACTCGACGGCCTTTTTGATTTCAATCTTGTTGGCCCGTCTGTCGACGATGAAGCCGTAGCGGTTGTGAGCCACAGGTTCCGGTTTACCCTTCTTGCGCTGTATGTACGTAAGCTTCGGCGATGCGGCCGCCTCGGTGATGCGGGTCATCTTCTCGCTGATTATGGGTTTGATTAAAATGTTCATTTGTTAAAAAATCTTAACGGTTAGTGTGACTCTTTTTATTTTGCGGACAATATGCGGTTGATTTCCTGCAGCGATCCCTCCGAAATGACAAGGTTGTTCGCGTTCATAATGTCGTAAGTGTTTAGCGACGAAACTGTTACTATCTTTACGTTTTGGAGGTTGCGAGCTGACAAAGATACGAAATTATTTTGATTTTCAATGACTATGAGCGATTTCTTGTCATTAAGCTTCAGGTTGTTGAGAACCTCGACCATCTTTTTTGTCTTTGGAGCCTCGAAACCGAAGTTTTCCACTATAGTCAGCGCATTGTCGGCGGCCTTCTGGCTCAGCGCCGAACGGCGTGCCAGGCGTTTCAGTTTGATGTTGAGTTTGAAACGGTAGTCTCTCGGTTTGGGGCCGAAGATTGTGCCACCCCCGACGAACACAGGGCTCTTGAAGTCGCCCGAGCGTGCACCGCCGGTACCTTTCTGCCGTTTCAGTTTGCGTGTGCTATGAGCGTTCTCGCTGCGCTCTTTTGCTTTGTGCGTGCCCTGACGCTGGTCGGCCAGATACTGTTTGCAATCCAGGTATACAGCGTGCTCGTTGGGCTCAATAGCGAAGATAGAATCCTCCACGTTTACGGTTCTACCGGTTTCGCTTCCGTTGATGTTATAAACTTTTAACTCCATCTTTCCAGTTTTAATATTGAACCTTTGGGTCCCGGTACAGAACCTTTGACTAAAATGAGATTTTTTTCAGCGATGATTTTCACCACTTCGAGGTTTTGGACTTTGACGCGGTGGTTGCCGGTCTGGCCTGCCATGCGCATGCCCTTGAAGATACGCGACGGATAAGAAGATGCACCTATCGAGCCCGGGGCGCGGAGACGGTCGTGTTGTCCGTGAGTGAGGTCTCCAACACCGCCGAAGCCATGTCTCTTCACCACGCCTTGAAATCCCTTACCTTTCGACGTACCCACCACATCGACGAATTCGCCCTCTTGGAAAACCTCGACAGTAAGCACTTCGCCATATTTCTTTTTGTGGCCCTCCTCAAAACGGCTGAACTCCGCGAGATGGTACTTGGGTGTAGTGCCGGCCTTTGCGAAATGGCCTCTCATGGGTTTGTTTGTGCGGCTTTCCTTCTTCTCGCCGAAAGCCAATTGGATAGCCTCATAGCCATCCTTTTCGATTGTTTTGACTTGTGTTACCACACAAGGACCTGCCTCAATAACTGTGCATGGTATCTGCTTACCATTGGCATCGAAAAGGCTGGTCATTCCGATTTTCTTTCCTAATAATCCTGACATTTTTTTAGTTTGGATTTGTTAATAACAGATTGTTTCAGCTTGCATAAGAGCATTGGCTGACTTTACGTTCACACTTTGATTTCGACTTCGACGCCGCTGGGCAACTCCAGTTTCATCAGCGCATCGATGGTCTTTGCACGGTCGTTGATCTCAATGTCCATAAGACGCTTGTAGGAGCTCAGCTCGAACTGCTCGCGCGACTTTTTGTTCACAAAGGTCGAACGGTTGACTGTGAAGATTTTCTTGTTGGTCGGCAGCGGTATCGGTCCGTTTACCACTGCACCGGTCATCTTTACGGTCTTCACGATTTTCTCGGCAGACTTGTCCACCAAATTGTGATCGTAAGATTTCAGTTTGATTCTAATTCTTTGACTCACGGTTTTAAGAGATTAATTAATTATTGTGTTAGTATTTGCTTTTCAATATTGCATCCTGCTGTTCCTTCGACACTTCGGCGTAGTGCGAGAACTCCATTGTTGAGTTGGCGCGTCCAGATGTTATCGTGCGTAGCGCTGTGACATAGCCGAACATCTGCTCCAGCGGAACCTTTGCGTGTATTGCTTGTACGCCTACTTTTGCCGCTATGTTTTCAAGCACGCCGCGTCTTCTGTTGAGGTCGCTCGTCACGTCGCCCACATAGGTGTCGGGGGTGAGGACTTCAAGTTTCATGATGGGTTCAAGCAACACGGGGTTCGCCTTGCGGCATGCCTCTTTGTAGCCGATTTTGGCGCATACCTCAAACGACAGCTGGTCCGAATCGACCGGGTGGAACGACCCGTCAAGCACGCGGACTTTCATGCTGTCCACCGGGTATCCGGCGAGCACGCCGTTGGTCATGGCCTCTTTGAAGCCCTTCTCTATCGCCGGGATGTACTCCTTCGGTATGTTGCCACCCTTCACATCGTTCTCGAACTGTAAACCCACCACGCCGTCATCGGCAGGGCCGATTTCAAACAGTATGTCAGCGAACTTGCCCTTGCCGCCTGTTTGTTTCTTGTATATCTCGTGATGGCGAACTGTGGTCGTGATAGCCTCTTTATAGGCCACCTCTGGTCGGCCCTGGTTCACTTCGACACCGAACTCTCGCTTCAGGCGGTCCACAATGATGTCCAGATGCAGCTCGCCCATGCCGCTGATGATAATCTGACCCGAAACCTCATCAGTCTTCATAGAGAAAGTCGGGTCTTCCTCCACCAGTTTCGCAAGTGCGTTGGTCAGCTTGTCCAGCTCACTCTGCGTCAGTGGTTCGACTGCAATGCTTATCACCGGGTCGGGGAATATCATTGACTCAAGCACTATCGGATGCCGCTCGTCGCACAGCGTGTGACCGGTCTTTATGTCCTTGAATCCGACGGCAGCGGCAATGTCGCCTGCCTCTATCTTGTCCAGTGGGTTTTGCTTGTTCGAGTGCATCTGCATAATGCGCGAGATACGCTCTTTCTTGCCGGTGTTGGCGTTGTAGACATACGAGCCCGACTCGAGAGTACCGCTGTAGACCCTGAAGAAACAAAGCCGTCCGACATACGGGTCGGTGGCTATCTTGAACGCCAAAGCCGAGAAAGGAGCTTTCGGGTCGATGGGGCGACTTTCGGGCTTGTCAGTCTTGGGATTGACACCCTCGACATCCTCAACATCGAGCGGGCTTGGCAGAAATGCCGCCACGGCGTCGAGCAGTGTTTGCACACCTTTGTTTTTGAACGCCGAGCCGCACATGACGGGCACGATTTTGCGCGCCAATGTAGCCTTTCGTATTTCCGATATGATGTCGTCGGGGGTGATGGAGTCCGGGTTGTCGAAGAACTTCATCATAAGCTCTTCGTTTTCCTCGGCCACGCCTTCGACCAATTTCTGACGGTATTCTGCCGCCATCTCTTTCAAATCGTCAGGCATCGGTATCTCATAGAACTTGGTTCCATTCGACTCCTCATCCCATATCAGAGCCTTATTTGAAATAAGGTCCACAACACCTTTGTATAAATCCTCCTGTCCGATCGGGATTTCGATTGGTATCGGATTTGCCCCAAGGCGTTCTTTTATCTGCTCCACGACCGAGAAAAAGTTCGCGCCCGCACGGTCCATCTTGTTGATGAATGCAATACGAGGCACGTTGTACTTGTCGGCTTGGCGCCAAACGGTCTCCGACTGCGGCTCAACGCCACCGACGGCGCAGAAAATGGCTATTGCGCCGTCGAGTACCCTCAGCGAGCGTTCCACCTCGACAGTGAAATCCACATGGCCTGGGGTGTCGATGATGTTATACTTATAGTGGTTGTTGTGCCAGTCCCAGTAGACAGTGGTGGCGGCCGATGTGATGGTGATGCCCCTCTCCTGCTCCTGCACCATCCAGTCCATTGTTGCCGACCCCTCATGC
>ERZ842401.3390-NODE-3390-length-19862-cov-13.415106_pt1 | contig 19862 bp, 15 predicted proteins | sample MGYA00521270_ERZ842401 | MGnify/ENA primary metagenome ERZ842401 (study PRJEB31892, sample SAMEA3878208) | bioreactor metagenome | biome: Moose rumen | place: Sweden | collected 2011-10 | study: EMG produced TPA metagenomics assembly of the PRJEB12797 data set... | reverse complement strand
ACAAAAGCAGGTGCATCTTCCCTCCAGGAATCCTTCGTCCTAAAAGGAAAGGTGGAAAATCAGTCTGACACCTACACTTTTACCGCTTATGAGCAGACCAATAAAACTGGTCTGTGGAAGATTGAAAAAGTCGATGCAGATTCAGACAGCGAGGATTCTTTTGACAACACAATCGCCATGGGAACCTACACTATTTTGGAGCAAGACACAAACAACAACCCCGCCAGTGTAAGCGTTACCGAATACTTCTACCGTGCAAACACCAGCGACAAGTTCAGCATCGTGGCAACTCCTACGCCTAATACTCTTACCGTATCAAACAACGCGTTCACTTTCACCAGTAAAAACGGCCTGACAATCAAGTTTGACGAAGCAGAAGACGAACCGTCTCCAGAACCAGATACGCCCACTCCTGCTGAAAAGTCACTTACTGCTTTGACACTTACACCCAATGCAAATGAAGCAACCGTAGGAGGAGACCCCGTTACCTTTACCGTAAAGGCAACCTATTCTGATTCTTCAGAGGAAGAAATTGCGGCAGATAAACTGGAATGGACTTCTAGCGATGAAGCAATTGCCACTGTTGATAAGGGCAAGGTAACAGCCCATGCCGCAGGCGAGGTGACAATCACAGCAAGTATGGATGGAAAATCTAAAAGCGTGCCACTCACTTTTAAAGTCAGCACCTCTGGCACCATCACCACGGAAATTCCTAGCCTGCTGACGCTCTCGATTTCTGACCAAACAACACTTTATCTGAATGCTGGTTCTGTTACCTTCCTTGCAAAAACTCAGGACGGAAACGCTGTTGCCTCAGAAAGCATCACCTGGGACGCAAAACTTTTCTATAAAGGAAGAGAAATCGAAAATCCTGCTTCTGCCTCCTATTACACTATGACTGAACCGGGTATTTTTGAGATTAAAACCCCGCTTCCTGTCTCTGGCTCATACCAGCTTTTTGTAACGGCAGAATACAATGGCTTAACAAGCAGTGCCACTTTTAATATTGAGGTGGAAAACAAGGAGTATTATGAATTGGGTGTGGATGCTATTGCCTATTCTAGTACAGAAACGAACACTGATAACAGCATAACTTACATCTATATGGGTAACCAAATGGCAAATCTGCTTCACGGTCGTTCCGTTGCCACCATCTTTAAGATTTCTGGAGAAGGCACTGAAACAATAAATGATGGCAGTTTGGAAAGCGGTACGCTTTATGACCTTATGAAGACTTTGCACGGTTGCAATTCATCCGGCTATACCTATTCAGCAAAAATCACCCTTGACCTTTCAGAAATCACTGGTGTGGAAGTAATACCCAATTACTTCTTCAGTTCCATGACAACTTTCTCAGAGATAATTCTTCCTGCATCCCTAAAAAAAATTGGTGCAGGGGGACTTAATGCGAATGGTCTTACAAGCGTTACGTTCTCGGTAACTACAGGCTGGAAGTTTACTAGTGCGGAAGGCGGGACGGCAATCGCTGTTGATGTCTCTGACCCTACAACTAACGCTACGAATCTTACTTCTACAGGCGAGTGGGGTTCAGGTACTCTGGAACAAAGCGAGTAGAACAAAGGAGAAAAGGCTATGCCTGTAATATCTAGATTTTACGGTTTGGTTGTAAAAATGTATTTTAGTTCGGCAGAGCACAATCCTCCACATTTTCATGTGAGCTATGGAGAATATGCTGGAATTTTCAATATTCAAACTTTGCAAATGATGGAAGGGGATTTGCCAGCTAAAGCACAGGCTTTAATTCGGGAATGGGCTGGTGAGCATAAAGACGACTTGCAGAAAATCTGGGATAAACAGGAATTTATACAGATTCCACCGCTAGAATAGGGGGGCATGAATATGTTTCATAAAATAACTTCGGTAAAACCTCTTCCAAATTTTAATCTTGCTGTGAAATTTGTGAATGGCGAAAACCGTAATTATGATGTTTCATTGCTTTTTAACAAATGGGAGGCGTTCAAAAGCTTGCTAAGCATAAAAGGACTGTTTAAGCAGGTTCGGGTTGATGCTGGTGGATTTGGAATTAGTTGGAATGATGAATTGGACTTATCCTGCGATGAGTTGTATTACAATGGAAAATAAAGGAGAAAACACTATGCCGTATGAAGCTGTTGCTGAAAAGTTGAAAACAGTTCCCGATGAATATTTGAAAACTGTTTCTGACTTTATAGATTACATCACCGTTCGACTAATAAACACCAGCGAAAAATCAGATAATCTTGCTCGCTTAAAAAAAGTGTATGCAAGAGAGGATGATATTCCGCCCGTTTCAGAGGCAGGCCTTGAAGTTTTGCAGGAGATGCTAAAGAATGACACGTGGTGAAATTTATTGGGTTGAATTTGGCATTCCGTTTGGCAGTGAGCCAGGAATGAGGCGACCTGCGATTATAGTTCAAAATGACGAACTTAATGAATGTGGAATAAACACAACGATTGTTATTCCTCTAACAACAAATTTGCGCTTTGCAGATGCTCCGGGAAACCTTTTCTTGGATAAAGGAGAAACAAAACTTCCAAAAGATTCGGTTGCGTTGTTGCCACAGACAACTGCAATAGATTATCGCAGGTTGCGAGAAAAAGTTACCGATTTGCCTATTCGTATAATGTATGAGATTGATTCTTGCATTGATTATACATTCGGCGTGACCTCAAAAGCATAAATAAAGGAGAGCAAGATAAAAACTGCCTGAGATAGCGTCAGTTTTTATCTTTGCAAAGTTTGCGTTGCAAACTTTTTATCAACTGCCCTTCCTCATTCCATTGCGGAAGGGCGTAAAAAGTCAATCGAAAACTGATGTTTTCTTCTTGACTTTTTATGGGAGAAAAGACTATGAAAAAAATGCGAAACACCTTACTTACACTTGGTGTGCTGGTAGTGGCACTATTTATTGCCGCTTGTTCTGATGTAAACAATACGAGTGCTCAGAATCAGAACTCTGCCAATAGTGGCATTACCGTAAGCGGCTCACTTTCAGCGGGAGCAGGGCGGTCTGCCACAAGTTCCCTTGCCAGTGACACAATTACTTGGAAAGTGGCGGCTGCAACCATGGGTGAAACAGGCGGCCCGAATTATGACAGCGCAATCTTCGGAAGCGTGAGCGAGGACATGACTTTTACCATTACGCTCCCCGAAGCCGGCCAGTATTATTTTACAGCAATGGGGCTCGTTACTGTTGAGCGAGAAGGTTCTTCTGATACAGAAAGCGTGCAAGTGCTTCAAGGAATTACGGATATCCTCACCGTTACGGCAGAAGGCTGCAACGACATAGTGATTACAGCAAAGCCAAGCAGCAACGAAGAAAGCGGCAAAATCTCCCTGCCGATTTCTGATGAAAGCGGCAAAATAGCAAATATCCTCATATACGAAGACGGGGACAATAGCCCCTGCTTTGAAAAATCTTTTTCGGGGGAAGTAATTTTTGCACACGAAAACCCTACTGCAGGCGTACATATTTACAAATTCTGCTTTGAAGACGAGATTTGCAACACCCTCTACACTTGCCGCGAAGCCGTTACCGTATTCGGTGGTCTGACCACGGACACTTGGGTTGGAAGTGCGCCTTATTTTGTCCAGAATGAAGACGGAAGTGCCCGCTTTGTGATTACCGAGGAACTGCTTAAAAAATATGACGCAGAAGTTGTGCCCGATACTGATATGATGCTGTATAATGTCCAGTATGATGAAGATAATAGTGTAGTCGGTTACAAGTATTATCTGGCAGATACTGCAAGCCAGGCAATTACTAGTGACACTCCAGCAACAGTAACGACTAGCAGCAGTGAAAATTCCTTCTGCTTTGATGGGGATGGATATTATTATGTAATTGCAGGTAAAAAAGAATCAGCTACTTATATAAAATCCAATAAGCCTGATTTTGGATCTGAAACGCTGGAAAACACAATTGTTCCAGATGCAATGTATTTGTATGGTGATTTGGGTAATTTACTCACAGTAGATAGATTTACAAATATATTATATATGATTGATGGTTCGAATAGTGAAGTTTTTCAAATTACAAAGGATGATGGAGAATATGCTTATGACAATACGGGCTATCAAGCATATGTCCCCGCAAAAACTTTCAGATTTTCAGAAGATTCAAACAGCCAAATAATTAGGGAATCAGTCTTTACCGTATATAATGGTGTGGCATACTTTGCTTCTGTGTCTGAGGGTGTCAATTTAGTTATAGCAAAGCTTGAAAACGCTACTGCAGGAGAATCAGAAGGTTCTTACAATAGTACTGGTTCAAAATTAGTTTCCCTGGAACTAGGAGAGATGAACCTGTCCAGTGACGCCAAAATCACCGACATGCTTTATCAGGACGGAGCGGTGTATATGCTGCTGAATGACTCTAGTGATGGTGAAAATACGACTTGCTACAGCAGGGGAGCGGTCATAAAGTACGACACTGTTTTTGAAACAATAAGACGACCCTTAGGCTGGTCAGATGAGGATGTTGTTTCAGATACGGATAAATTCTATGTATATTATTATTCTAACTCTAACGGAAAAACAGAACACATATATGATAGTTATGCTGCGGAGAATGGCACTGTTACACTTGGAAACAAGGTCATTTCCACCGTGGGCCTTGCCGGATTTAAGCCAAGTGTGTATGCTCCTTCTGATGCTTCCTCTGCCTTCTACGGCCCCAGTAAGTTCATTGCGATAAAACCCCGCCGTCTGGTTATTTCAGACGAGGGAATTGCCGTATACACGAATGACGATGGTGCTCTCAGCTATAAGAACGTGAACCGCATTGTTACCGTTGATTTGGAGTCCTTCGCTATTGCTAAGACTAGTGATGCTTCCGTTTCCTTTGAAACTGACAGCACTAACCTTATCTATTGGGGATTAGGCACAGCTTGTAATACATTCACTGGAATCGGAGGAAGTGTATATATTGAAAACGGCTCTTCTTGGAATGCTACTGACGATTCAGGTTCTTTCACACTCGGTATTCCATGCTCTGACAACGGTGAATAGTTCAGTCGAATAATCTTTCTACATTCGCCACTCCTGCAGGATTTTAAGGGTGCAACCCTTAGGAGAAGGGGGTGTGGCGAAGACCTTGGGCTGAGCCCAGGGGGAAGGCTTTCCCCCGCTCATGGCATTTTGCTTGTGGGCGGGGGATTTTTGCTAAGAACATCGTCAAATTCGTGGCATTTTTTGATATATATATCGTCAAATTCGTGGCATTTTTTGTTGAATCCATCGTCAAATTCGTGGCATTTTTTTTACTTCCATGCTAGAATCTAACTGATGAGGCTAGACTATGCTAAGACGGAAGTTTTATTATCAGCTGCAGGAATGGAAAAAGACGAAAAAAGCGGAATGTCTGCTGGTAAACGGTGCACGGCAGATTGGAAAGACCTATATCATCGAGCAGTTTGGAAAAAACAATTACGAGAGTTACATTTACTTGAATTTCGTGAAAAATCCTGAGCAGAAAAATATTTTTGAAGGCTCTTTGGAACCGGAAGAGATTTTCAGGCGCATTTCCTTGTATGTCCCTGACTGCACTTTTATTGACGGCAACACGCTGCTGTTTATTGATGAAATACAGGTAAGCCCCAAGGCTCGTACCGCACTCAAATTCCTTGCCCTTGATTCCCGCTGTGATGTGATTGCTTCTGGCTCTCTGCTCGGCATTCATTACAACAAGACAAAGGATGACGCGGAAGCAGAAAAAGAACTTTCTATTCCCGTTGGCTACGAACGCGAACTTCTGATGCACAGCCTTGATTTTGAGGAATTTCTGTGGGCAAAAGGCATTGACGAAAATGCGGTCGCAATTCTGCGGGAATATTTTGAAAAAAAAGAGAAAGTGCCTGCCGGAACGGAAGAAAAGCATTGGGCTGACGGCTTGAATGAAAAATATCTTTCAATTTTGCGCGAATATATGGTGGTCGGCGGTATGCCTGAGGTGGTGAATACCTTTCTTGAAACGGCAAATTATCAGGCTGTGTACGCGGCTCAGCAAAAAATCTTTAAGGCATACGAAGACGACATTGAGCAGTATGCAAAAAACAGCGAAAAACCAAAAATCAAGGCTTGCTATAATTCAATTCCCCGGCAGCTCGCAAAGGAATACACGAAATTTCAGTACAAGACGGTTGAAAGAAACGGCACGGCAAAAAAGTACGACAACTCCCTTGCATGGCTTGAGGACGCTGGCTTGGTCGTGACGGTAAAGAATGTTTCGCTCCCCATGCTGCCGCTCAAAGCCTATGAACAGCCGGAGAATTTCAAGTTGTACACGACGGACATCGGACTTACCACAAGCATGTTTGGATTTGAGACTCAGGCTGCACTCATCAAAAAGACCCTAAAAGGCCCCGCAAAAGGCGGCATCTACGAGAATCTGATTTTTGACATGCTCTACAAGCACGGCTATCATCTGAATTATTACAAAAAAACTGACAGCTCGCAGGAAATAGAGTTTCTTTTTGAAAAAGACGGAGCTGCGATTCCCATTGAAGTAAAGTCAAAAAATGGCGAGACGGAATCCCTGAACAATTTCATCAGCGAATTTGAGCCGCCTTATGCCTATAAACTCGTCGATGGCAATGTGGGTGTAAACGGAACAAAAATAACGCTTCCCCAGTACATGGCTGCATTTCTGTAGGATGCTTGGAGTATGATATGAAAAAATCGCGACCTCTTATTTCCGTATGCATTCCCCTTTTTGACACAGAGCGGTTTCTTGCCCAGTGCCTTCATTCTGTGGCGGGGCAGGATTTTGAGGACTTTGAGGTGGTAGTCGTAAGCGATGCCAGCCGGGGCAAGGATGAAAAAGGGCGGGCTGCAAAGAAAATCGTGAAACTCGCACAAAAAGAATGTGACCGCCTGCGAAAAGAAAAGAATCTGCCGCCTGTTCCTTTCCGCTTTATCGAGCACAAGGAAAACCGGGGCTTGATTGAAGTGCGCCGTACTCTTGCATTTGAAGCCTGCGGCCTTTACATGACTCAAGTTGACAGTGATGACCAAATGGAAGAAGGGGCTTTGACCGCTCTGTACACCGCCGCCACTGAAAATAATGCGTCTTTTGACATAGTGCATGGCACCAGCACGGCGGGAACCTTTGACAAAGACGGCAATTTTCTTCCCGCAAAAGAAAACCGCTACGGAACTATTTTTTACGGTGAGATTTATAACAGGGAACTATTCCGCGACTGGCTTATCGGCGGCAAATTCACTGCCAACACCTGGGGCAAACTGATTAAGCGGGATTTGTGGCTCCGTGCCTACGAAAACATTCCCTACACAGAGTGCAACATGGCCGATGATGTGCTTTTATTCTTCTTTTTGGCGCAATACGCAAAATCCTACAGGGGCATTGAGGCAAAAGTCTACCGCTATCGGGTCAACAGCGGCATGTCCTCAGCCCGAAAAATCGACAATCTGCACAAGTGGAAGATGATTTGCTCTACGGCCAGTGTCTTTGCCGTCATTTCCCAGTGGATTGAAACTCAGCAGAATATCTGCCACCCCTCAATTCTTCCTGACGAAATTGACCGCATCCGCATGATGACCCGCTATTATCTTGCCAACAACATCAGGCAGATGAGGGAAGCGGTAATCCCCGAATTGCAAAAAGAAGCCCGCAACATGCTCTGTGAGTATTGGGGCGAACATTTTGTGGAACGGGTGGAATCCTCTATTTGACGATTCGTCAATCTGTTGGTAGAATAAGAGCATGGATATATTCTTAGGCATTTCAGCGTCTGCCGGCATTGGACTGGGAAAGGCATTCGTCATTCCTGCGGTACAAAAAAGAACTATTCCCCAAAAGAAAATCAAGCCGGAGGAGCATGAAGCCCACTGGAATCGTTTTCAGACATCATTACAGAAGGTCTCCGCAAAGGTTGCAAATGATTTGGCTGCTGTTAAGAGCGACAAGTTGCAGTCAGAAATCTTTGAAACCTATTTTTTGATGCTGAATGACCCTGAATTTTTGGGCGACGTGGAGCGAACTTTTGCCGCAGGTGACCGTACTATTGAGTATGTCCTGCATGCAAAGACTGAGGAATATGCCGAAAAACTGCGGAACAGCGGAAACGATTATCTTGCTGAGCGTGCACAGGATATCCGCGATATTTTTGGACGCGTTTTGAACGATTTGCTTGACTTCCACCCCTTTGACATTCATCAGGTTCCCGATGGTGCCGTAATTGTCGCCCACGAGATGGCTCCCAGCGACACCATTATCCTTTCTAAAAGAAAAATTGCTGGTCTTGCGCTGGAAGAAGGCGGTGTTTCAAGCCACGTGGGAATTCTTGCCCGCAATTTTGGCATTCCCGCCGTGTTCGCGCTGAACAAAATCACCCAGCATGCAAAAACTGGCCATGTTATTGTGGTTGACGGCGATGCAGGCGAAATCACCCTCAACCCAGACAGCGCATCTCTTGCCGACTACGAAAACAAAATCAGCGAGCAGGAAAAACGCATTGCCCTGCTCAAAGAATTCCGTTCCCGAAGCGCACTCACCAAAGACGGCACAAAATTTACTGTCATGGCAAACATTGGTACTGTGGAAGAAGCAAAAATCGCCCTGGAAGAAGGTGCGGACGGCATTGGGCTTTTTCGTACGGAATTCCTCTTTATGAGCGAAAACACTTTTAACGAAGAATCCCAGTTTAATGCATACAAGGCCGTCCTCCAGATGATGGGCGACAAACCCGTTACCATCCGTACACTGGACGCTGGCGGCGATAAATTAGTTCCCATGAAGGACATACTGGTTCCCCCGGAAAAAAATCCCCTGATGGGCTTACGGGCAATCCGCCTGAGTCTGACCCATCCACAGCAACTCCGCACTCAACTTCGCGCCCTCTATCGGGCAAGCATATTCGGCAATCTCAAAATCATGCTGCCGCTCATTACGGACATTTCTCAGGTAATCAAGGCTAAACAAATTGCCGCTGAAGTCCGCGATGCACTGCAGGCAGAAGGACTTCCCTTTAAGGCTGACGTTCCCATTGGAATCATGGTGGAAACAGCAGCGGCGGCCATCACGATAGATCGCTTGGCTACGGTAAGCGATTTTTTCAGCATCGGTACCAATGACCTGACCCAGTATACCATGGGTGTAGACCGCGAAAATGCCACTGTTGCGCCCCTTTACGATGAATTGCACCTTGCCGTTCTGCGCCTGATTCAGACCACAATAATTTTCGGTACAAAAGCACATCTTCCCATAAGCGTCTGTGGTGAAATGGCCAGCCGAAAAGACGGGGTCATGTTGCTGGCAGGACTGGGAATCCGTACGCTCAGTATGAGTCCAAAGCTGATTAGCAGTACCAAAGCCTTACTCTCACAATATACCATTGCCGAACTGGACGCATATGCGGCAAAGGCCGTAGGGGAAGAATAAATGAAAAAAAAGAAGAAAAAGCCTGATTTCTCTCAGCCCAAACCAAAACTGCCATTGTCGGACGATGTTGGAGCATTGTCGGACGCTGCCATGTCATTGCCGGACTCAAGCCGACAGTCTCAGCCACTCACCGAGTTTTCCCGCGAAAAATATTACATTAACACTCCTCTTGTGGTAATTGCAGGTCGCCCCAATGTAGGAAAATCAACCCTGTTCAACAATTTTGTGGGAAAGAGGCAGGCAATCGTTGACCCCACCCCCGGCGTAACCAGAGATCCGGTGGAAGCACAGGCCTTTATTGCAGGTAAGCCCATCAGACTTGTGGATACAGGCGGATTCAAACTGGAACGGGACATCGGCACCATGGAAGCCGTGATGGACGAACTGGTTGTGGAAAAATCCCTGTCCATGATAAAAAAGGCTGACATCATTCTGCTTTTGCTTGAGGCTGGAACGATTACCGGCGAGGACGAGGAATTTATTTCCCTCTTGCGCCCCTACTGGAACAAAGTTGTGGCTGCCGTAAACAAATGCGAGGGCGGACGGAACGAAAGCGTGGCATGGAACTACATGCAGTACGGTTTTGAAGAACTCCTCTTTGTTTCCGCAGAACACGGCGACCATATTCCCGAACTGCAAAAGGCACTGACAGACCGCCTTGATTTTTCCCGTGTACAGGAAGGCAGTGAAAAAGACTGCCCTATTCGCATTGCCATTTTGGGAAAGCCCAACACGGGAAAATCCACCCTGTCCAATCGCCTGACCCATACGGAAAATTCCATTGTGTCCGATTACGCAGGAACAACGCGGGATGTGGTTGAGGGCGAATTCACCTACGGTGGGCGCAATTTTGAAGTAGTTGATACGGCAGGCATCCGACGCAAGGCAAAGGTCAAGGCAGACGTGGAATACTATTCGGTAAACCGTGCCATAAAAACCCTGGATGCATGTGATGTAGTCTTTTTGATGATTGACGCGCAGGAAGGACTTGCTGAGCAGGACAAAAAAATCTGTTCTCTGGCTTACGAGCGTGGACGTGCCATCATCTTTGTGCTGAACAAATGGGATACCCAGGATCAGAGCCGAAAGACCTTCAAGGCCACTGTGGAATACACCCGCACCATGTTCGGTCACATGAACTGGGCACCGATTCTGCCCCTCTCTGCCCTCAATGGCGAAGGCATAAAGGATTTGCTCAATACCGCAATCACGCTCTACGACCAGCTGACCCGCAAAGTGGAAACCGCTGCGCTGAACAACGCACTCAAAGACTGGCTCCTGCGCTATCCGCCACCGGCAAGCAAGGCAATTCACTTTAAAATCCGCTACATGACTCAGACGGGCGCAAACCCTGTCTCTTTTGTGATTTTTGCCACCAGCCCCGACAAAGTGCCGGAAAGCTACGTGACCTACCTGAAAAACCGCATCCGCGAGGATTTGGGTTTTGACCAGATTCCCGTGCAATTGGAACTGAAAGCCAGCCGCACCCGCTGGGAAAAACGCCAGCAGGAACGCGAATAGGAGAAAGCGGTGGCCACATTCAGCATCGGAGAAATTGAAGAACTCACCGGCATCAAGGCCCATGTTCTGCGCTACTGGGAAAGCGTCATTCCCGGTATTGCCCCCCGCAAGGACATCGGCGGCCGCCGCGCCTACTCAGACCGTGACCTTGATTTGATTCTGCGCCTAAAATACCTGATTTACGAAAAGAAATTCACCATAGAAGGCGCCCGCAGTCAGTTAATCACCGAAATGACCCGCTACGACACCCACGCCGACACCCTGGACGAAATCCGCCGCCTACGAAGCGAACTGACAGGGGTGTATTTGCTGGTGAGGAAGTACAGGAGATAGAAGGGGGCGGGCTCGCCCCCATGACAAAAATATACTTTATGCCTTAGACGAAATACTGTCCTGTACGCACTTTATTTCGTCTTTGACTTCGTAGCCTGCCCATTCACTGTTGATAATGGTGATGGCACGTTCTACGGTAGCGTGAAATGCGGTCATGCCGTTTAGTGTAATAACATTGTTACGGACAAGAACCCACAGTTCATCAATGCGTAAATTGTGCTCAAAAATCAACTTGTTTGTAATTTTTTGCGCCAAGATAAGTTCACCAATACGCTGTTCACCCAGTATTTCCACCTCATCAGAGATATTGTTCTTGATGCCGGCCACAATCATTTCCGCAACCATATCAGGATTGAGAGAGGCGGTGTTGATGGTGGCATGAATGAGCGAATGGTCGTTCAAATCATAGTGAAAGCAACTTTTATAGAATGCCCGCTGCCGTTTGTCGGATTCAATGAGCATTTTGAGTGCCACCTTGTCGGAATCAATGTTTACCAACGATTTGATGTGTTCCAAGCGTTTTTCCTGTGTGGAAACAAAACGCATGGTGAGGTGATTCGGCATGTCACGCAAAAAGAGGAATGCCCCGCGTCCCATGATAACGCAATTATTCTGCTGAGCCATTTCTAGGATGACCATGCTCAGATAGTTCAGATACTGATCACGCAACTTGGAAAAGCGGTCGAAGAAATTGGGCTTGCGTTCATCGTATTTTTTTAGTTCCTCTTTGGTAAAACCTTTTTCGATGATGCGCTGCTCAATTTCTTTGCGGCTATAAAATGTGTACCCCAAGCGGCGGGCAATGAGCATACCGATTTCATCACCCATGGAGCCCGATTGTCTTGTAAGCGTGATGATAGCCATCGTTATACTTCCTCCGCTTTGCTAACAAAACAAGCAATTCCTTCCGTTCGGTATGTGTCACGCAGTTTCCACACAATGTCTTTTATCTTTGCGCAGTCTTCTTCGCTACAATAGATGATGAACATGACGTTGAGCTGCGGCCAGATGGCATCGCCCAGACAAGGGTTTGAATAGCCCGCACCCATGACAGCTGCCAGTTTGGTATAGCGGGCTGCAACTTTCTGCTCGTCAAATTCTTGGCGGAAGTCTTCTTCCAATGCCTGAGTACAGATGATTTCCATACGGAAAACACTGCCCGCTGGAGCGTAGCGTTCATCATCTTTTTTGCTTTTGAGTGGCGCGGGAGTAAAATCAACGCGCTCTTTTTTTGTATCTTTAGCCATAGTTATTTTTCCTCCGTTGCATTTTCTTGTGCTTGAGCCGTTTCTGCTGCCTGGGCTTTTGCTTCGGCTTTTGCGGCGCGCTCTGCGGCAAGGGCTTCTTCTTGTGCCTGAGCCTGCTTTGCTTTTTCTTCGGCTTCTGCCTGTGCCTTTGCCATTTCATTGGCGGCTTCCTGAGCGGCGGCGAGTTGGGCTGCCAGTTTTCCTGCCTTGGCGCGCTGCTTTTCTGCTTTGGCGGCCAGTTTTTCTGCACGGCGGAGTTCCCTTGCGCTCATTGATTTATCGACAAGCAGACTGTCAGATGCCAAGCCTTGGCGAGCCGCTTTCTTTGCTGCCTTCTTTAGACGGCGGGCGTTAAAGATGTAGTATACCGTAGGCATGAGGAAGAGGGTCATCAAAGAACCGAATGTCATACCACCAAAGACCGTAAGTGAAATCGGCTGCATTGACTGTGAACCTTCGCCTGGGAAGAATGCCATCGGCATCAATGAGATAACCGTGGTCAAGGTAGACATCAAAATTGGGCGTAGACGGTTGCGGGCTGCCTCAATACAGGCTTCTTCCAAGCCAAGTCCACGCTTGCGCAACAGGTTGGTGTAGTCAACAAGAACGATACCGTTATTAACGATGGTACCGACCAGAACCAGCATACCCATGATAGTAACGAGGTTGAGCTGATTGCCGGTAAATCCGTAAATCATCATAACGCCGATAAAAGACAGCGGAATGGTAAAGATAACGATAAAGGGGTCAAGCAAAGATTCAAACTGACTTGCCATGACGACAAAAACCAAGATAGCCGCAATCAAGATAATCAAGCCAAAGTTTGCCGCTGCCTCCATCATGTCTTTGTAGTCACCACTGAATGAAATCGTTACGTTTTCATCTTTCGGAATGTTGTCGTCAATCAACTGCTTGATTCCGTTCTGCACTTTGTCCAGAGAAAGACCGGCAACAGGCTTACCCGTAACGTGGATGATACGTGCCTGATTTTCACGGTAAATCGTAACAGGAGCGGTAGACTGAATGTAGCGGGCAAAGCTGGAAAGCGGAATGCGCTGTCCCTGTGAATTGACCACTGAGATTTCATCCAAGTCGGCCAGTTTAGATTTGTCCTTTTCTGGCAGGCGCACGATAACGTCAATATCCTTACCGTTTTGTGTCAGACGGCTTGCAGTTGTACCGTTGATAGCACCCTTGATGTCTGCTTCAACGCTGTAGATGCTCAAGCCAAACTGATACATACGGTCACGGTCAAAGATGATTTCTGCCTGGGGAAGGCCGTCTTCCTGGTCGCTGGAAACTTCCGTAACAAGGTCGCTGCCTTTTTCTTTGAGCAAGTCTGCAATCTGTGATGCTGTAGCACGGACAAGATTCAGGTCATCACTCTTGATGTCGATACTCATGCCGCTGGAACTTGATGCGCTGTTCATGTTTGTGCCGAATTTGACGGTTGCACCTGGGAAGAGATTAAAATAGCGGCGCAGTTTTTCCTTTGCGGATTTTTCATTGTCCCAACCTTTCTGGCGTTCCTTTTCTGCATAGAGCATGAAGGTAACGGAACCGGTGTTTGTTTCAGAACTTGCGCTCATCATGGAAGTACCACCAACGGTGACAGACGTATATTTTACGCCCTTTAAATCCTGCAGGGCCATGTTCTCAAATTCACGCAGGGTATCTTCTGTTACTTCAAGGCGAGTACCTTTTGCCAGTTCCAGATTGACCTGTACGGAGTTAGCCGCACTTTCCGGCATGAAGATAAATCCTACGATTTTAACCGCTGCAATAGACAGGAAGAAGAGAATGACCAGAACGATAATGCTCAGCTTGCGATGATGCAGAACCCATGAAACGCCCTTTGCATAGCTGTTTTCCATGTTGAAGAAGAAACGGTTGAATGCACGGTTTACTTTGTCACTAGTACTATCACCAGAGTCGTCAATTTTGTCGATACGAAGATATTTTGAAGTCAATACTGGTACCAGACAAATTGCAACAAAGAGAGAACACATGAGCGAGAAGATAATCGTATAAGCCAAGTCATGGAACATCTGACCCATAATGCCCAGTTTTGACTGGAACATCAGCATCGGAAGGAAGATACACACAGAAGTAAGGGTAGACGAGGTGATGGACATGGCCATTTCCTGTGAACCGAGGATTGCGGCCACCTTGGGCTTTGCATCGCGCTGACGGTAGGAATAGATGTTTTCCAGAACAACAATGGAGTTATCAACCAACATACCTATACCCAAGAGCAAGCCGACCATTGAGATTGAGTTAATGGTGATTCCCTTAAAGTACATGAGGAAGAGCGTAATCAAAACGGAAATCGGGATTGCAAGACCAACGATAATCGTACTTTTAAGTGAACGCAGGAAGATAAAGAGAACGGCGATAGCAAGCAAAGCACCCTGCACAACCGAAGAAACAACTTCCATAATCGTCTGCTCAATGATGTCCGTAGTGTTGTATGTTTCGGTCAATCCTACGTCAGACGGCAATTCGGCTTTGAGTTCTACGAGGGCATTACGCACTTTTTTGGCTGCGCTTACGGAGTTCTTGCCACTCTGCTTCTGAATCATCAGCATGACGGAGGGGTTTCCGTCCAAATATGCCAGTGTGCTTTCGTCTTTGTAGCCTTCATATACATCGGCAATGTCGCGTAAGCGGACGGTACGCATATCAGGCGCATTGAACCCGTCTGAGGCGCTCACCTTGTATGAAATAACGGTGTTTTTCAAATCATCAAGGCTCTGATACTTACCGTTTGCCTTAATCGTGTAGTTGATGTCGCCGCTGGTAATAACGCCGCCAGAAGACTGTATGTTCTGTGCACCAATCATCTGCACAACGGAACTGATTGAAAGACCGTATGCTTCCAGTCGGTCGCGGGGAATTTCTACATTGATAGACTTTTCGCGTCCACCGATAACATTTGCAGATGCAACACCGTCCAGCTGTTCAAGACGTGGCTGAATAACATCTTCCGCAAACTGGCGCAGTTCCTCTGGCGTGCGGCTTCCCTGTACTGCCAGCATCATAATCGGCATCATGGACGGATCCATGCGGATGGTAATAGGACTGTCCGCGTCTTCTGGTAAATATCGCCGCACCATATCTATCTTGTCTCGTATGTCGTTCGCCGCTGCGTCTAGGTTCGTGCCAAATTCAAATTGTAGGATGACCAGCGATACGCCCGACTGTGAACGTGACTGCATTTTTTTAAGACCGCTCAAACCAGAAAGCGAACTTTCCAATGTGCGCGTCAAACTCTGTTCAATTTCCTCAGGACCTGCGTTTCCGTAGGTGGTATATACAATCATGTACGGCAAGTCCATATCCGGGTACATATCAACCGGAAGACTCTTTGTACAGTAGATGCCCAGACCAATCAACACCAAGAAGATAAGCAATGTTGTGGTGGGCTTATTAACACATCTCTCTGACAGTGTCATAGCTTCTCCTTATAAACTCCGCCCAATCTATTTACTTGCGTCAGTTGTAGAAATAATGTTTATCGGTGCACCGTCATTCAAAAGAGACTGACCCTTGATAATGATTTCATCACCTGCAGAAAGACCGTCTGCAATTTCTGTCTTGTTATCCACAGAAATACCGACTTTTACAGACTGCAAGCGCACCGTGGCATTCTTTTTGCCTTCTTGCTGATTTGCCACAACAAATACATAGGGTTTTCCGTCACGCATAATCATTGCCGCATTTGGAATGACAATGGCATCTTTTACGCTGTCGGTAACCAGACGAACGCGGGCATACATACCAACTTTTATGCGGCTGTCTGGCGGATCGATGCGCAGCTTGATGGACATAGTGCGGGTTGATGTATCCAGAACCGGGCTGACCTCAAACACTTTTGCCTTAAAGTCTGTGCCAGGATATGCGTCAAAGGTAACAACAGCCGTCTGTCCCTGCTTGATGCGGCTGATAAAGCGTTCTGCAACATTTACTTTGATTTCCAAATCATCGGTGCGGGCAATGCGGGCAACGGAAACAGCCTGGCTTACGGTAGCACCAATAGTCGGCGGAATAGAAGTAATGCGTCCTGCAATTGGAGCACGTACCGGGCTTTCGCTGTAATTCATACCAGGACGGCTTGCGTCAACATAGGCAATTACCTGATTCTTAGAAACATGGTCGCCCACATTTACCAGAATGCGGGAAATTTTTCCTGCCTGATCCGGCATAACGTTTACCGCTGAGCTTGAATCTACGTCACCGCCAAATTCCAGGTACTCATCCAGATTGCCCGGAGCGGTTTTGTATGAAGAAACTGCGTAGATAATTTCTGCCTCATCAACTGTTTTTGAAGATGCTCCGCCTTTTTTACAGCCAGTTGCTGTCAGAAGACTTGCTGCTGTCAAAACGGCGACTGCCGCTGTCATTATTTTTTTCATAGGTATTCCCCCTTATTTCCTTAGTTAGTGCTTGTTTTTGCTACATTTTCAGCCGGAGCCTCTGCATTTGCAGGACGTGTAAGGCCAACATTCAGCACTTTTTCCAAATCCATGAGCGCAGAAATGTAGTTGAACTTTTGGCTCAGCTGACCGAGTTTTGCCTGATTGAGCTGGGCTTCACGATCGCGCAAATCCAGCAATTCAATGGTACCGTTGCGATACTGGCGGGCAGACATGTCGTATGAGCGCTGTGCCAGTGTAACGTTGCGGCCCATGGCAACAATCTGTTCGCGAGCCTGATTAAGTGTATCTACCGTCTGGCGAACTTCAACTTTCTGGTTTTCAAGCAAGGTCTCCATGGCAAGTTCCAGTTTGGCAATGTTTGCCTTGATATCCGCAGCAGACTGGCGGTTCTTAGACCAGGGAAGCATATTGGTGATGTTCCATGCAAGGGTAAAACTCAGTGAGCCGGCATCTTTCCAGTTGCTGCCCGTTCCCCATTTGTCAAAGTCCAATGCATAGGGAGCAAGTGTTGGCTGCCATGCGTAACTGATTACCAGTGCCGGAGTCCAAGTAGACAAATTGTTGGCACTCAGTTGAATTTTCAGCAGGTCAATATTGCTCTGCATTGCCTGAATGTCCAAGTTGTTTCCACCGTAGCGGGCAAGCAGGTCTTCTGTATTTGCATCAATGTAGGTTGGTTCAATTGACCCGACCAGTTCCAGTTTTGTACCTACAGGATAGCCCAGCAAGAAGGCAAAGGTGTCCAGCGTCTGTTCCAGTTCCAGTTCAGCCGTTTCTACTTCCGGAATTTCATTCTGGTAGGTAACCTGTGCGCTCAGCATGGAAATTTCAGGCACCAGTCCGTTGCGGTAGTTTGTCTCTGCCTGTACGGCTCGCTGGCGGGCGTTCTCCAAAGAAGTCTTCTGGATTTTCAGGCTTTCCTGCTGTAAAAGCAGGGCATAGAACAATTTGCGAATCTGCGTGCTTACTTCCCGCTGGCTCTGTTCCCAAGAGATTCTTCCTCCCTCGTAATTTGCCTTTGCCGCACGGATGCCCTGAATCATTGCCAAACTGAGGTTCCAGCTGACTCCAACCTTGCCCACAGCCGCCCAGTGCAGGCTTTCATTTTTTTCCATGCCAGCGGCTTTTGCGGCGGCCTCTCCATTTGCGTAGGCTCTCCAGTCATTTGCCGCCGCCGCCGCACCCATGCCAGCCCCAGATACAATGGAACTCCATGTTGAATCAGCATTCGTGGTTCTGTTCAGGGTTCCAGATACCGTTAAGTCGGGCAGCAAGACATTCCAGCCGTATTTTGACGCACGGGCCTTCATCTCCAAGTCAATTTGTGCGCTTTTGAGCGTACGGCTATGCTCTATAGCATAATCCACCGCCTGCTGTACGGTAAGCGTCACCTTTTCGCTTTTTTCTTCAGTTTTTGTGCTTGTTGCCTGCGCTTGCGCAAATACGGGCAAAAGCAATGCAAGAAAACACATAACGGTTAAAAATCGTTTCATAGAATCACGTCTCCTTAAAAGTTATTTTTCTATACCATTTTGTACAAAATCAAACATGTGCTTGAGGGCTTCAAGCAATGCTTCCGGCTGCAAATTCCGCTCCGCACACTGCATGACAAGCGAAATCGGCAGGCAGGAAATCCAGACTAGCAATTCCATGGGCGTAAGGGTCATGCCAAAATCCGGCCTCGGCAGGGGATTAGGCAGCCTGTTAATCCACATATCCGCACCTTCCATGTCGCAGAAAAGGCGGTCATCTGCACTGTTCATCAAAAGCCATCCGCAGATAGGAATAATTGACGCGCGCAGTGAAAAAAATGAAAATTCCGTCCGCATCAGAATGTAAAGGTATTCCGTAAGATTCTGCGCTTCAACAGTATTTTCTTTTATGATTGTGTCCAGCAAAGCCAGTTCTTTTGCAATGAGCGAGCGAATCATCTCGTTTTTGTTGTCAAAGTATTCGTACAGACTGCTTTTTGCCATACCCAGTTCATCGGCAATGCGTTCTACCGTTACGCCCGTCATCTTGTACTTTCTGATGACCGAAGCAAAAGCCGTAAAAAAGCGGTTTTCAGAGGGGAGCACGTCATCGCCAATTGCGCACAATGCATCCAGTTCAGAAAAACGAGCGGCACTTATAGACTTTGGGTATACAATATCATCTGGCTGACAGGTGCCTGCAAAACCGTGCGCCAAAAAATATACCAGTTTGTGGGAAAAGGCTTCCACAGGCTGGGGCTTTGTTCCCTGTGCAATGCGTTTTTCGCGCCCTTTAATAAAAGTAAAAATCGTTACGCCACAATAAATCGCCCTTACGTAGCGGGTAAAATCTTTGATGACGATTTTTTCTGTGTTGTCTTTTTCAAATTGAAAGCCCGCTAAAAAACCAATGCCACGCTTTTCCATTTCTTGCGTCAGCATGAATTCAAAATTTTTCTGAGATGCAAGGCTGCTCATCATATAGTTTACATAGTGGGGATTTTCCGTAAAAAACTGCACAACATTTGCCACGGCATCCACAGGAATTGTGTCCAGCGCAATGACTTCGTGCACTTCCTGCAAACAAGATGCAAGTGCATCAACAAACTTTTCATACATTGCCGCCAGAACCGCATCCTTATCCTTAAAGTGACGGTAAATGGCTGGCTTAGAAATTCCCACCTTTGCCGCCAGCTCACTCATGGAAAAAACAGAAAAACGCGGCTCATTGCAAAATGAAAACGCCGCATCCAAAATGAGTTCCTTGGTTGTCTTTTCCGAATGATTTTTGCCAGCCATATGCGTTACCGAACAGTCGGTAACAATAATATACCGAACAAGCGGTAACTTGTCAACAGAATTTGCAGGAATTTAATCACAAATTCCGCATCCCAACAGGGCAAACGCATTATAGATATCGAGCTTGCATATCGGCTGGACAAATGAAAT
>ERZ842401.3389-NODE-3389-length-19865-cov-15.278445_pt1 | contig 19865 bp, 14 predicted proteins | sample MGYA00521270_ERZ842401 | MGnify/ENA primary metagenome ERZ842401 (study PRJEB31892, sample SAMEA3878208) | bioreactor metagenome | biome: Moose rumen | place: Sweden | collected 2011-10 | study: EMG produced TPA metagenomics assembly of the PRJEB12797 data set... | reverse complement strand
CTCTATGGATTCTCAGAGTTGTCGCAGAAACAGATAGACAAACTCGTAAACGACTATATCAAGATAGCCGACCTTAACCTCGTGACGGCTATCATGGACGGTGATAACATGGTGGGATTCGGCATCACGTTTCCTTCTTTCTCCAGAGCCTTGCAGAAGACCCGCGACGGCCGGATGCTGCCTTTCGGATGGTGGCATCTGCTAAAGACACTGAAATGGCATAAGACCGACACTGTCGACCTTCTGCTGATAGGAGTACTGCCCGACTATCGTTCCAAGGGAGCCAATGCCCTTATCTTCGACGATTTGATACGTCAGTTCCAGCGCTATGGCTTCACTTGGGCAGAGACGGGTCCGCAGATGGAGTCGAACATGGGCGTGCTCTCACAGTGGCAATACTTAGAGTCAACCAACCATCGCAGACACCGCTGCTATAAGAAGATAATGTGAATGATTTATTCCTTACCCTATCACCCATTCTTCGGGAACCCTTTTCTCTTCATCAAACTTCACCCCGTCACGCCCACTCGCCATCCCTGCGCTCCAGTCGTCAGACATACTGTCAGCGCAAACAATAAAATCAATTCTCTTTTCATCTTTTACTTATTTAAGTATTTGCGTCCTTTATAGATGACCAGACCTTTGTGCGACTTGCTGACGCGCTGGCCGTTGAGGTTGTAGCAGCTTGTCGCCTCTGACGCATCGCGCTTCGTTTCCTCGATACCCGTCGGCATGACGCCATTCTCGAAGACTCCAACGGCATCCCATGCCTTCTTCACAGCCGCTGTCTCGGTGCTGTTGTCGCCGTAGAGTGATCCGGCGGCTTTGACGAATGCCGGACGTATGTCGGCATAGGTCGAAGCGGAGGCGGCGTATGATGTCAGTGTGAGGTAAGCTATCTTGCGCGCTTTCTCAATGCCGATGCCTGTCACCTTATAGCTGTAGCCCACGTCGTTGGTGCCCTCTCCGCCGTCTGACAGCAGATAGAAGAATTTGTTCTGCACACTGCTGTTGGTATGAACGCCGCCATCGTCAATGGTACTCTCGGTGTCTACCCAATACATTCCCTTATAGGTGTCGGGGCCTGGCGTCCTGCCTGCATAGGAAAGTTTTGGGAAAGCCATGTTGCGCATGTCGCTCGCGCCAATCATCAGGCCTCCGGTGCCTATCATCCAGGGGGCGTCCGGTTCGTTCCATTTCTTGCAACTGATGCCCATCAGGTCGCTGAACGACTCGTTGAGCGCACCCGACTCGCCCTTGTAAACCAGCTTGGCGGTCTGTTCGGTCACGATGTGGGTGAACTCGTGGCTCATCACCGACAGCTCTACGCAGGGCAGCATATTGAAATCGTTCAGGTAGTCTTCCCATCCTCCCATACCATACACCATGGGATAGGGCTTGATGTCTGCCATGGCTGCAGCATTGTTGCGGTCAGAGTCCAGCCAGGTGAGCTTGTCACTTTCCTCGGCCAGATAGACGAAGTTGTAAACAGGAGAACCGTTGCCGTCGTAGCTGTTGCGGCCGAAAACTTCCTTGTAGAAATCCAGCGTGCGCCCCATGCCCCAGTGGATGTCGCAGGCCGGGTCGTGGCTGGGTTCGTATTCGAAGATTACCTTTGTGCCGTTCTTGCCTTCAATCTCAACGGTGGTTACTCCTGTGGCGGAGGCATCGGGCTTCAGGCAGAGGGTGTCGCTTTCAAATCCCATGCCGAAGTCTTCGTCTTCGAAACTGACGGAGATGCCATCGCGCGGGATTACCTCCTGATACTTCATGAGATTGAACGTGACGGGCAACGCGTCTATTCTGAGGGTAATATTCTCTATCACGCCGATGCTCTTCTTCTGAGGGCTGTCTATGCCATAGCGGATTCTCATCGTTGCTTTGAAAGCCGGTTTTGCATCCACCAGATTGTCATTCAAATCTCTCACTTTCATTTTCGTGATGGTCAGCTTGTTAAGCCTGTAGGCGCTGAATGTCGCGGCATCGGTGCTGATATAGGAAGAGTTGTCGCCATCAAAAAGATAGGTTGAGACATCTTTGGTCGGGGGGAAATACGTCTTGGATTTCCCCATCTTGTCTATCTCCTCATAGGTAGGCAGCCAGGCGCCATTCAACGTATGGATGTTGCGCTTCTGGTCGTAAAGGTAAAGCCTGCCATCTGTACCCTTTGTCACGTCCATCGTCACGTTGCCGCTGTACAGGCTGTTACCCATGGCGGTGGCAGCCTCTCCTGCCGGCTGCGTCAGTGTGCGCATCAGCGGCACGCGCTGCAGTTCGTCGCCCGTCTCAACGTCGGTGTAAATCCAATAACGTTTGTCGGCCGACAGCGTCTTGTAGGCATAGCGGTATCCGTCCTTCGTATCTATCAGGTAGAGAGCGCGTCCCAACTGGTCGGTTGGTGTTCCATCCTTGTACACCAACGAACTCCTTCGGGCGGCAGCAGGCTGCTCCTGCGGCATGCGCTCTACCTCCATCACAGCACCGTTGGCACTGATTACCTTACCATCCTTGGCGTGCAGCAGAATCTGCGAGTGCTCCACCTCGATGCCTCCGACATACTGCCGGTATTCGATGCGGTCCATACCCGCAAAGTCCTTACCCTGGCTCACCTGTTTCCACTCTGTGCCTGCCGGCAGAGAGAACCACTGGTCGAAATACTGCTCAGCATTCTCTGCGGTGACATTCTCGTTTTCAAATGTTTTAAAGAAGTGTCCGTCCTTCAACTGGGCGTAGGCGCCTGCCATTATCAGCAGTGCCAACGCCATCATTAGTATTCTTTTATACATTGCTTCGTTTTTTATATAATTAATAATGGTCTCTTAATTCTTGTGGTGATAGTCCTCAATGAGTCCCTTCTTCACAAGTATGGGCAGGATGTTTGCCGCCGTTCTCGTCGCGCAGCGGACGCTGGTTGATGAACAGCTGATGGTCAATCTCCATCATGAAGACATCTTGTTTGATGGCTTTGTTCACCTCTTTGTCCGACGTCTTGAGGATGAAGTTCTGTCCGTCGTATTTTACACGGATCGAGTCCGGTTCCTTTTCGGGAATCAGCTCTTCGTAGGGTTTCCACTGGCCGGCCTTGTATTCGGCAAGCTCTTGCAGAACCTGGTCTGCGACAGTACTGTCTGTGAGAAGCCGCATAGCAGTGAGACGATAAATAATGTTTTCTGTCTCATATTATCGTTTTTGTTTACCAGATTGCTATGCGCTTGGCGGGTTCCAGATAGAGTGTGCCGCTCTTGATGTCGTAGGCATCGTACCACGCATTGAGGTTACGCACCACGCCATTGGTACGCTCACGACCCTGAGAGTGTACATCATCGTAATATCTCATTGTTGCCTGCGAAAGGTCGTAGCTGGCACTCCATGTGATAGCCCATCCCTGGAAGTAGCGCTTGGTGAGCTGCTTGACTTCCTCAGGCTTGGCATTGGTGTGCTTGCCCAGCAACAGGTCGAGCCCCAGACAACAGCCGCCTATGTCAGCAATGTTCTCGCCCAGCGTGTTCTTTCCGTTGTTATACAGCGTCTTGCTGGCCCATGGCATCATCAGCAATGCGGAGTAGTTTTCAATGAGCTGCTTGCTGAAGGCATCGAACTTAAGGGTGTCTGCCGGTGCCCACCAGTCTTTAAGTGCTCCATATTTGTCGTACTTACGGCCATTGTTGTCGAAACCGTGAGTCAGCTCGTGACCGATGGTCGAGCCTAAGACAGCCAGCCTCAGCGCATCCTCGTCACCATCCACTATGTAAGGTGGCAACAGGTTGGAAGGATTGATGAATACCGAATTCGTTGCCGGATCATAGGAAGCATTGTCATCCAAGTTGTTACCAGTAAACTGAAGGGAGCTCAGCAGGACGACGACTTCCCTACGGGTGCGTCCAATCATCCATTTATAGGTGTCCAAACGAGCCTGTCGCAGTTGGCGTACCAACGATATGATGCCCTCGTTCTTCAGCTTCGGCGTAGCCACATCTGGCATGACATCGGGCTCTGTAGCTACAAAGAACTCTATGTTCTTCAGTTTGGCCAACGCATTGGCGCGTGTCGCTTCCGACAGCCACGTGTTGTTCTCCAGCCGTTTCTGGAAAGCGGCACGGAAATCCTCACAATAGGCTGCATACTGGCTCTTCATGCCGGCCGTAATATACTTTTTGTTGAAGTCTCTTACCTGATAGAGGGTACCCCATAAGTACTTGATGTTATACATCAGTGTTTCCCTGTCGAGACTAAGTTTCTTCCGTTTGCCGGATGTTGTCAGGTGAGACATATCGTTATATGCAGACAGCCAGCCGTCAGATATCAGCAGACCGTCATACATATACACGCAGGCCTCTATTTCCTTCTTGACATCCGCCACGGTAGCAAACGACTTCGCCGTCTCCTCAAAGGTGTTTGTCGCATCTTTCTCCCAGATAAGCTCATCGGCAGAAACGCCCAGGCCCAGGCCCTTGACGAATGCTGTCAGGTTGGCATCAGCCTTTGCGGCACCCCTGCTGCGCGCTGGCTGTCCGCCACGATAGGCGCGGTGTCTCTCCAATTCCTGTTTACTGTCAAGTGCCGACAAAGCTCTCACATCATAATAGAAGGGTATGCCTTCATCCATCACCCAGGCAGCCTTACCGGTCACGACTTTCACCACAGGCGAAAACAGGATGTTATAGCCCGCAGCGGTGGCACGTCCCCATGCTTCCATTGCCTGTTCCATCGTGGTAGCATTCTGCCACAGCTCGTCAACTCGCGGCTTCAGCATTTCCTGTGCTTTCTGCCAGGGAGTTGTGCCGTCTTCTGAGGCTGCATCGCACACATCCCTCAGTATTTTCACATCAGCATCGGTGGTCGAAGACAACATTTCTGATACGCGGTTACTCTGAAGACTTTCTGCATAGGTAAGCATTCCACCAGGGTATATCTCTTTGGGATTCCACCAGAAATTGTGCAGCATGTGCATGTAGAAGTCATCGCCCATCGTACAGCTGTCGGTCTGCCACTTTTCGAACTTGCTCCAGAACTGCACTTGTTTTGCCGTCTCTACAGGTTCACTGACAATAGACCCTGGATTGTCCAGGTTGTCAGTACACGAGGAGAGCATTGCCGCAGTGGTTAGGATGGCGGCCAGCATCCATTGATTGAACGTTTTCATCTGTCAATGTATTTCACTTTCTAACCATTTTTCGCTGTTTTTGGATGATGATGCCACGGGTGGTGGCCGTGGCGTGAGTGCCTTGCAGAGTGTAGGCCGAGCTGTCAATCGTGGTCATGGGCGCGATGCTGGACTGCTGTACGGGTGGGCCTGGCAGGAATACCATCATGTCGGGCATATCGTCCTGAGTGAAATACGCATTTACCACTTCCTCTTCCTGAGCCTGTACGCTCATTGCAGCCATCATGGCGACTGCAGCCAGTACAAAAAACTTTTTCATTGCTTTTGATATGTCTATTTTAATTCAAATATTCGAACAGATTAATTGTTCCGGCCTCTTCTTCGACATGAAGAGCGGGGACGGATTCCACCATCCTGGTCTTGCCACTGCCTTTATCGACATAAAAGTGTACCAGCGCACCGGTATAACTGCGGAACACCACCTGAAAGGCCGAGTCAGTCTCTTCACCCATCTCCAGACCCACGATGTCGGGATTCCCGTCCGCCGCACTCCAGTCGTATGCGCTGTGGCAGTAGTTGTTCACTCCCTCTAATGCCATCTCTGCAGTTATTTTGCTCTGCGATGCACTATTATTGGTGCCTTTGCAACCAGAAAGACAGTACGCTGTCGCTATTGCCATGACGAGCGTATCGGCAAGTCTCCATAGCCTTTTTTTCTTCATAATGCTTTCTTTCTCATGTTGTCATGAAACTATATATTAAACGTCACTAATTGGATGGTCTCTTACTTCTTGTGGTGATAGTCCTCAATGAGTCCTTTCTTCACCAATATAGGCAGGATGTTGGAAGCCGACTGGCGGTCGCCCTTCTTCTTACGGCCGAAGTATTGTTCAAAGGTGACAGGGTCGCCTCTGAGCAGTTTCTCCATGAACTGGTCGTTCAGGCGCGTCATGATGTACTTGCCTTTTGCGTTCGGCTCCTTGTCTACCAGATACAATATGTGATGCTCCATCAGATCGTCGTTGGTCAGCAGCAGGTCAGTAGCCAAAAAAATGCTACCCCAGGTGGTGTGACCCGTGGCCAAAAGTACCACGTCGAGGCCGATGTTCACCAGGTCGAGCACGTCGCCCATCGTCACCTTATAGCTTACCACCAGCAGCTTATTGCTCTGATAAGGTATGGCACGCAGGAAGTTGTTGACGGGCAGGATGCCACCGTCCTCGTCGCGCAGCGGACGCTGGTTGATGAACAGCTGCTTGTCGATCTGCATCATGAATACATCATGCTTAATCACTTTGTTTACTTCCTTGTCAGAGGTCTTGAGGGTGAAGTCCTGACCGTCGTACTTGATGCGGATGGAGTCGGGCTCCTTGTCAGGGATTAAATCCTCGTAGGGTTTCCACTGGCCAGCCTTGTATTCGGCATAGCTCTTACAAAATTTTGTCTGCGACTGTGCTGTCTGTGAGAGGCCGCATAGCAGGATGGCGGCCAGCATCACGATTCTAATTTTGTTGTTCACATTTAGTTATATTATTGATTAGCAATAGTTTTAAACTATTTAATGATTACTTTTTTTCCATTGGCAATCACGATGCCCTTTGCAGTATCGTTGGCAGGGGTGCCGTCGATGCGGTAAATGCGGGCCGAACCCTCTTGCTGGGCAGCCCTGGTGGTATTGGTCACATTTGTAGAGCCGCCAGCCTTCTCCTTAAACTCAGCACGAGCCTTGGCCAACTGCTCGACGAAGCGCTCGTGGCTGCGAATCAGTTGATAGAGTATTGAGCCGGCCATACGACCTGCATCGACGTCGCTCTGCCAGTGGTAGCCGGCGATGACGCGACTCTGTCCGAACTCATAACCACGGGCGAGCAGCTTCTCCATAGCCTCGTTAGACTGGCAGATATCGGAAAGCAGTAAAGCTGAAGTCCAAAAGAATACGGTATGTCCCGAGGGGTATGACCCTTCATAGCGGTGCTTCTCTTCCTTCTCAGGAATCAGCGTTCCCTCGTCATAATAGGCGTAGGGCCGCTGACGGTTGAACTTGGCCTTGGCGCAGGAGTAGATGCTGTCGCACGAGGCCAGCACGTCCTGCAGGATGCTGTAGATCTCCGGCGTTCCTTCTTTGGTGATCTCCAAGCCAAAGAGAGGACTGTACGCATCGATGGCGGTCTGCATGCTATAGACGGCATCATTCTGAGCCTGAGCCGCACGTGCCTCGTCCTGACGCATCAGCTTACCCCAGAGGTGCTGCGACTGGTCGGCTACGAAGCGGGCTGACTCAAACGCAGGGAATGGAGGCAGGATCTTTGTCATGTCGGGCAGTTCTGCCTTGGTGAAATAGGCATGTCCGTTCTTCTCGTCACCGGCTGCAAAAGCGGTGGAGACGGCACAGAGCAATAATGCTGTACTCAGCATCGACGAGCCGAGCAGGTGGCTCAGGTGTAGGCGGCGGCTGATGAGTCCTGCCAATTTGTGGGCACTTCGGTTAAGCAGACGCTCCTCGTGGCAACGGCTCTGCGCCAGATGAAAGGCTGCAAAGGCCAGCAGTGCGGCTACGGCTGCCAGCACTGCAAATTCGAAAATGTGGATGATGTTCATATCGTTTCTGTATATTTAATGGTTTTCAATTCTTTTGTCATGCGGTTTACTTCGCGCTCTTCGCGCTCGATAATCTCCTCACGGCGGCGCAACAACTCACGGCGGCGGCGCGACTGCCACATCATGACAGCCACCAAGATGCCCATCAGCAGCACGATGATGGACATCACCAGGAGCAGAGTTTCACTTGTTGTCATAAGTATGCGTACAATATGATTTGCGTGCAAAGGTACTCCTTTACACGCGTATATACAAGGGCGCAGACAAGTTGGACCCTCGTTTCAGACAAGTTGGACCCTCCGTAAGACGGATTGAACCCTCAAAATAACGGATTTATTCATTGCCGTTCCCGATTACCCATTCTTCGGGAACCCTTTTCTCGGCATCGAACTTCACGCCCACCTTGACGACAGGCCGTCCGTCGGTCTGGTAGGGGATGGCATAGCTCTTGTCGTCAATCTGCTGCAATGCCTCCTGAGCCGTGCCGTCTACCTTCAACTCGAATACATAGATTGTATCCGGCATCCATACCGCCATATCCACCCGTCCTCCTGCACACTTCACTTGCGTGCGCACATAGACGTTGAGCATAGAGAAAATAAGGTATAAGGTGTATTCGTAGAATCCCTCGGCGGTGGCAGCCTCGGCCAACTTCTTCTTGAAGCCTTCAACATACGGAATAGCCGCCATGTATGCCTGCATCTCGCGCATGGCCAAATCCACGTCTGCTTTTTTTAGTGCCCGCCAGAACTTCAAGGCAAAACCTACCTGCACGTTCTCCCCCTCAAGTCCGACGTATGCGGGCAGCAACCCATCTGTATAACCGATCCGAACTTCCTGATTGGGAATGGAAAGAGTAAACATCAGTGATTCTGGGTCATAGTCTTTAATGGTCAGGTATCCACTTTGGTATAGCAAGGGCAAAGCAGTAGTCATTGCCTCCGTAGGTCTGTCGAAAGCCGAAGCCGGCACTTCAATCACATCCATAGCCGTGATGTCAGTGCGGAAATGTTGCATCTGTCGGATGAGGAAGGAGGGCGTGCCGCTCTCGAACCAATAGTTGTCCAGCCTGCAGTCGGTGAAGGCATTGACCAGACTGTAAGGGTTATAGATATCCTCCGACGTCTCTGAGAAATGATAGCCGTCATAGCGCGTCTTGATGCGCTCGAACATCTCTTCTGCCGAACAGCCATACTCTACGGCCATTTTCTCAATACCGTCGGCAAGCACCGTCTTGACCTCATGCTCGGTAATACCACAGATGGCAGAGTAATGCGGGAGCATGGTGACGTTCTTAAGGTTGTTGATAGTGGAAAAGATGCTGAGTTGTGAGAACTTCGTGATACCCGTGATGAAGCAGAACTTAATCATCGCCTCGCTGTCCTTCAGCGGCTGGTAGAACTCCTGCATGACCTTGCGCATGGGGGCAAGCATCTCGTCTTCGTGAAGTACGTCGAGCAGCGGCGCGTCATACTCGTCGATGAGGACTACCACCTGTCTGCCTTCTTTCTTGTAGGCCCTTTCGATAAGTCCTGCGAGCGTGCCTCCGGGTGTTTTCTCCTCGGGATCACTGCCATACTCCTCCTTATAGCGCTTTAACAGCAGCAGCAACCTGTCGCGAAGGGCGGCAGGAGAGTCCTGGTTCTTTGCCATGCTCAGCGAAAGGTGTATCACCGGGTACTGCTTCCACTCCTTCTCTATATTCATGATCTTTAGTCCCTCGAACAACTCCTTCTCTCCCTTGAAATAGGATTCAAAGGTAGAGGTAAGCAGCGACTTGCCGAAACGTCGCGGACGGCTCAGGAAGATAAATTTGGCATAGTGCGCCATCTCCCACATCAAGTCGGTCTTGTCAACGTAAATATAACCTTCACGGATAATCTCCGAGAACGTCTGAATGCCTATCGGATATCTTCTTGCCATAGCCTTATCTGCGTTTGTATGGCGCAAAGATACAACAATTTACTCAAACTGCCAAATAATCACTTCCTTTTTTGTCAAACAATGTCCCATTACTGGTTGCGGTACTTGGTGGGATTATGTGATAGTATAGCTTTCCCTCATTTAGGGCGACAAGGGCGACACAATGCCGATAAATAAAGGCTGTGCACCCTGTTTTTGAGGGTGACACTGGTGGCACAAGGGTGACACATTGGCAGACGGGTCTTATTTGTCGAGGGTAGGTCTGACACCATCATAGAAGTAACTTTAAGCACCAAGAAAAGGCAGTTAACCGTTACATTCTCGAGAGAATTTGCCGACGAAACGTAACCTCGTCATTGGATAAGGAGCATCTCAGCTTCCAATTCTCTCGAGAATTCAAACGATAGTGGCATGGTATTTGCAGGCAAGATAGTAGTAATCATCAGGTGAGAAGCAATGAAAGACAACAGGAAGGTTTTAATGAAGTATCTCTACCGCCAGGAGTGGAAGGAGAAGTATGTAACGCTCAGTGAGGTACACCGCTGGGTGAGTGAAGGGAAATACCTGCACCGGGTGGAGGCCGTCAGGGAACTCCGTGAGATTGCCGTCGAGGGCGGCATGGTAGGAGGTACCATTGCTGCCGAGGCTCTGCCCAGGATAAGACCCGCTATGGGAGCGAATGGTTCTTACACCGGTCTGGTGCTGCTGTCTTTCCGTCTGCGCGAAGGCCAGGATGTATTGGAACGGCTCCGCGCGATGGTCAACCTGTGGGAACAGACGCTGATGTCGTTTATGGGTTCCAGCGGACGTTCGCTGAAGGTCATCATACCTTATCAGCTTACGGGTGGCGGACTGCCTGCCGATGCCGAGAAACGCATACTGTTTCAGCAGTATGCCTATAAGCGCGCGGCCGAGTATGCCTTTAATTCCACAGGCATCAAGCCAGAAGAGGTGGTGCATGACGGTACTGAGAGTTTCCGCGTGTCATTCGACTCAAAGGCCTATTACAATCCTGATGCCAAACCCATAGAGATGGCTCAGCCTACGGAGCCGCTGACTGACACCTCTGCGAAGATTATCAGCCGTCCTGAAGAACCCGGCCTCGATGTCAATGTACTGCCCGGCTATACTCAACGCGAGATGGACGTAACGAAATACAACTTCCTGTGTCGTGAACTGGCATACGGCACGGAGATGGATACAGAGCAATATCTGATGAAACTCGCCATCGGCTGCTGCAAGGCTGGCATAGACAAGGAACTGGGCATCAAACTCACCATCGATCAGCAGGAATTCTTCCGTAAGGACGCCCTCGTCAGGAGCACCTTCGGCAATGCCTACGAGAAGCATCGCCTGGGTATGGCGAATCCGATAGAGCGTTCGCTGATGCATCAGCAGTTGTTGGAGGAGTTCCTCAAGCGCCGCTACATGTTCCGTCGCAACCAGGTGACGGGCGAGGTGGAGTTCCAGGAGAAGTATCACTACGTGCTCTGGTGGAAGCCGCTGACAGAAGAGGCGAAGAATGATATCAACAACGAGGCCATCCGTGAGGGTATCAGGGTGTGGCCCAAGGATCTGGACCGCATCCTCGTGTCTGAGCGTATCAAGGCCTATGACCCTGTGCGGGAGTGGCTCGACAATCTGCCGCGATGGGACGGCAGAGACCGCCTGGGTGAATTGGCTGACCGCGTGAGGACAGACTCACCTGGCTGGCGCGAGAACTTCAAGATATGGATGCGCTCGATGGTGAGTCAGTGGCGCAGCGGAAAGGACGCTCTCTATGGAGCACAGATGGTACTGATGCTCGTCGGCGCACAGGGTACGCACAAGTCGGCCTTCATGCGCATCCTGCTGCCAAGGGAGCTGATGCCGTTCTACATCGACCGCATCGATTTCGAGAATAAGAAGGAGGCGCTCAGGGCCTTGAGCCGTTTCCTGCTCATCAACATCGATGAGTACGACCAGATATCGAAGTCGCAGACGGCCTTCTTGAAACACCTCATCCAGCGTACCGATGTAAAGGAACGCAAGATGTACTCCACCGTCTTCGAGCAACAGCAGCGCTATGCCGCCTTCTGTGCCACCACCAACTCGCTGGCACCCCTTAAGGACGAGAGCGGCTCAAGGCGCTATCTCGTGGTGGAGGTGACAGACAAGATCGATACGGATGTGACGGCAGAGAAAGCCATTGACTACCGTCAGCTCTATGCGCAGATTGTACATGAGATTGAAAACGGCGAGGAATATGCCTTTACGGGCGAACGGGAAAATCGGATCATAGAACAGAATGCCGACTACTATGAGATGCCAAATGCCGTAGCACTCTTCGAGGATATGTTCCGCCAACCCCAGAAAGGTGACGAGACGCTGATGCTGACGCCAACGGAAATACTTGGTTACATCAAGGATGCCAAGAAGGTGAATGTTGTCAACCAAACAAATGCCACGCTTATAGGCAGTCATCTGCATCGCAAAGGCTATGAGAGAGGAAAGGGTCGTCAGCGCCGCTGCTATCTGGTGGCTCTGAAGATGTGACACCCTTGTGTCACCTGTGTCACCATCCAAAACAGGATGCATAACCTTTGTGTATAATGGTTGTGTCACCCGTGTCACCGTAAAACTTATAAAACTATGACAATATGAAATACAAATTGAAAAAAGAAACCAAGCCAACGCTCACGACGTTCGGCAAGTATAAGGCCGTGGCGAGCCACCATGAGACCATCGAATCTGATCAGATTATTAAAGAGGTGGCTGAGCGCGACGGTATCAGCGAGGGAGCTGTCATCACTGTGCTGATGGGACTCTCGCACGTCATCAGCCGTCATCTGCGCGAGGGCGACAAAGTCCGTCTGCGTGACTGGGGTCTCATGAAACTGGAGATTGAAAGCGATAAAGTGGACACCCCTGAGGCTTTCCGTCCAGGTAAGCACATCAAGGGCGTCCGGCTTCATTTCCTGCCAGAGAGTTCAGAGGGCAGTCCTCAACTCTATAAAGACATTAAGTTTGAAAAGGATTTTCCGCATAAAACTTCACGCCAACCTTGACGACAGCTCGTCCGTCGGTCTTTCCGACGCCCTCACCGTGTCCTATTCTTCTTCTGCGCCCATACGGATGCCATCGATAAAATAATCCTCGCCCTCGGGTTCTGCCTGAGGAGCGGGGGTTCCTTCTGCATAATGCATATAAGCATCTTCTATCTCGTCCTGCTTCTTCTCCTTCAACTGGTCGATATTTTCGAGGTACTCCTTGCGGAGCTTGTCGATGGCTTGTGAGGCCTCGTTGAAATTCTGAGGATTGCTGGCGAAGAGTTCTCCAAAGTCTGCTATTTCGTCGGCACAGACCTCTTCAATGCGCACTTTACACTCGTCGTGAAGCACCTTGGAGGTCTCCATGAGGATGTCGCGACGCTCTTTGTTAACCACCGGCATCTTATACATGAGATATTGTGAATCGGGATTCTCTTTATCCATCTGTTCGAACGATGGCTCGAATTCAGGATGTACGGTGAGAATGCCCATATTGATCTCTTCCAGGCTGTTGGTCATCTTTGGCAGGATCTGGAAATGGTATTCGTCGGGAACCACCACATCGGCCACCTGCTCTATCTCCTGCTCCTCACCGTTGATGCGGACAATAACCGAGAGCAAAGCCATCGGTTCGGCTTTGACGCACAGGTTATGATAGCGGTAGGTGAGCAGATACTGATAGCCAACCAACTGCTTCTCCATATTCTCTATGACGGATGATATCAATGTATTCATGAACTCTATTTTTTATTTTTTATTTTTATATTTTTTATTTGTCAAACTCCCATGCCATCGCTGATATTCGGTGAGTTGAACGACGACTTGGCCTTGAGATTGTTGAACTCTCCCTTCGGAGCCTTTACTGTGCCCTTTACTTCGGTATCAGCATCGATGGTGGTCTGACAGGTAATCTCTGCCTTGTCGGCACTGATGGTGGCCTTGCTGTCGGAGAGTTTCACCTCAGCCTTAGCCTCACCCTGCTGGGCATCGAAGAGCTTGTCGGCCTGGAGTTTGATCTCCTCGCTCTGAGCCGTGATAGTCTTGCTCTTCATCTCCTTCGACTTGGCACCGATAGCCATCTTCTCTGAAACGAGAGTCATCGTACCGCCTTCGGCAAGCTTGCTGTCAGCGCGGTTTTCCTTCTCCACATCCATCGCCTTAACGGTGATATCCTTGGCATTGACGGCGATGCTGCCTGTAGCCTTGCCTTCGGTATCGGTAGCCGAGAGGTCGATCTTCTCTGTACGGAGGGCGAAGGTGCTGCCAGCGGTGAGGGCCGTCTCCTTGGTCTCGCTGCCATTCAGCTCGCTGTCGGTAGCCTTCAGGGCGAAGGTCTTCGAGTTGATGATCACATCGCCCTCGGCCTTATACTTCGCCTTCGTCAGCTTGCCTTTCTCATCGACATCTACATCCGACGAGTTGACGGTAGACACCTCTACGGTCTTCGAGCGCAGCTTTATCTTACTGTCTGCCGTGAGACCTTTCTCCTTAAACTTCTTTTCGGCCACCTCGTAATCAACCGTCTCGAGTGTAATGTTCTTCGACTTGACAATGACGTCGCCCTGAGCCTGATACTGCGCCTTCACCACCTGGTCTTTATCATCCGACTCGTAATCGGATATACCGGCTGTCGAGATTTCCACGGTATGCATGTTAATGTCTAAGCGGTTGTCGGCAGGATGTGCGCCCTTGTTGTCGAGTGGTCCTTTGATGCTCATCGCGTTGGCAAGCACGCTGACACCAGCCTCCTTGTTGGTACGCACATTGCCGTCATCATCTGACGTAGCGATGCTGATCTTCTCGCTCAAGAGTGAGAGTGAGGTGTTTGTAGATATCTTTTTGAACTTCTCGTCGTCGATCTTCCCCAGCTCTTCTTTCTGTTTCTTGAAGTAAGCCATCAGCCGTGCGGCCTCTGCCTGTCTCGACAGGGCACCTGAATAGCGGTAGATGGTGGTGGTGAGCGTCATCGAGAGGTCGGAGATACTATCGTTGAGGTCGTCCAAATCAACATAGTCGGTACGGATGGAGCGCTCGTCATTGCCCAGCTTCTGCTTCTTCGCCAGCAACTTATCGATATCCTCGCGGATGCTCTTATAATCACCCTTCAGTTTCTCTACCTCGGCATCGCATATCTCCTTCGAGGCTTCCATCTCCTTCAGCGTGCTGTCCAGGCGTTTCATGCGATATGTCTTCGAGGTGGTGGCAAAGAGCTCCATCGTGTGGTCTGACTTCAGCCTTATGCCACTCTCCCCGATGAGTTCTAGCGATGGCAGCGCACCGTCTTTCTCCACCACATCGCTCTGCAGGGTGATATTGCCTGCGTGTGCTGTCACTTGCGACACATCGCCTACCACATGCTCGTTGCCGTCCACTCCAGCGTTCTCGGCCGTCTGTGCGATGATTGGGGCTCGCATGTCTATCTTACCCGTATCGCCCACTCCCTGCAGCTCTACGTCGTTGCTGCGTATGATTACCTTCGAGCCGCCATTGCCATTGAGGATGCCTCCCAGGTTCACATCTCCTATGATAATCTCGGGAGCCGACAGTATGATTCTCCGGTCGTCGTGTATCACTCGCCCCTGTTGCTGGTTATAATGATCGACCTTCAGGTTGTATATCTCCTGTTTCAACTTGCGGATGGCGCTAAGTACGCCTTTCTTGAAGTCGTCAGTCTGCAGACCTTCAATCTTCTCTTCCCATTTCTTGAATACTGATTCAGCCATTAATATATTTTTTATTTTATATTTTTTATTTTTTATTTATCATCACACTCCTCCAAGCACCTTCCTCAGCATCTCAATATTATTCAGTGCCGAGTGCTTCCAAGTGACGATATTCTCACCCTCGAAGGCATAGGTGACGTTCTTGGCGTCAGAGAAGATGATCTTGCCGCTCTTGTCGTTCCACACTTTACGATCCCAGCCTTTATAAGGCAGGTCTTTGTTGTAGACCGGGCTCCAGGCTTTCTTGATACCGGTAAGGTTCTCAAAGTGTTCGAGAATCTTCTTACCCCAGTATCGTTTAAAGAAGGTACGCTTCGGACCCAGAACAGCCACATCGCCCCAGTGATCTCCGTCGATGAGTTTTTGCAGGCCTTCTTTGTTATCGAAGTTCATTTCGATATACTTACCCTTGACATCCGCTGCACCCTCTTCACCCTTAATAACGTTAAATGCATGATTATAGAGGTGAAGCAGGAATACTCCTATCAGCTTGCGTCTGATATATTTGGCATTGGTGAAGATATCCTTGCCGTCGTACTCCGCCTTTGCTGCAAGGAACTTATCCTTCATCTCACCGCCCGTAGGCTTTCCGAAACGTTCCTCCCATTTCTTGATGGGCTCGTCGAGCACTTCAGCCATGGCTAGTTCAAACTGATCGTCGATCCACTTCGTATCCTCATGCTCCCCTTGTATCTTCAGAGCCGATGAGTTGATCTCCTTGACCACATCTTGGAATTTACCCTCTTTACAGATGCAAGTCTTGAATTCACGTGTCTTCTTCTGAAGCTTATAGACGGATTCGCCAAAGGCTTCTGCCGAAGGAATGACGAAATCCTTTATTTCCTCAAGCGACATTAAAAGCGCCACGGGTAAGAAATCATAACCTTGCTTCTTGAGGTTTTCATTTTTGATCACATCGTAATCCAAGGTACCATTCTTTTTGTTTTCAGCGTCGTACTTCTTGAATTCCCCGTCGCCCAAGACGAAGGCCGCTTTCTTGAAGCCGGGATCCTCTGCCGAACCCCAGACTTCCTTTATCTTCTTGTCGTACTCCGCCTGCTTCTTGATGGCATCGCGCTTCAACTCTACATATTGGTCGCAGAACTCGCCCACCTTCTTGAATGCCAGATCCACATAAGCGGCAGTCTTGGCATAGAAATACTGTTTGTCCACATCCTCTTCGAATCCTTTCCACTTCTTCCATTCGTCAGAGTAGCGGTCCATGCTCACCTCGGTCTTACCCTTGCCGGCCTCCAGCTTCAGGTAGTTAGCAGACTTCAGTTCGAGTGTACCCTCGATAGGACGGAGGAACACGTCGGCCAGCGAGCGCAACAGTCGCATGTCTACAGGTGCCAGACCCTTTACAAAGGTGTCTGCCGCATAGTTCTCGGCTGCTTTTACGGCCCCCATGCCCAGCTCTGCGCCAACGTCGGCGACACCCGAGCCGAACTTGCCCCAGAATCCCTTCTCGTGTACTTTCTTGCTACCGGGCTGTACTCTTCCAGGCTGTTGGACATTGGTGCCTGAGCGCAGTTTCAGGTTGTTTCCCGCAGAAATGGTCACGTTCTTGCCTTCGATTCTGATATCTCCGTTAGGCGAAGATATCGAGATGCCTGTAAAAGCATTAACCGACACGTTGCCGAATGGAGATGCTATGCTTACGCTTCGCTTCGTCGACGACATGTTGATTGAGAACATTCCGAACTCATCGTTCAGCGAGATGCCGCCGGAGAGTTTCCTGGCATCGCCCGTCGAGAACACTGTTTTATCGGGCACGAGCGATTTGCAATAGCCCTGCAGAGCCATCACGAATGGCAGGAGACTCTTGAGAGTTCCCGAATCGTCATAGGCCACATCGAAGCTGATCTTCTGTCCGCTGGGCGACTTGATGGTCATCACTCCACCCGGATCGGTGTGCTCCTTAGAATAGAGACTTCCCGACACGTATGGACGCTCCACGTTGTTGCTGTCGAAGTTTACCATCACCTCATCGCCAGGTAGCGGACGGAAATAGACACCGCCCTCGAAGGTAGCCATCGGCGCCGCAACACGTATCCATGGTGAGGCCACCTCAGCGAGTTCGTCCTTCCACTTCTTCAGCAGCGATTTCACGGCCTTTGCAGCTGCCGACTCTTTTTTCTCGGCCTTCTCTACTGTCTTCTTGGCCTCAGTGAGGTTCTTCTTTGTTGTAGGTATCTCCGTTTCTGTCTTGGTCTTTATGGCATCCTTCACGAAATCCGTGGGCGACGACTTACCGTCATATTTGTTCAGTACCTCGGCAAACTGCTTGCGTGCAGCCACCTCTTCCTTCTTCAGCTCTTGATTCGAAAACATCTCGATGGCCTTCTTGTTCTCCTTCTTTATCTCCTCGATGCGTTTTATCTTGGCTGCGTTGTCAGGCATCTTGTCCAGTTCCTCGTTCAGGTCTTTCAGTAGATCGTTCTCCTTGTTCAACTGACTGACGAGCGAGTCCAGCTTGTTTTTGTTGTCGTTGGCCGCATTTAATTCCTCCCTCGCATTATTGTGGTTGGAGGAAGCCTCTTCGAGTTGCATCCTGCACATCTTGTCATGTATAGCCTGCCAGGGGAATGCTATGCGCACACGTCCTTGGCATTTCGGGTCTTTGTTGTCTACGATATAAGCCGTCTGAGGTCCCGACTCCCTGACGACAGGCGTATTGATCACTGGCGGCACGATGGTGTTGTCTTCGGTAACGGGGATGGCGAAGATGCGCTGCGACTGCTCGTTGTCGATGGTCTTAGCGGCTGCTTCATCCTCATATTTCCGATAGCTGAGGCTCGTTCCCTTATTGCTGGCGGTCTGCGAGATCTGTATCACCACGTATTCGCCTGCCATCTTGTCGATAGTCACGATATCGCCCAGATTCACAGAAACCATGTTCTCGCCCATGTCGATACACACAATCTTCTGCTGCTGTGCTTCCTGCAGACTTCTGATCTGAGAGTAATATGCCAGACTTACCCATCCTCCTTCATCTACAGGGGCAAACTGTATGTATCTGTTGCCATTGCAATGCTCCTTTTCTTTGATATGTTTGTCTATCCATGCCTCGTTACCCTTATCGGTAATCGATTTGTTTTTTAAATAGCCTAAAGCCGTTTCTTTGCCATAAATGGTTAATAAACTCTTGATAATATTTTTTGCGCCGTCTTTGCCCGCTTCTGTGTTGTTTACTACACTTGAAAACACATTGAGTGCAAGTTTGCTCAAAACGGACTTGACGTTCTGACCGCCAATCACGCGTCCGTAGCTTGAGAACTTGTCCTTGATCATCGGGAAGATATAATCATCGTGTGCCAGCGCCGAGTTGTAGTTATATTCACTGCCGAACGTGCCTTCAGGATACCCCGTGCTGGCAGAGGCAATGGGGTAGTCGTTGAATTCGGGATCCTTGCTGCCCTTCACTCCGTCGCGCGCAAACATATTTATAGTAAGAGGGGCCTTCGTAGTGTTCTGATAGGTGACCGACGTATAGTGCTGGATGTTGAGGGGTTTCTCGTTCTTCCTCTCAGGCATACCCAGTACGAGACGACCCTCGTCGAAGAACAGGAACTCTCCGCAGCGGTTGGCCGTACGCGCCATGAAGTCGTAGAACGACTCGTTGTACTGCACCAGATAGGGCTGAATAAACTCCATTGTGCTGCCATCGCCGGATAATATATATTTAAGGTGCTGCAGGTTCTGGGTGTAAACGGGGATGAGCGCATTGTGATATCCGAACAGCTTGCTGTCGTTGGTCAGGATATCGGCTCCCAGCTTCTTGGCCACGTATGCCTTGCTGTACTTATTGAGCGTCATCAGCTTGTCCATGCTGAATATCTTCAGTTTGACAAACTGATAGGTCTCTGAGGCGGTCCTGACCACCTGGGGACATATCTCGTGAACGTAGTAACGTTGTCCGACGATGGTATCCTCCTTATCGTCTTTCCCTCGCATGCTCAGGGTTACTTCACGCTGCAGAAGTATGTCCGACAGTTCGCTCTGCGAGAGGAATTTGCCGCTCTGCTCCGACGAGTTCTGTAGCGCGAACTGCAGTTCAGCGTCGATCTCGTTAGGCTGATAGACCTTGCGCTCGTACTGGATGCCATGCAGCGTGATAATATAATTCGCATCATTGCATTTCAATTCCGTTGTTTCCAACTGGCCAACCTCCAAGTCAGAAGGATTTTTGCCTGGGTCTACAATGTTACCGAAGAACGAGAGCTTGTAACTAAAGACATTTTTGGTCTTTGATGCATCTTTTTGATCCATATCATATTTTTTAGTAGTTTTGCACTATTTGCTTGCAAAGATACTGCTTTGCACGCGCATATACAAGGGTTCAGACAACTTTGACCCTCGTTTCAGACAAATTGGACCCTCCGTATGACGGATTATCCCCTAAACGTTCTGGTTGCGGTACTCTGTGGGAGTGATGGAGTAGCGCTCCTTGAAGAGGCGGCTGAAGGTGCGGCGGGTGCCGAAGCC
>ERZ842401.3388-NODE-3388-length-19875-cov-11.188547_pt1 | contig 19875 bp, 8 predicted proteins | sample MGYA00521270_ERZ842401 | MGnify/ENA primary metagenome ERZ842401 (study PRJEB31892, sample SAMEA3878208) | bioreactor metagenome | biome: Moose rumen | place: Sweden | collected 2011-10 | study: EMG produced TPA metagenomics assembly of the PRJEB12797 data set... | reverse complement strand
TATTACCAACCCCATCATACGCGTAGTGTAAACTTTGCAAAGTATCATGCCCGTTGAATGTCTTTAAAGTTTCAAGCCATTGGCGATTGACATTATAGGTGTATTGTGTTGTGACGAAGTTGCCATAGACTTGTTCTATCTTGCGTCCCTGCTCGTCGTATAGGCATGTATCTAGATAGATATGGGTTTGGGTGTCTTTGAGACCTCTAACGCTGGTCAATAATCCTCCGTTGGTATAACGATATGTCACCTGTTCACTATCGGGATAGGTGATGGAGCGAATCCGTCCGAAGCTATCGTAGCGATATTGCGTGCGGAAGGTATAGGCATCTTTTTCGGTGGGAATAATAATCCGGCGGATGGATTGTTGCACATTGCCCAATTCGTCATAACTGAATAATTCCTGTCCGGTGCCATCTGAGCGGCTTGCTATACGACCGGCATGGTCGTAAGTATAATAGACATTCATCTCCGGTCGTTGGGGGTATAGGATGCGAGTAAGCCTGTTGAAAGAGTAGAGATAGAGAATCTGACTTTGTGCATTGATATGCTGTTGGGTTTGGAGACGGATAAGATTTCCGGCCTTGTCATAATAACGCCATGTTTTTCCGGCATCAGGATGTTCCCTCGTAATCTGGTGCCCGAACATGTCATAATTATAATGGGTCTCATACTTATCTGCATCTACGACCTGAATCAGTTCCCCTATTCCATTATATTGAAACCAAGTGATGCTGCTATCGGGTGCAATCTGTTGGATCTGCCAACCTTGAGGTGAAGTCAAGAGGTGCGTCTCCAACCCGTTTTCATCTATTATGGATGTTGCCAAACGGGTTGTTCCGACCGAATCGGGCTTAAATCCATAATGAATATGCTGCTCCGTATAATCCGGATTACGTTGCATTAACAGTCGATCTTGTACATCATAGTTGCATAGGGTAATAGGTGCTGCAGATGGCATGTGTTCGTAATCCTTAACCGACGCATGCGAAACGAATGCAGGGCATTGCTCAATGACTCTATTGAAACCATCCCGAATCTGTACGCCATCTACTATCCAAGTCGGATATCCGTGATAATCGGCATAATGTTTGTTTTGCAACACATCCCCTCTACCATCGAATAGCGTAACCTCACAATTGACCGTAGCGGAATCATACATATTCTTCACCACATATGCCCAAGGTAGTATCTTTTCGGCACGAATAGTCGGATACCTGTCGAAATATTGATAACGTATCGTATAGGGCAATCCCAACCCCAACTCTCTTGGTGCAGTGACGGTCAGCAAGCGTCCCCGATAGTCATATGTAAATCTCATACGCATCCCTGCGGGATCAATAGTCAGGGTGGGCACCCCCCAACGATAATCATATTGCGTAAAGGTCGTATGACGGAAAGGATTAGTTCTGCCACTAACATAGGTATGTAAGTCCGGCTCATAGGTAAATTGCGTCCAATAGCGTTTACCAAGAGCATTTTCGGGCTGCACAGAGACACGCAGGTTACCAAACTCGTCGTACAGGAAATACGAGTCTGCGTACATAGACAGGATAGTATCTGATTGTATGATTCTGGCAGGTTTACCTTTGGCATTATATACCACCTCACTTTTGCGGAATAAGTGGTTGGCTCCATCCGTTATCCGTTCTGTTATGGGGAGTGACACCATATTGTGAGCGGCATTAGGAAGATACGTGATATGTTGCTGCCACTCATCACCCGTAATGGCAGTATCACCAAAATCATGATAAACACTAATATTATGGAATTGGTCATATGTTATATCATATGCCGTGACTATCGCAGCGGTGTTTTGTCTTTCATAATATTCTGTTCGATAACTCTTGACATCTTCCCGTATATTGGCGTCGTCACATATGTCATTGGTAGTGTCATTTGTGACGACATCTTTATATCGTGTATGGTATATATTGTGGATGTACGTGGCATTATGAATATCCGTCAGCCAATCTTCCTGTATTTCGCCATGGTTGAGCAGGGTAGTGTTGTCGTAAATATTTTGTACTCTCTTAACATCGTTGAGTATCATTGTCACCGTATTATAACCATAATCCATACGTTCATAGGAATCATAACGAGGTGTGCTATAGGTTATTTGAGTTCGTCTCAGTACTGCAGATGGCATAGGTTGTAAGGTATCCCTATCCAGAATCCTCACCATTTCCCACTGGCGGGCACGGTGTGATGTCGTCGGGGCAGATAAACTATAATTGATATCTATAGTTGCTTCCGTCGGATTGGTAATGCGAGTAAGGAGATTGGCACCACCAGACTGGTTATATCGAACATAGGTCTTACCATTGTCGGCTCTAAATACATAGTCTAATAATCCATCACCATTCATATCAGTCCAGCGGCTGTCCTCCACGCTTACAGACTCGGACCAAGGTGTTGATTGGATGCCAAAAGTCAGTTTACCGAAACCGAAAGAGAAACCTAAGGTAAGGGCAACATTGGCATGGCGGGAAAAGGTCTTAGTAACGGATATAGAGGAGTTGGGTATTATGATGCCTTCTCCCCAGAGATTATTGCCGACATTTAAGTAAATGATAAGGTCATTATTATTCAGTGTGACCACTTTATCCGGCAATCCGTCACCATTCACATCCATCAATTGGGTATTGGTGATGTTATTAGAAACCGATGTCCCCAATCCTCCGGAGATACTGACTTGTGCCAACGAAAATTCTTTCGGGAACTGATTCCAATCCCCTGTTTGCCTGAACAATGCTTCCGCATCACTGATCCATGGTTCAGCAGAAACCGAAATATCAACACTGCCGTTGGTGTTGGAACTGCTATTGATGAAGATATTACTTAAAGTATATGCACGTGAGAACTTATATCCTAAATTATACCAGACTGAATCCTTAGAAGCATCCACTCTATCGGGCAATCCATCACCATTGATATCCACGAAACTAATCTCTGTATCGGTATCGCTGGCACCACCGGAAACCCCCATACCATTTGAGGGGGTGTATTTTCCGTCTTTCACATTATTGCCAATCAGTTTTTCAAGCAATGCCGATGAGCCTGAGAAAGCATCACTGCCGGAGGTAGATATATTCACAAAGTTTGCAAAATTAGGCACGTATTGCAGTGTACCTATTCCTCCCCATGGAGTGCTATACTGAATACCACCCAACCCGACAAAATCAGGGAACCCGTCTCCGTTCATGTCCATGTAATCTATATCAACGCGGTTATAACCACGTGACAACGACCTATTGAATAAGACAGGTGCGCCTAATGATATCGCATGTTGGCAAGAGTAGCTTTTTTTGCGGACTACAACCGGTGGAGTGCCATTGGTTTCGGATTGAGGAATCGGGCTATCATAAATAGTGATTTCCTCAATAGAATCCCCTTGCACTGTTTCTATAGAACGCGAGTTGCTATGCAATGATTTTCCCAAGCGTCCCATATTACCATACGCAATCCATTCATTGGATTTGCAATCCGATTCAACAGGCACCCAGTACGTATTGGTTATCGGTTGATATATCCCTGCAGTATCAAAGAGATGGTAGATTTGCCTTCCCCAATCGGTGGAGGTGGTATCAATAGTAAGAATCCCTAAATTTTGGAACAAAGAGGCGGACGAATTGGCTCTTTGAGCTGCTTGCAAAGTTGTATTATATAATGAATCCGGAACAATAATGCTTGTATCTTGCATGTCATTATAGGCAAATTGACCCCAGCCTTTGTGTAGAGGTCCAAATAACTTGCGGTAGGGCGAATTTTCATTAGGATATATGGATGTATAGTCTTTTGAGATATCCGGATGATAATGAAGGGTATCGGCGACAAAAGAAGTATCCGAATTCGGGAACGTAGAGGCGAAGTCTAAATCTGCATATATTTCAACGTCACTCCACTGCGGCTCCGGGTAATGGATAACAGGTAGTGCCGGTAGATTGGGAGGAGTTGGAAAAAGAGGATGGGACTGGGATTCAGAAGTTCTCGGATACGTGGCATATATGACCACTTTTTCATTGGCATGTAAGCCCTGCAGATGCAGCGTATCCTGCACCCATTGAGGAGTGATAGGTTGTAATGGATTATGTGTATTTGTAAGTGTATATGTTTTAGAATCGCGAAGATGTACTTGCTGCAATGTGTCAATGACCTGGACTAATACCCTAATGGGAGTAAAAACATCCGTTTTGACATGGATTGTCAGATAGGCATCTCCGTCCTTGGGAGCCATAAAATGTTTCTCTCCGGTACAGAGAAAATCTGCTTTAGAGTTGTATATTGTGGTTGAATCAATATATTGGATGCAATGCTGCCAATAGGTATTATCATATTGATTGTCTTTACCGGAGCGCAGGCGAAAGAAGATAATGTCCCCCGCCGAAACCTGAATGGTGTCTAACAATGTGTGATTGAGATAACCATCTTCGGAGATTTCACCATTATATACTATCGTATTGGTAGCAGCATGTAAATGGATACTATCGGCTTGTGGCACGACAGAATGGCTATGTTGTATAATATATTTGACACCATCCGCTTTTCGCGATAATTGGCGGGATGAGGAATGATCCTCAAGTAATCGGATAGTATCCCGCAAAATAACAGGGCCGGCATATGGTGCGACCCAAACACGAACCATGTCTATCGTAGAGTCCACAGGCATTTCCTCACAGATGTAATCCAATCTATATACACTAATAGAATCGCCCTCTGCTCGATAAATCATACTGCCAGGATTGTTCATAGTGGCAGATGTATCACCGATAGATGTAGCCCCACCATTGTATTCGAAAGTTGGACCGATTGGCATAATAGAGTCATCACCAAAAGTCAAGGTCGGATAAATAATGGTACTATCCTTAATCTCTTCCTCTTGCGAGTCATTGAAACTGAAATAATTATACAATTTATCGTAGGCATATTTTGTTACAAAAGTTTCTTTAACATAGCAATCAAGGTGTTCATCTACCCCTCCGGTAATAGTAGAAGTACCACATATACTCCCATGAATGGCAACGGAGTTTGTACTGTCGGCGTCATAGGGTATAAAAGTGGGGATGTTATTGACTAAATGGTTGATTAATAACCGGTCATTGGCAACCATATCCGGCAGACCATCGCCATTAACGTCCGTAAAATAAGTGTCTGTATAAGTAAATGAATGGGGATTAGAATAACTAAGATTCGCCCCGATAGAGGCTTGCAGACCCCACGTGTGCGTGGATGTAACCTCATGCGACAATCTGTGAATGCCTGGAATAGGTACAGCATCAGCAAAGATTATGTCCGACTGATTGCTGTTATATAGCTGCTTTTTGTACCAAATAGTATCATTATTTTCCGATACGATGTCCGTCAAACCATCTCCATCCAAATCCAATAGCATGAATTTGGCAGCCCCTTGGCTCCGGCTATAGGAATAATTACCACCGCCGGAAAATATGGTAGTAGTCGTGCCGATAGGCAATCCTACCGTTCCCGTGCCGCCAATATTCCAACTCGCACTATAGGTTTCATTGATATGGGGAACGGGTGTACCTGGGATTAAAACAGCATTACCTAGCAGATTGGCAGACGGGGCATCCTTGTAATCAAAAGTAGTAGCGCTTCCCAGATAATCCCCTAAAGATGTATGGTAGAATAATTCGCAATGACGACATTCTCCGTCATTGACATTATAAGGTAGTGAATCTAATTTGATGATACTATTTAAACGGTATTTATATAAATTAGAAGCTGTCGGATTGTCGTAGCAGAAAAAATAATTGGCGATATCTTCAGCTAATTTATCCTCTTTATGTCCCAAAGGGTGATAGTCTATGCGTAAACGACATAGGTTTCGGTTATACACTTGCAAGACGCCTAATCGCCCGGATGTAAAGCCATTAAATTTAGTGTTATACGACAATTTAATAGCATATCGGGGGAGAACAACCGAATTGGGAGAGATATGAAATGTGTACAAAATCTGACTCACATATACGACATTGTCTTCAACATAATTCTGATAAATGATTGCATTTCCCCAAGGGTCTACACTTGCAGTGGCAGCCCAATAAGCAATACATCCCTCTTCAGTTCTAACCACACTATTCTCATCTATATGGTCTTTATTAAGATCGAACGGATCAAATTCTCGTCCGTAGTAGGTGGTGATTCCTTGCGTGTCGGTAACTTTCCACCAATATGATGTCGGGTCAAAACCATAGCGGAATATGCGTACTTGATTTTTAGTATCTCGGGGATAGAATCTCACTCGTCCACCTTTTCGCAACTCAAAATTATCGGACTGAAATGGAAGTGGGATAGCTTCATTATTATGCTCATCTCTCCACAGAATTTGTTCCCCATTAACTAAATATTGTTCGGTTTCGTATACCGGATCATAACGAGGAACTCCCCAACGCGTATCAATCGTAATAGCAGGTGTGTTGAGGCTCCATCCAACGCCTAACATCCCATCGCCTGCGGCACTACTATAGTGCAAATCAATATTGGGTTGCATACCATTGCGTCCCTTGGGTAGGACTATCGGATAGGTAACCTCTGCAGTGCCGCGGTTATTGGGTGTTGGTGGGGCAATCATCGGCGTACCAAACAACGGATTAGCATTCGGGATATCCGTCATGGCAGTAGGAACATATGCTTTGCTCTCAGGCATTTCAGGGACTTTGATGATGGCATTGGCAAAGTCCGTGAAGTGGGTTGTCAAAGAGGTAATGGTATGTCGAAGTGTGTCCACATTTACCCGATACAACATCTGCCATCGCGCATCAAGTTCGTCATAGTAGCAGGTGTAGATGTCTAACGGGCTATAACCAATCGGTAGGCGCAAAGGGTCGTAGGCTATGGTGATATAAGCCGGCGAGAGCGTGTCAAAGTGTTCACCATTGGGTAACAAACGAATGCCATCGCAGAAGCGACTGACATTCTCCATATTAGATGGCATCATCATACCGCTCTTATACGGAAGCATGGATACCTGTATGTCCACTCCATGCGCCAAGCTTCCGCTATCAGCAGTTAGGGAAAAAAACGGTATTTGGATATCTACCGGAGCATAGGCTTCATAGGAAAAGGTTCCTTTATACGGATTAACCAACTGGCTGTTATCAACAACTTGCTCGGAGAAAGTTTCTGCATGGAGAGTTAAACTCATCATGACAATAGTGAATGAAAATAAGTGACTTATGCGTTTCATAGTATACATGTTTTTAATGTTTTTTGTCCTGTATAGAATAAGAAAGTGTCGTTGAGATAGTCTCTTTTAATATATCATCGGAAATATTTTCTTTGTTTTCCATTAGAATCTCCTGTAGCCATAATAGGGCTTTCTTTCCTAAAGGTCTTTTTCTATGCCCCTCATAATATTTTATTAAACAAGGTAGTAAATCTTTATATGCCGGTTGGTAATCATATTGGTCAATCATAAAAATTGAATAAATGATATAGTATCCCTCATCATCATTCTCCATGAGTTCTTTATATGCAAGAGTGTCACCATTGTTTTCTATAGCCATTGTTAGGTGATAATTTCTTCGTCTTCCCCATTTCTTTACAAGAGAGTCGTGCTTATGTACATAAATGTCTTCTGAAACGGCATCCCTCCAAAAAGGTAAAATATATTGCTCCAACGAATCCACCGAAACGCCAGAAACCTGTTGCAGATAATATTTACCCAAGATAGTGTCCTTAGGGACAATATCTCCTTTCAAGAATTCCCATCCGGCTACTAACCAATTACCTTTACATGGCTTTTCGATGATGGCTTGATAAAGACAATTTTTCATAATTGACTTAGCGAAACCATTCGGCTTTCGGTTTTGTACTTCATAGAAACTTTTAATATATAAAAACATGCCATCTGCGAACTCCTTCATGTTTTCTTCATCTTGAAGATATAGCATGTACGGGATAGAAGTTCCTTCTAAAGTTAAATCATAGTATGTTAGAAAGCAGTTTACATCACCGGCCGTGTTGATGAGACTAAAGATGTTATCGCAATCAAGTGTACGATAAATGCCGCCGTCATAGATACCCACTTGACATTTAGACTCACTAGAGACATCTGCATAAATGCCTATTAGGTATATGTGCAGAAACCCGATTATCAATAGCCATTTCCTCTTATTCATAGTGTTAAAATTTAAAGTCCTTCTATATGAAAATTTTCAGGTTTTGAAGCGTTCGGTTTAGTTGAGCCATCAAAACTTATAATAGGATTGCCTTCGCGAAAGATGGTCCATGCCCCGACACCGTCTGTCGTTAAAATAGTTTTACCTTTCTCATTTGTAACTGTTTTGGTTTTATATGTCCCCAATTCTTTATTTGTCACCTTATCTACAGCGACATTTTCATTTGGAGCAATTACGATAGTGTTGGGTAACTGCTCTGAAAGTTGTTGAGCAAGACTATTTTCTCCTTTCCCTGTTTCACAGGCATGTAATACTATCACGGCTTGAGTTCCTTCTGTAAGATGCTTTTGCCATGCCTCGCTCCCAAGAAAGACAAATTCATTTAAAAAGGTAAGTACCTTCCCTACGCTATTCGCCATTATTGTTTCACTTGTTGCATCATTGTAAAATTGAATAGAATTACTACTTCCGTGAGCCCAAATGTGAATTGATGGAACGTTATCCTTGTAATTACTCGCACCATTGCGTAATGTTTCATCTATCACAGGATGAAGAAATACATGCTTCTCCCTTCCATCGGGATCGATAAATTTCACCGGATTCCAGTTGCAATAGGCATAGGGTGTGATGCCAGGATAGGCATTGGCGTTAACCACAATTATTAAAAAGATAAAGGATACGAATATAGATTGTTTCATGTTCACAGATTTTTGGATGAATAGTTACTATTGTTTCGATAAATTATCGCAACACCAGTATTGCTACCAAACTCCCAGAGCACTTTTTATTTTATACATAGTGAAGGAACAAGCAAGTTGTGGTCAGCAAAAGGAAAAATTAATGTAGGGCAGAAAATGTGATTCATGAAACATCTATACTATTCTGTAAATTAGCCTGTTTTTGCTGATATTTCTTTCTCAATTTAAATATTTGCAGAGGAGAAAAATGAGGACAAACCACCAATCTATATTGATTAGAGAATGTAAAGGCATCATAACAATCTGCCCATGGATCTTGGAATAAAGGATCAGATGGGTCATAATAATATCCTCCAACACCTTGCATAAATGTATCAAAAACTTCTATATCATAATATAATTTTGAAAAACTCACATACATGCCCATAATTGAATCGTATATCTCTTCATATGTATAATAAGGGTAGAAGGATGAAATAGGATCAAAAATTCTAGACCATATATGTGTGATACTTGTGTAAAAAATGGCATAGTTCTGTACAAAATTCCCCCCTCTAAAAAAAATGGGCATTTTATCATGAACAAATTGGGGTGCAAATTCGAAGAGAAAAACATCCTTACGTTTTAACCAATTAGTATCATTCCAATAAGGTACTACACTATCTGCGCATACATAATAGTGTGAATCTCCTGAGCCATACATATTTATTACAATCGGATTTTTGATAATCATCTGACCGATGCTGTAGCGATAATAAATTTCCGGTTCTGTTATGACTCGTGTACATGAAGAACATACTAGAACTATTCCTATACAAAAAACTATTCGAAGAAAGAAACTATTTTTTGCCATAATGATTTATTACTTTGATTATTATGTGAATTCATTAGTGTCCACTAAACAAAATTTGGATAGTCTATAATATATTGTATTTAAGCACTTTATACCCGAAAATGTGCCGTGGGGCTTATTTTTAAAAGTTGAAAATTCGATATTCATTTATTAAGATATTTCGAATGGTATCACATAAAATGGTTCAAAAACATATCATATTTTAAGATGATTGCTTTGAAGCAAATTATAGTGGACACTAATGAAAATAAATATAAAGTGAAAAAGTTTGTGGTCTTATTATTTGTAGCGTGTTTTTCAACGCTAACTTATGCCGATAGTCTTATTGATTATCAATTTCAGATTAGAGAATTTCGTTGGGGAAACAGTCGCTATGATTTGCTAAAGACTTAATTGAGGTTGAAGACGATACTATTCGTCTCACATATAGATATGGTTCAGGAGAACTCACAATTGAAATTAATCAATACGGAGCTATAGTTCATTATTCGTATGGCGGGAAATACCAAATATGGAAGGAAAAATAGTGGGCAACTTTGATAATAACATAAAACATTAACGAACTATTGTAAGTAAGAATATGTCTTTTTATTATAAATATATGGGAATGGGTAAGCCTCGTTCCAAGAGGTATGAATACACAAAGGATGTATTTGTGAATTCTCGACTCTACATGGGAAAGTATGCTGACATGAATGATCCAATGGAAGCTTTCTATAACGGGAATCTATTAACAATGACTGAAATATCAGATATTCGTAATGGGAAACCTAATTTGCGAATGTGTTGCTTGTCTCGAACATACTCTGATATACTTATGTGGGCATATTATGCAGATTCTCATAAAGGAATTTGTGTAGAAGTGGAGGTGAATGATACAAATGCAAAAAAATGCACGGTCGAATATGATAAACATCTGTATCAACCTCAGAACCATTCTACTACCACCATTTATGAAATAATGTCCCATAAATTACAACCATGGAGGAATGAGCAAGAAATTAGATATTTGCGTAACCTAAATTATGGAGATGATAGTATTCAGTTCCTTGATGTGCGTATAAATCGAGTTTTCGTAGGGTGTTTGCTCTCTAAAACAGATGTCATTATTTACCAAAAAAGAATTAAACGCTGGCTCAAACAAAATGGCTATGCAAATGTCCCCATAATACAAGTGCAGCGTGGAGATTTGACTTATTGGAATGGAAGAAATAGATCACCTTTATTTTAACATCAGGATTTATGGCATACTTTGATAAATATGGAGTAGAGTTTGCGGATGACAGAAAAACTCTTGTGAAATGCCCGAGAGATTTAAAGGGTGAGTATGTAATTCCTGATGGCGTTACAAGCATTGGAAATAGTGCTTTCTTGTGGTGCGAAGGTCTGACCTCTATCACTATCCCCAATAGCGTCACAAGCATTGAAAATTATGCTTTCGCTGGTTGTGAAGGTCTGACCTCTATCATTATCCCTAACAGCGTCACAAGTATTGAACAGGCTGCTTTCGATGCCGTACCTAATATTGTATATACTGGTACAGCGATAGGTTCTCCATGGGGAGCAAAGGGTATAAATGGATATGTGGACGGATACTTGGTATATGCTGATGTCTCAAAATCTATTTTGCTTGCATGTTCTACACAAGTAGAAGGAGAGATTGTAATCCCCAATAGCGTCACAAGCATTGGAAATTCTGCTTTTGCTGGTTGCGAAGGTCTGACCGCTATCACTATCCCCAATGGTGTTACAAGTATTGGAGATGAAGCTTTTTGGTGTTGCAAAGGTCTGACCGCTATCACTATCCCCAATAGCGTCACAAGCATTGGAAATTATGCCTTCGCTGGTTGTAGCAGTTTGCCTGTAGAAGATAACTTGCGCTATGCAGATACCTATTTAGTTGAGGCAGTTGATAACACTCTTTCTGCCTATACAATTAAAGAAGGAACAAAATGGATTGGACGCAATGCTTTTAAGGGTTGCACTGGTCTGACCTCGATCACTATCCCCAATGGTGTTACAAGTATTGGAGATGAAGCTTTTGAGGGTTGTACTAGTTTGACCTCTATCACCATCCCTAACAGCGTTAGATGTATAGGATTAGGTATCTTCCGAGAATGCTCAAAATTAAAGTACATAACTTTACCTAACTCTATAACGCAAATAGGTAAGCAATCTTTTTATGATTGTACATCCCTTGAAGAAATTACTTTATCTCAACATCTCTCGGAAATACCAGATTGGTGCTTTAGAGGATGCGAAAATCTAAAATCGTTATCCATCCCTCCTACAATAAAAGCCATAGGTACAAAATCTATCATATTTTGTAAGTCTTTAACATCTTTAATCATCCCAGAAGGTGTAACAAGCATAAAAGAATATGCCATTTGGGATTGCCGCAATTTGCGTTCTATTACATTGCCTCATTCACTCCAATTAGTTGAGAAGAATGCACTATATGACTTACCCTCATTAAAAGAGGTCTGTATTCCTTATGGACAACGCGCCCGTTTCATGGAAATGGGGCTGGAGAGTTTTGCAGATATTATTGTAGAACGAGACAATGAAGAATTAACCATCCTTTTCAACCTTGCAAAAGCATATGAGTTTGGAGTCGGTATATCGCAGAGTATTCCACAAGCACTTGTAATTTATATCCAAGCAGCCGAAAAAGGAAGCGCCGAGGCGGCGTATCACCTCGGGAAATGGTATGAAGAGGGGGAATATGTACCACAAGACTTACCAAAAGCATTAGAATATTTTCTGCAAGCAGCAAAATCTGGGTTCTTTAACGCACAAAAACAAGCCGAGAGGGTACAAACAACTATTGTACAAATTCAAGCAGAAGAACAACGAGCCGAAGAATTGCGCAAGCAAGAGGAGGGGAAAAGGCGAAAAATAGAGGAAGATAAACGCTATGCTGAACAACTACGTCAACAACAAGAGGCACAGCGTATAAATACATTGTTCTTCGATACAGAAACCACAGGTGTTCCATGGAACTACAAAGCACCAGTCTCCAATACCGCTAATTGGCCGCGTTTAGTGCAATTGGCTTGGATTATAACCGACAATGATGGTCATATCTTAAAACGCAAATCGGTAATTATTCAGCCGAATGGATTTATTATTCCCAATGATGCTGCTTCAGTTCATGGTATTACAACCGAAAGAGCACAACGGGAAGGGCAACCCTTATACAAGGTCTTGGAAGAGTTTTATACCGATTTGAATTTTGCAGAAAAAGTGGTCGGGCATAATATCGACTTTGACCAACATATAGTTGGCGCAGAAATGTATCGTTTAGCGATGGATTATGACCTATTAATGAAGAAAACATGCATTTGCACTATGAAATCCACTACCGATTACTGTGCCATTCCTAATCCAAATACCTATCATGGCGGTTACAAGTGGCCATCTTTGCAAGAGTTATATCGCAAATTATTCGGGTGCAACTTTGATGACGCTCATGATGCATTAGCAGATATTACCGCCACCAAAGAATGTTTCTTTGAACTCCGCAAGCGAAGGATAATATAGTAAACAAAGCAAGACGACAATAGTTCGTTAAAAATTTGACGTTATTCAATACGCTAGGCGGTGGCTTTAAGTCCATATAGCAAGAGTCCTTTGATGGCTTTTTGTCCGAGCCAACAAACCTCTTGAATCAAATAGTCCGGTAGTACTTAACTGCCATAAAATAAATCTATTATTTAAAATTTAACGAACTATTGATTCTATCAAATGCCAATAGAAATCATTGAAGCCATACATAAGCGGAAAACTACTTTCCCCGCACCGGAAGAAGCAATAGATAAGGCAAATGCTTGCAATGCCTTATCTCGTGATATTTATACAGACAATACTCGTTTTATTTACGAACTATTGCAAAATGCGGATGATGCAAGTTGTAAGTCCGGTTCACTCACTTTTAATTTAGAATTTGTGGGAGACTACCTTATTGTTTCTCACAAAGGAAAAGCCTTTGATGAAAATGATGTTGAATCAATCTGTAGTATAGGTGATGGAAGCAAGTCTGCGGATAGCGAACAAACCGGTTTTAAGGGGATCGGCTTTAAGTCGGTATTTGCATATTCCGACTTGGTTATTATCAAGAGTGGTGATTTTTGTTTTAAATTCGATAAGGAAGAATCCAATAATTTTTGGGATGATAAATGGGGCATTAAAAACTCTTGGCAACAAATGCGTAGAAGCAAAGGTAAAACAGATAAAGTTAGTATGCCTTGGCAAATTATACCAATCAGCACAGATATTCCTCACACCATTCTGGCAAATAAATTGTTTGGATATACGGTTTCAACAATTATCAAATGTAAGAAGACAGAAGAGTTAAAAGAATCTGTGCAGAATTTATTTTCTTCCGCACAGTTGATTTTATTTCTTAGAAGTAAGAATGTGAATGTAATTATTAACACAGGAAATATACTGCAAATTGAGAAAAGAACGACTAATGATGTTACTACAATTTCAAAAAACGGGGAAATAATAAGTCGGTGGCTTATGCATGCGACTATCCCATTTGATGTCCCATCGCACATACGTGAACAAATGGAAGAAGATAAAGATCATTATCCCGAAAAACTTCGAGAAGCGACGAAAGCATCTATATCTTTTGCCATTAGTTTAGAAAAAGGAAAAATTAAGAAACTTGATAATGAAACGAACAATATATATTCTTTCTTACCCACATCGGTTAATTCTTACGATTTCCCCTTTATTGTTAACTCAAACTTCATAACTGATGCAGGACGCCAAAATTTGCATCAAGATTATGTCTGGAATCAATGGCTATTTGAAGAAATGCCAAAGCACTACTTAACATGGATTGGGAAAATCGCAAAAGAAGGCAAATATGGTTTAGATTTTCTAAAAGTCATTGTGAAAAAATCGGGGGCTTATGATAAACTTGCTAAAGTTTATGATACAGGAATGTCAGAGGCGTTGGCGACAATCGCCATATTGCCACAATGGGGCACACTGTTAAAAGTAAGTGAAGCGGTTTTTGACAAAACCCTAATATCAGATTACATAGACAAGAATGTGGTTATAGATTATCTATGTACTAAGGATGACAAATATAGATTATCAAAATTACTTGATAATGGGTATATGCCATATCATACCAAATTGGATAATTTAGGTGTTATGGTATTCAAAGAGGAAGAATTAAAAGAATTGATATCATCAGAGACATTTGCTAACGCCCAAAATGAAACTGAAAATGTAAAGTTAATAAAATTCTTAAGTCATAGATACGATTTGGTAGATGATAAAGAGGAAACGATATCATGGCTGCAACTAACTCCATTTTTACTATCTGATAATGGTATTTTATTAACTCCCAAACAACTTTGTTTTCCCAATATTACAGCTAACGAAAACAATGATGTGGACATTTTCTCTAAAACTGTTTATAATTCACTTTCTAACGATGAAATATCTTGGTTAAGACAAATTGGAGTATCAGATATTTCAGACACAAGCCTCATTGATACGGGAAAATTGTTTGTGGCAGGATTTATTACAACAAATAATGTTTTAACAATTACCAATTATATTTTCTCTTTATTTAGGCAAGGTCAAATTACGGACGAACACTATAGTAAATTGAGAGAACTTAAGGTATTAAGCACAAATGGAAATTTAATTTACGCCGAAAATTCTTATTTTTCCAGTGCTTATTCTCCAAAATTAGACATCGAACAGGAGTACAAAAAAGATTGGTATTTATCATACGAATATGTGACAAGCGATGATTCTCTAAAAGATTGGAAGTATTTTTTTGAGAAAATTGGTGTGTCTCAAAATGTGGTAATTGAATCACCTGATATAAAACTCGGTAGCTGGCTCTTTTTAGACTCAATTTCTGAAATTAGAAAAGAATACTTAAGACAATTATTTACAGAACTTAAGACAATCCCAGGAGAATGGGACTGGGAGGGGCGAGCATATGCAAAATTTAATTCTATCAAAATTTTAGATGAAGCTATTGAAAATTATACATTTGCGTCAAAAGTATGGAATGCTATATTCAACAATGACAATTTAGATAGAGATTTATTATTTTCGGATATTTCAGTAAGAAAATATTACACTTGGGAAAGAAAATCATATACCTCTTGGTTAGTCGAAAATAAAAAAGTAATTCCAACCTCCCTACATGATTGTAGGATATCTAATGAAGTATATACTAATACTATCCCTCATATAAAAGAAATAGCGTCTGATATTTTACCCATTATTGACTATGATGCACCGCTTGTAGAAACATGGCAAGAATATTTATCATTAAAAAAAGAACTAAATCTATCTGATTATTTAATTTTTCTAGAAAAATATTCAGAAATGGAATTAGCAATAGATGATATTAGAATGCGAACCAACTTAGTGTATGGAGTATTATGCAATTTATTACCTACATTTACAAATGATCAAAAAGAAACTATTAAGCAATGGGCATCAACGCACAAGCTTCTTGCAAAAGACAACAATTTCTACTATCCGTCGGAGCTTTCATACATAACGATACCCGGTTTTAATGCACAAAAAGAAATTTATGCAGAAAGTGTTGATGCAGACATGCTTAAGTTATTCCGCCTATTTGGTGTAACTGTAATAGATAATTTTGATACGAATATTGTTGGAGAGGCACAAGAAGATAATCTAAAAAAACGACTTTACGATAGTGCTCCATTATTGGCTATACTTAGCAAGAAAGACCGTTCATTTAGAGATGAGGTAAATAAAATCAAAGAAAGAATCTCTGAATTATCAATTATGCATGCCTCATCCATACAGTTAACTTATGGAGATAATAATGATGTTCAAGAGCGAACTACATTTTACGATAGTGATAAAAAATACTTTTATTTTACTGGAGATTGGGAAAAGCCTCGTGTCATTATGAATCTTGTAGAACCACTTTGTGAAATTTTGCATATCAAGAAATCTTATACAAATCTTCTGTCTGTCATTCTTTCTGAACCGAATTTCAACGATAATAAAAAGTATTTGGAAGAAAATGGATTTGATATTAGTTATGTTACAGAAGAATACCTGCCTGTAGTTTCCACGACATTCAAAGGATTGTCTGCGAGAGAAGAGATAGAACTTATCAATGGTGATATACAAGAAGGTAATATGCCTTCTGACGGAGTTGGTGGAGATAGGCGTATATCGTATGCAGAGGAAGCTCAGAAACGAATAATGGAGTTACTGAAACAAAATGATTGTTCGTATGATAATGGCAACCATAGTTATACTGTTCTCTATTCTATAAAAAGACCAGACGGCACATCGAGTAAGGCTATTATGAAGAGTGCAAAAGGAGGTTATTTATATTTCACACCGCGTGAATGGTTAGAGTTAGCATGCGATAATGCTATGTTGCTAATCGTTGATCAAAATAACCAAGTACGAAATGTACGCTTAGAAGAATTAGAAGAAAGTAATGATCATTTCCACATGCGATTTGACACACAAGTGTTTGCTGTTAGAAGTAATCTTAAAGTATTCGCTCAATTTTTCCGTCCTTTGCCACAAGGTAGTGCATACTTTGTATTTAGCGTTCCTTATGGCTTTAGCAAGGCTAATTATTTAGAGGAGTTTGGTTTAGATAAACAAAACACCTCTGCAATTGAAGTTACTAATGACGATATAAATATGCTATCATAATGAACATAAATAGAAAAGAACATTATCAGTTTCTTGAAGAAGAATTACGCGCCCAAACAGAGCAATTTGGTCAGAAATTAGACACAAGTGCTACTTATCTGCGTGAAACAAAAGGAGAATTATTTGCTGCTCAATATATTAAATTTGAGAATGGAGAAATGATACTCAAATTCTCCAATAGATATAGTATTCCTCGAAAGGGAGAATATCTTTACTGTTTTACTGTTCCACAGACATTACGCAATCCACACAACTGGGCTAATATGACCTATGGCGATTTGGTAAAGCAAAAAGGTACTTTTTCTGAAGTTGTATGTATTTGGCAAGCACCAGTCAAAGACAATTTTGATTTCTGTATTGCAGGATTTAGAGGTATTGATACAGAATTTGCAGAGAGTATATTAGGGGGTGAGGGAATGATTGTTCTATTAGGACCTAACAAACCACCGTATGAATACATTGCCAATTTACAGAGAATCGTAAATAAATCAAATGATGAAAGAATTGAGGCTATTTTAGAAAATGAATATACTGCTTCAAAGTTTGACCCATACTTGTTGGACGACAAAGTGGATATTACTAACTATATAATTACTCAATTGGCATTATCAAATATGCTTATTCTGCAAGGACCTCCCGGTACCGGCAAAACATATCAGATAGCACAATTATGTCAAAAACTGTGTGCACAAGGCTTGTCTGTATTAGTTACAGCACTTACTAATCGAGCACTGATTGAAGTTGCAAGCAAGGATTCATTGAAAAAAATGTTAGAAGATGGGAAAATACATAAAACAAACCTTTCCGTTGATGAAGCAAAAGAACTCCCGAATCTTCTTAATACCAAACAACTGTGTGCAGAAACAGGACACTTGATGCTTTCAACATTTTATATAACAAGTGGAGAAGCTGTAAACACATTGGGAACATCTCCCTTTGATGTAGTCATAATGGATGAAGCAAGTCAGGCACTACTCGGAATGTTTGCTGCTACTAAATTATTAGGCAAAAAATGTATATATGTAGGTGATATCAACCAACTTCCTCCTGTAATCTCAATAAATGAAGATAAGGTGTCGCGAAGAAATTATCAACCGTATATTGATGGTTTAGTTACAATATGTAATACGGTAAATATCCCATCTTATAGACTGATAGAAACATTTCGATTGCCACCGAGAGCGGCTTATTTTACCGGCATATTTTATGACAATACACTCAAGTCAAAATCAGATTCCTCAATCAAATTATCATTTCCAGATTTACCTGAAAATATATCTGCTTTATTCAATAGAGAAGGTGGGCCGACATTAGTAAAAACAGAGCTTCCATTAGGAGATAAAAAACCAACTTCAGCATTAGCAATTGCTACTATCTTAACAACAACATTATTGTGTCGGAAAGAACGATTGCATATTTCTGTATTATCCTCATACGTAGAAACTACGAAAGCACTACAACGCGCAATCTATCAAACAGTAGGGAATCATAACAACTTGCTAATTGATACAGTTTCACGCATCCAAGGTCTAACTACAGATGTCGTTATATACGTAATTCCTAACACTGGATATGGTTGGACATTAGAACGCCGTCTTTTTAATGTGGCTACAAGTCGAGCCAGAAGACATACTATTATTATTGCAGACACAAACATAGTTTCTGCTAATTCATCTTTGATTGATTCAGATGTAAGAAACTTCTTGAATAAACTAAACTCTGAGCATTCAGTTTATATTGCTATAAATCAAGATAAAGTTGCTATTGAGGCTTGCATAGAAAGTAATGATGTTCCAACCAACACTTCAATGCTAATCGAAGAATCAAAACAATTACCTGCAACTGAAGAAAACGTTATTACAGATAATCCTAATTTCATTGAAACCGAAGTTCCAAAAATAGGAGTTAAAGTGGTAGGTTTTATTGATTTAGAAAAGATACAGCCAGAAAAGAGAAAGAACCCTTCAACAAAAGCAGTGTATATAATTGACACAAATGTGTTTGTTGATAGCCCTGATATATGCAACAAATTAGGAAATGACAATCAAATCATTCTCTCCGCTAAAGTTATTGACGAATTAGATAAGCTGAAAATCACGCTATCAGATGAAGAAAAAGAGAATGTAAACAAAGCACTTAAAAATCTCAATCGGGCAATTGACCAACCCAACGTAACATTTGAAGTTGCTAACACACAACTACTACCACCTGACTTTAACCGCAAATCACCAGATAATATGATTTTGTCTGTAGCACTCAAATATAAATCCGACAACCCAATTTTACTCACTTCCGACAACGGCTTGCAAATTAAGGCAAAGGGACTTGGTATTAGAACACAATCCTTAAGTACTTTTCTGAAAAGAATTATCTTTTAACGGCAAAACAATGAAAGAAACCCTTGAAGATAATAAAACTTATTTAGAAGCGTTTCGCACGAACGACCAGCGGACAATGAGTCGGTGCTACTCGCGCTTCAAGCCGG
>ERZ842401.3387-NODE-3387-length-19877-cov-14.219705_pt1 | contig 19877 bp, 16 predicted proteins | sample MGYA00521270_ERZ842401 | MGnify/ENA primary metagenome ERZ842401 (study PRJEB31892, sample SAMEA3878208) | bioreactor metagenome | biome: Moose rumen | place: Sweden | collected 2011-10 | study: EMG produced TPA metagenomics assembly of the PRJEB12797 data set... | reverse complement strand
TGATTCATAACCTGATGGAATTAGAGGAAGGCACTACCATCGATACCATCTATTTGGAGTGTCAGCGTGAGTTCCAGGAGCGCTACTTCAGCATGAAGCCTAATGAGTGGCGGCATCTGGTGAGAGATTATGTAAGAGAAGTAACAGAGCGTCCTAACCTACAAGAAAATGAATTGTTCCGATTTTCTATGGCAGGGTAAAGACAATCGAAGACAATCGACCGCCTTGCCTATCAACTCAACAGCTTGACGGAGGATAATCAAAAATAATAGGAGGATGAAGAAAATGAAACCGCGAACTAAGAGAACGGATGCAAGAGGTGACGTAAAAGCATCTTGTCGACGACCAACAACAAAAAAACGGCGCACCCGAAATAGGATGCGCCGCCTTTTCTATGTCGCTGTGAACACTACTGGATGGTCCAGTCTTCCTGCGACTTGCGCAGATAGTCCTTGTAGCGGATGCGAGCCGAACGCTTCGTGTTGGCGAAGAGCTCTTCGGCCTCATCGGGGAACAGCTTGTGGACAGAGTTGTAACGAACCTCACCCATGAGGAAGTCGTGGAACTTGCTCCAGTCGGGCTCCTTCGAATCGAGTACGAACGGGGTCTTTCCTTCGCTTGCCAGTTCCGGATTGAAGCGCCACAGATGCCAGTAACCGCACTCTACAGCCTTCTTCTCTTCCTCCTGGCTCTTGCCCATACCAGCCTTCAGACCGTGGTTGATACACGGAGCGTAGGCGATGACAACGCTGGGTCCGGGATAAGCCTCAGCCTCACGGATGGCGCGCAGACACTGTGCATGGTCGGCACCCATAGCAATCTGAGCCACATAAACGTAACCATAGCTGCAGGCAATGAGTCCCAGATCCTTCTTGCGGACGCGCTTACCACGAGCGGCAAACTGAGCGATGGCACCCATCGGCGTTGCCTTAGAAGCCTGACCACCCGTATTGGAGTAAACCTCGGTATCAAGTACGAGGATATTGACGTCCTCGCCACTGGCAATCACATGGTCGAGACCACCGTAACCGATATCGTAGCTGGCACCGTCGCCACCGATGATCCACTGCGAACGCTTCACCAGATAGTGGTCGAGCGTGGTCAGTTCCTGGCAGAACGAGCATCCAGCCTCTGCACGGCTATGGATGAACTGGCGCAGCTTAGGCGCAATCTCAAGAGTCTTCTCTGCATTCTCGCGGTTATCAATCCACTCCTTAGCCAAAGCACGGAAGGCTGCGGGGCATACTTCCTGAGTAGCCAACGTGAGCAGATTGGCTACACGCTTCTTCATCTTCTTGTTGGCCATCACCATACCCATACCAAATTCGCAGAAGTCTTCGAACAACGAGTTGTTGAAGGCAGGTCCCTGACCCTTGGCATTGGTGGTATACGGTGTTGAGGGGAGCGATGCAGAATAGATAGAAGAGCAACCCGTAGCGTTGGCAATCATCTCGCGGTCGCCGAAGAGCTGGCTGATGAGCTTCACATATGGTGTTTCACCACAACCAGAGCAAGCGCCCGAGAACTCAAACAGCGGCTGAGCGAACTGAGAGTTCTTCACACTCTGCTTGATGTCTACCAGATGCTGCTTCGATTTCACCTGCTTCACACAGTAGTTCCACTTCTTTGCCTCCACCTGCACGTTCTCATCGTACGGATTGAAGGGAACCATCGTCAGAGCCTTACCCGTCTTCGGGTTGCCCGGACAGATGTCGGCGCAGTTACCGCAGCCAAGACAGTCGAGCACGGAAATCTGGATGGCGAAGTGCATACCCTTCATGGCAGCAGGAGCCTTCATCTCGATGGTGTTGCCATCGTAGCCCTTTACCTCCTTATTGTCGAAGACGAACGGACGGATAGCAGCATGCGGGCAAACGTAAGCACACTGGTTACACTGGATACAGTTGTCGATATTCCATACCGGCACCATCGTTTCCACACCACGCTTCTCGTAGGCAGCAGTACCTGTCTGCCATGTTCCGTCAACGGTATTGTGCTTCACGAAGTCGCTTACCTTCAGGAATTCACCCACCTGACCATTCAGCGGACGTACCAAGTCCTTGATGAATGCAGGAGCATCGTCCTCTACCACTTCATCATCGGGAAGGTTTGCCCACTCTGGATCAATCTCCAACTGAACGTATTCACCACCACGGTTGACGGCAGCATAGTTCTTGTTCACCACGTCTTCGCCCTTCTTTCCGTAAGACTTCAGAATAGCTTCCTTCATCTTGTCTACGGCCAGGTCAACGGGGATAACACCTGTGATGCGGAAGAATGCCGACTGCAGGATGGTATTGGTGCGGTTGCCCAGTCCAATCTCCTGAGCAATCTTCGTGGCATTGATGATGTAGACCGTGATATTGTTCTGAGCAAAGAATCTCTTCACCTTGTTCGGGATGAAGCGGATGAGTTCTCCGCCTTCGAAGATTGTGTTGAGCAGGAACGTACCGTTCTTCTGCAGTCCACGAGTCACGTCGTACATGTGGAGATAAGCCTGAACATGGCAAGCCACGAAGTTAGGTGTAGTGACGAAATAGGTAGAACGGATGGGCGTATCGCCGAAGCGTAGGTGCGAACAGGTGTAGCCACCCGACTTCTTCGAGTCGTAGTCGAAGTAAGCCTGGCAATATTTGTCGGTGTTGTTACCGATAATCTTCACCGAGTTCTTGTTGGCACCCACCGTACCGTCGGCACCGATACCGAAGAACTTAGCCTGGAACATGCCTTCGCCACCCAGCGGAATTTCCTCAACTTCGGGAAGGTTGGTGAAGGTGACGTCGTCGATGATACCCAGTGTGAAATGGTTCTTGGGCTCGGGAAGCGACAGATTGTTGAATACAGAGATAATCTGTGCGGGCGTGGTGTCACGCGAACCGAGGCCATAACGTCCGCCTACAATCATCGGGCGATTCTCACACTCGTAGAAGGCATCCTTCACATCGAGATAGAGCGGTTCGCCACTGGCACCGGGCTCCTTCGTGCGATCGAGTACGGCAATGCGCTTGACGGTCTTCGGAACCACCTCGAGCAGATGCTTCACAGAGAACGGACGATACAAGTGAACACTGACCATACCCACCTTCTGTCCGTTGGCATTGAGGTAGTCGATAGCCTCGCGAGCAGCGTCAGTAGCCGAACCCATCAGGATAATCATGCGGTCGGCATCCTCGGCTCCATAGTAAGAGAAGAGGTGATACTCGCGACCCGTAATCTTAGAAATCTTGCCCAGATACTTCTCCACCACTTCCGGCACGCTGTCGTAGTAGCTGTTGCAGGCCTCACGATGGGTGAAGAACGATTCGGGATTCTCTGCTGTACCACGCGTAACGGGGCGTTCGGGCGTCATAGCACGCTCGCGGAAACGCTTGATGTACTCATAGTTGACCAGCGGACGGATATCTTCCTGATCCATGATTTCCACCTTGTGATACTCATGAGATGTGCGGAAACCATCGAAGAAGTTAATAAACGGAACGCAAGTCTCTAATGTAGCGAGGTGGGCCACAGCTGTCAGGTCCATCACTTCCTGTACGGAGCCCTCACAGAGCATGGCGAAACCCGTCTGGCGGCAGGCCATCACGTCTTGGTGGTCGCCGAAGATACACAGGGCATGAGAGGCCAGCGTACGTGCAGAAACGTCGAACACGCAGGGTATCAGCTCACCGGCAATCTTGTACATATTAGGAATCATCAGCAAGAGACCCTGCGATGCCGTAAACGTTGTGGTCAGCGCACCAGCCTGCAGCGAGCCGTGAACAGCAGCAGCAGCACCAGCTTCCGACTGCATTTCCTGCACGGCGACGGTCTGTCCCCACAGGTTCTTCCTGCCGCGGGCAGCCCATTCGTCAACATGCTCCGCCATCGGCGAAGACGGGGTGATAGGATAGATGGCAGCTACCTCGGAGAACATATAGCTCACATGAGCCGCAGCCTCATTACCATCACATGTGATAAATCTTTTTTCCTTAGCCATAAACTTTTGATTTAAATGTTTTAGTACCTATTTATGATTTAACTCTTTTAATATAGAAAACCCAACAGCCACAGCGGAATCTGGTTGCCAGAACCAATCTCCGTGTTATATCGGGCATATATGATGTCGTTCGCATACCGCATCTTATTAGGAGCATTGGCATCGCAGATGCGGAACTTCAGTTTTTCGTCGACCAGATAATACGAGTCGCGTGCGCCTTGGTTCACCCGATGGTCTTTCCACAAAGCGTTCACGAAGAATGTCTCCATCACATTCTGCTGCTCGATGCGATTTGGATAGATGGCATACATCAGATTGGTGTTGTGCAGCATCATCTTAGCCGGCTTCTTGGGGAACTCCTCGCCTGCGGGATAAATCATGTTGAGCAGTCGTGCATCAGCCAGATACTTGATGTAGTTCATCACCGTAGCCCGGCTTGTACCGATGTCGTTGGCCAGTTTGGAGATGTTGGGCGACGTATTGCTGTCAACGGCCAACTGGTAGAACAGTTTTTTTATCCTCGTCAGATACTTCAGCTCTATCTGCTTGATGAGCAAGATGTCCACTTCCGTCATCATGTTCATGGTTTTCAGCAGATTCTCCGAGTAGTTGCGATGCTCGAGAAAGAACGGATAGAACCCATGATGCAGATAGTCCTGGAAATATTTCTTGGGCAGTGCCTTGGGCAATATCAGTCTTTCGATGGCCTCATGATTGTCCAGAATCTCTTCCAAGCTGAAAGCAGGGAAGTTGTTTCCCGTGGTAAGATTGAGGAACTCGCGAAACGAGAATCCTCGGAGATTGTAGCTTTTCACGATACTGTGAAGTTCCGGGTTCTCCTCTTTCAACCTCATCACGCTCGAACCAGTGAATACAATCTTGAGTCCAGGATACTCGTCGTAGCAGCGGCGCAGCTCTCGGCTCCAGTTCTGCTCTTTGAACACCTGGTCGATGAGCAACACCTCGCCTCCCTTCTTATAGAACTCGCCGGCGAAGTCGGCTATACCGCGCCCCTGAAAGTAGAAGTTGTTCATATTGATATACAGACACTTGCGGTCGTTGGTGGCAAAATGCTCCTTGGCATATTGCAGCAAGAACGTCGTCTTGCCCACTCCGCGCGTACCCTTGATACCTATCATACGATTATCCCAGTTGATTTCATCCATCAACAGACGTCTCACTGGTGCATCGGTATGCTCAATCAGGTAGCTGTGTGTCCGAAAAAATGCTTCCACCTTGTTCGCTTTAGAATTCTTCGGCAAAGGTACAAAAAAATACTCAAATTGCAAAGTGGATATTACAAAATCTCGATAATTTATGTTAATTTACGACATCAGCGTGCTATTTTGCGAGAAATCTGACTAATTTTGCTTTCTCAATTGATATTATTCAGCATGAACCTGCATATCTTCAACCCTGGACACGACATTGCGTTGGCCTTCAACCGGGCTCATCTCACAATGCCTCACGCCGCCCAAGAACTGCGAATGAACTTGGGATGGCTGCCGGCCTTGTGGGCAGAAGATGGCGACTTCGTCTATGTCGATGATCTTGCGTATGCCCAAAAAGCCTCCTCGCATTTCAAAAACCGCATCGCCCAAGTTCGCTTTGTGGAAAGCGAAGCGCTCAGCCGACTGTTTGTCAACAAGATTTTGCCTTGGGGATGGGATGTCACCCTCGTGGCTGAACTAAATAAATATAATGTGAGAAGCTTTCTGATGCCTACCAGAAAGGAGCTGAACCAGATTCGCGAACTGTCTAACCGCAGGTTCACCACACGACTGTTGCCTCTGATTCGCCAAGACATGGAATCGCAGACGTGTGGCGAAGCCTATTATCTGGAATCTATTGAGCAATGTGCCGACGCCCTCTCACGTTTCAAGAATGTGGTGTTCAAGGCTCCCTGGAGCAGTAGTGGCCGTGGCATCCGCTTCGTCAACCAGATAACCTCTCATCCCTCACCTTCCCCATCCACTGCCGGCTGGCTCGCCAACACCATTCGCCTGCAAGGAGGTGTCATGGCCGAGCCTTACTATCAGAAGGTGAAAGACTTTGGCATGGAATTCGTGGCTGAAGCCAACGGAAAAGTCAGATACTGCGGGCTCTCGCTGTTTGAAACCTCCAACCAAGCCTATACCGGCAACATCCTGGCATCCGAGGACGAGAAGCGGAGGATGCTCTCTCACTATATCCCTGCCTGTCTGCTGGAAGCGCTGATTGAGCGTCTTTGCACGGTACTCTCAGCTGAACTCAACAAGTGCTACAAAGGTCCTTTGGGAGTAGACATGATGGTTGTGGCCCGAAACGATGGCAAGGGGTTCCTCGTTCATCCCTGCGTGGAAGTGAATCTGCGCCGAACAATGGGACACGTAGCCCTTTCGCTTACCCCCCTACCCCATGAATGGACGCAGAAAATGCAGATACTCTACGACACCAACTATCGGCTGAAAATCTCCCGTCTATAACGCTGGTTTTCACATCCTTTTTTCGTGGTTTTCATAAACACGTCATTTACGAGTCGTAAACACGTCATTTACGGGTCGTAAACACGTCATTTACGGGTCGTAAATGCGTCATTTAGATTTCGCCTATTTTTTCCTCCCGAAATCGGCAGGTATCTCCCCCCAGTTCTGTGTGTTCCATTTCTTGATAGGATTCTGCCAGTTGTGGGTTTGCAACCAATACTCTGCACGCACAATCAACTGATAGATATAGTCGGTCTGGGGCGTTCGCTCCAGCTTGGTCTTGCATTTGCGCTTCTGAACCCAGAGAATGGCATTATACGAATCGGAATAGATGGTCTTTGTATGCAATCCCTGCTGCCAGGCCAAGGCCAAGGCATGAACGATGGCCAAGAACTCCCCGATGTTGTTGGTGCCATATACAGGACCGAAATGAAACACCTGAGCGCCGGTTTGCAGGTCGATGGCCTTATATTCCATCGGCCCTGGGTTGCCCGAGCAAGCCGCATCCACCGCCCATGCGTCTGCACAGACCTCGGCAGGAAGTGGCAACACCGTGTCGGGGCGCACCATCGGTCGGTTCATATCCTGATTCTCCATAAACGCTTTGTTTGGGTGCAAAGGTAGTAAACTTTTCGTAGATAAACAAAAAATCAAGTGTTTATCTCGCACATTCTTGTATGTCAAAGTAACAAACTATTTGATAATTATCAATTAAAATGCATATTTAGGATTAAATAAAGCAAAATTAACGAAAGCAATTAACGTTTTTATTGTTCGCTCAACACAATTGATATACCTTTGCAAACAGAAAGGACTGAGTATCAGATGAAAAAGAAAACAATATGGACCATAGCCATCGTGATGGGCTTCAGCTTCTTAGCACTGCTCTACCTGCAATTGGGGTATATCGAGCAGATGGTGAAGATGAAGCGCGAGCAGTTTGAAGAGTCGGTCAACAAGGCACTCTATCAGGCTTCACGCAACTTGGAACTGAACGAAACGCTGCGCTTCCTGGAGAAAGATGTCAACGAAACGGAGCGACGCGCCTACAAACAAGACTCTATAGGTACGCGAAGCGGTTCGCCCGATGGCAGCATTCAGCAATCGCACCAGTACTCAGTGGTGGGCAAAGACGGCACCATCTACTCGTCGTTCGAGCTGAAGACCATCGCCATGAAGCCTTCGAACATGCCCAAGGCCATGATTCTGCGCAACGACAAAAACTCCATCTCGGAAGCCACTAAGTCGATGCGCGAGATTCTCAAGAACAGATATGTCTACCAGAAGGCTCTCTTGGATGAGGTGATCTACAGCATTCTCTACACGGCCTCGGAGAAACCGCTCAAGGAGCGCGTCAACTTCAAGATGCTCGACCAAGACCTGAAGGCGGAACTGATGAACAATGGCATCAACATCCCCTATCACTTCACCGTGTCGACACAAGACGGACTGGAGGTATATCGCTGTCCTGACTATACGGAAAAAGGAGTGGAATACAGCTATAGCCAAGTGCTCTTCCGCAACGACCCACAGAACATGACGGGCGTAGTACGCATCCACTTCCCCGACATGAACAGCTACATCTTCTCGTCGGTTCGGTTCGCCATCCCCTCCGTGGTGTTCACCTTCGTGCTGCTCATCACCTTCATCATCACACTGGTGCTGGTGTTCCGTCAGAAGAAGCTCTCGGAAATCAAGAACGACTTCATCAACAACATGACCCACGAGCTGAAGACCCCGATAGCCAGCATTTCGTTAGCAGCTCAGATGCTCAACGACGAGAGTGTGTCGAAGTCGCCATCGATGATGCAGCACTTGGGCGGTGTCATCAACGATGAATCCAAGCGCTTACGCTTCCTGGTGGAGAAGGTATTGCAGATGTCGATGTTCGACAAACAGAAGACGGTGTTCAAGCCAAAGGAACTCGACCTGAACGAAATGGTGGAATCCATTGCCAATTCGTTTACGCTTCGCGTGGAGCATACCGGGGGAAAGATCTACACCGATATCGGAGCCGTTGACTCGAAGATATACGTAGACGAGGTACACTTCCAAAACGTGATCAACAACCTGCTCGACAACGCTGTGAAATATCGCAAGCCCGACCAGCCCATCGACATCTACCTGAAGACGTGGAACGAAGGCAACAAGCTGTACCTCTCTGTTCGCGACACCGGACTGGGCATCAAGAAGGAGAACCTGAAGAAGATATTCGACAAGTTCTACCGTGTACACACCGGCAACCGGCATGATGCCAAGGGATTCGGACTGGGACTGGCCTACGTGAAGACCATTGTTGACCAGCATGAGGGCGAAATCCACGTGGACAGCGAATATGGAAAGGGCACCACGTTCACCATCTCGCTGCCAGTGATAGAATAAAGTATAGAAAGACGAAAGAATTAAATATAGTATTAACCCGATTGATGATTGGAAGAAGAGGAAGCCACTGGCTTGAGACTTATTCCATCTTTCAATCTTAAAACTTTAAAGTTATGGATGACAAGTTGAAAATTTTGCTTTGCGAGGATGATGAGAACCTCGGAATGTTGCTTCGCGAGTATTTGCAGGCAAAGGGTTACAATGCAGAACTCTGTGTCGACGGTGAGGCTGGCTACAAGGCTTTCCTGAAGACGAAGTTTGACATCTGCGTGCTCGATGTGATGATGCCGAAGAAAGACGGCTTCACACTGGCACAGGAGATTCGCCAGGCCAACGCTGAAATGCCCATTATCTTCCTGACGGCCAAGACCCTGAAAGAGGATATCCTGGAAGGTTTCAAGCTCGGTGCCGACGACTACATCACCAAGCCTTTCTCGATGGAAGAGCTCGTGTTCCGTATTGAAGCCATCTTGCGCCGCGTTCGCGGAAAGAAGAATAAGGAGAGTTCGGTTTACCATATCGGTCGTTTCACCTTCGATACGCAGAAGCAGCTGCTCTCTATCGACGACAAGCAGACGAAGCTGACCACTAAGGAAAACGAACTGCTGGCTCTGCTCTGCAGCCACGCCAATGAGATTCTGCAGCGCGACTTCGCTCTGAAGACCATCTGGATCGACGACAACTACTTCAATGCACGCTCGATGGATGTGTATATCACGAAGCTGCGCAAGCACCTGAAGGATGATGATCAGATTGAAATCATCAACATCCACGGAAAGGGCTACAAGCTGATTACTCCGGAACAGGAATAATCGGCAGGGGGTAAGATGAATCCCCCGACTACAAGGAAGGGAGCGTGTCAAGATTTCCACCCGTGGAGCACCCGTTTTGGCACACTCCCTTTTTCCAACAACCGAATGCCAAGCACGGCATGAATGCATATCCACCGACGTACATGCAACAATTATCTTACAGGATGCCCGCAGAATGGGAACCGCAATGGGGTGTACAACTGACTTGGCCTCATGAGCAAACCGACTGGAAGCCCTATCTGCAAGACATCACCCATACTTATATCGAGATGGCCAAGGCCATTGCCCAGCGCGAGAAGCTGCTCATCGTGGCGCCATCCGTGCAGGCTGTTGAGGCTCTCTTGCGCCATCAGGTGAACATGGGGAATGTTGTTTTCCATGAATGTCCCACAAACGACACCTGGGCGCGCGATCATGGATTCATCACCCTCGTTGGTCAGCAGGGCGAAACAGCAGCCAAGCTGCTCGACTTCTGCTTCAATGGCTGGGGCGAAAAGTTTGAAGCCAGCAAGGACAATGCCATCAACCGTAGCCTTTTCGACTGCCTCTCGCTACAGATGTCAATCGAAAAGCCTGCATGCCTGGCCTACGAGGATCACCTCGACTTCGTATTAGAAGGGGGCAGCATCGAGAGCGACGGAGCAGGAACCGTGTTTACGACTACCGGTTGCCTGATGGCTCCGCATCGAAACCAACCTCTTTCGAAGTCGCAGATTGAGCAACAGCTCATCCAGCGTCTTCATGCTCAACGCGTCATGTGGATAGATGAGGGCCATCTGGAAGGCGACGACACCGATGGACATATTGACACGCTGGTGAGGATTGCGCCCAACGACACCTTATTATATATATATACTGACGACGTAGAGGATGTTCACTATGCCGACCTGAAAGCGATGGAAGAACAGTTGAAATCGTTCAGGACGACCAAAGGCGATCCCTACCGACTGCTCAGGCTACCCTTGCCCAAGGCCATCTATGACGACGGTGAGCGGTTGCCAGCCACTTACGCCAACTTCCTCGTCATCAACGGGGCCGTTCTGGTACCGACCTACCAACAACCCGAACTCGACCGACAGGCTATCAGCGTCATCCAGCAGGCTTTTCCCGGCCACGAGATGATTCCCATCGACAGTCTGACCATCATCCGGCAGCACGGATCCATTCATTGCTGCACGATGCAATTTCCCAAGATACCCCTTTAACCACCAACGATACTACCCATGAAGAAATTAAGAATAGGCATCATTCAACAGCGCAACACCGCTGATATTGAAGACAACAAACAACGTCTGGCCGACAGCATTCGCAAAGCGGCTAACGAAGGCGCACAACTGATTGTGCTGCAAGAGCTTCACAACTCGCTATACTTCTGTCAGGTGGAGGATGTTCACCACTTCGACCTGGCGGAAACCATTCCCGGACCTTCGACAGAGTTCTTTGGGGCTCTGGCCAAAGAACTGGGCGTGGTCTTGGTGACATCACTCTTTGAGCGCAGAGCCACCGGACTCTATCACAATACGGCTGTTGTGCTGGAAAAAGACGGTACGATAGCTGGCAAATACCGCAAGATGCACATCCCTGACGACCCGGCTTATTATGAAAAGTTCTACTTCACGCCCGGCGATCTGGGTCTCCACCCCATTCAAACCAGCGTGGGCCGCTTGGGTGTACTCGTATGCTGGGATCAGTGGTACCCGGAAGCAGCTCGCCTGATGGCCTTGCAAGGGGCCGACTTGCTCATCTATCCCACAGCCATCGGTTATGAATCGTCTGACAAAGCAGATGAACAAGAGCGACAGCGTGAAGCTTGGACCACGGTACAGCGTGGTCATGCCGTGGCCAACGGGCTGCATGTGGTCACCGTGAACCGTGTGGGTCATGAACCAGACCCAAGCCAGCAAACAAAAGGCATACAATTTTGGGGAAGCAGTTTCGTGGCAGGCCCACAGGGCGAGCTACTCTACCGCGCGGGAAAAGATGTTGAGACCTGTGATGTTGTGGAAATCAACATCGAACGCAGCGAACTTGTACGGCGTTGGTGGCCCTTCCTTCGCGACCGACGCATTGATGCCTACACCGATATCACACGCCGTTTCATCGACTAATCGCCCAATCGGTTTGAACAAACAAGCCCCCTACGAGTAGTAAGAAAGCAAAACAACGAAGGGACATGCCTGATAAGAAATCAGAACATGTCCCTTCGTTTGTTCTTTAGCATCGCCTTATTTCTTGGCGGGAGCCTTTTCCTCTGCCGGAGCAGCTGGCTTAGCGTCTTCCTTAGCAGCCGGAGCAGCCTGCTTGTCGTTGGTCTGGCTTGCACCGAAACCAGGCAGGTTGTTCGGGTTGGTCTGCTGTTGCTCTGTAGCAATGTTCTCCATCACGCTCTGCGATGTAGAAGCTGTGGGAGCAGTCCACGCACAACAAATACTCAGCACCACCATGACACCAGCCAGTGTCCATGTGGCCTTTTCAATGAAATCGGTAGTCTTGCGCACACCCATGATGGCGTTCGACGACGAGAAGTTAGAGGCGAGTCCGCCTCCTTTAGACTCTTGAATCAGTACGATGGCAATCATCAGGAGAGCCACAAGTACGATGAGAATAACAAATAAATTGTACATTTTTTTAATTTTATTTTTTATTACTGTTTATAATCAATTTCTCCAAGAACCGGATTTGGTCTGCAAAGTAAACACTTTTTTTTGAATTATTCAAATTTAATTGCTTAATTATTTCCAAAGCCCTCGAATATTTTCCTTGTTTGATGTAAATTCGGGCTAAAGTTTCGGTATAATAGCCCTCATCAGCATCTTTTTCTTCATGACTATCCGAGCTTTCAATGGGTGGAACGAACTCAGGAACATCCTTCAGCTCAATCTTTCCACCTTCATTGTCGATGAACTGGTCAATCAGTTCCTGACCCTTCATGGCCTGTTGCTCATCGCCATCCTGTTCATCTTGCGTCTCCAGCAGATAGGCCACATAGTCGATGGCCGCATCAGCTGGTGTGGGCTTGCGCTTCCCCTTTGCGTTTTCCTTATCCTTATCACCATCTTTGTCTGGCAGCGAATCCAAGAACTGGTCGATGAGCGAGATGGTTCTGCTCTTCTCTTGGCTTTCTGCCGTTGCAGGCATGTCCGTTTTCGCCTGCGGTTTGATGCGATAGTGAGCAGCTTCCACCAGATTGAAGATTTTCTTCCTGTCGGTGATATAGATGGCAGCCTTACGAAGTTCCTCGTCGAAGGTTGAATCGTGCAGCAGATAGAGGTTTTGCAGCAAAAGCAACCTTGCTGGTTGATAGTATGGATATAGTGCCAACAGGGAACGCAGTTCGTAGAGCGTTTCCTTGTTCATCTGTTCCGGGTGCTTGATGAGGCTCTCTAAATCCATCTCTTTCCTTGTTTACCAGTTGGCCACCGTAGCATTGAATATCTGGTCGACGATTTCTTCCACCATTTGAGTTACCAGTTCCTCCTGCACACTATTCAAGCTCTGCGTCGTATTATACGTAGAATTGGCACTAAACTGCCGTTCAAAGTCCTCGGCATGATTCACATTGTTGGTGAATCTGACATTCACGGTGACAGTCAACTCCGTCTGCGCCGAATGGCCTTCAGAGGTTACAGCCTTGTTACGCTGTTGGTATTGCGTTATCTCACCCTCGATCACCAAGTCGCCATTCCGCTTCACCTGTTGCAGTTTGGTGTGGCTGGCAAACTCATCTTTCAGCTGGTTGTTGAAGATGTTGGCCATGGGTCCCCACACATAACTGGAACGGTTGGGGAAATCGGCTATCGTGATGGTCTTGGTCTTTTCGTAGTCGATGCTCGAACCGTTGAACGCATAATGCACAGAACAAGCCATCGGGAGGAAAGACAACAGACAGAGAATCAGTCCCAGTCCATATTGCTTAATCCGGCGATAGAGTGTCCTGTCGGATATACCCAGTTCGGCAGCGGCCTTCTTGCGATTGCCATTGCAGCGAGCCAGGGCTTTCTCAATCATCTGGCGCTCTACATTCTCCATGTTCAGCGTCGAAGGCTCAGAGATTTCTTCTGCCTCAGCGTCCTCGGTCTTGGCTGTCTGATCCACATACGAAGGATACGTGGGATAGTCGCTATGACCGTTGACCACCGAAGGCATGTTTCCCGATGCCACAGGCTGAATGAAGGTGTTCTGCGCTTCATCAATCTGCTTTCTCAGATGGTTCATCTCACGCCGGAGATCAGTCACATTCCCTCGCAGTTCGTAGAGAATCTTATACAGAATCTCACGCTCGCTTTCATACGAATGACCTCCTGCATTCTGCGGTATTGTGGCAAGCATGGTGCTATCGGCATCTTGCGGAATAAACTGGCTAAGCACTTCAGCCGTTATTTCACGCTGTTCGCTGAGCACCGACATCTGCTCGGTGATATTCTTCAGCTGCCTCACATTTCCAGGCCATTTGTAGCGTAGCATCATCTGCTTGGCCTCTTCTGTGAGTGTAATCTTCGGCAACCTGAATTTCTCCGCCATCTGCAAGGCGAAGAGACGGAATAGCAGAATGATATCCTCTCCTCGGTCGCGCAGGGGCGGCATCTGAATAGGAATTGTATTAAGGCGGTAGTACAGATCCTCACGGAATCGCCCTTCGCTAATGGCTTTCTGTACGTTCACGTTAGTGGCAGCCACGATGCGTACATCGGTCTTTCTGATTTGCGTTCCGCCCACACGGATGTATTCTCCTGTTTCGAGCACTCGCAAAAGTCGTGCCTGAGTGGCCATGGGCAATTCGCCTACCTCGTCCAGGAAAATCGTTCCCTTATTGGCAACTCCAAAATAGCCGTCGCTTTCGCCGATGGCTCCTGTGAACGAACCCTTCTCATGGCCGAAGAGTTCGCTGTCGATCGTACCCTCAGGGATTGATCCGCAGTTGATGGCAAAATACTTTTCGCGCTTTCGCGGAGAGTTATCATGGATAACGCGGGGTATGATTTCCTTGCCCACTCCGCTCTCTCCGATGATCAGCACCGACAAATCGGTGGGCGCAACCTGCATGGCCACGTCCAAAGCTCTGTTCAATCCTGGGCTATTACCCACGATATTGTAGCGTTGCTTGATCTTCTGTAGCTCTGATGTATTCATATTTGAGCCGCCAAACAGGCACGTCTCGCTGTGCCTTTGCACTGCTAAGCATGCTCGCAGTGCGCGTATTGGGCTGCAAAATTACACATATTTTTTTATATATCGCCAATTTTGGCAGGAAAAGTGCATTTTTTCAGCGGAAAAACTGTATTCACTCGCCTCGCCGAACCTTTTTCTTGTTCATTTTGATGAGAATCAATCCGATGGCTGTCCATATCAGTTCACGCACTCTGACAATCAGCGCCACAAAGATTCCGGCACTGGCCGTCATGCCCAATCCTCCTACCGACATCAGGAATCCGCCCTCGCGACCACCTAATTGCAGAGGCATAAAGAAAAGCATGTTGGCAAACAACGACGTGAATGCAAGAATCAGCACACACTGAATATAGTTGACCTCGGGCATCAGCACCAACAAGATGAACATGATTTCAAGGGCCGACGCGAAACGACATGCCAGTTCGAGGAACACGGCTCCGAAGAAGGTATGCGGATTCTGGTTGTGCAGGGCAGCTATCTGCTGGTCAATCGTGTCGAGTTGGGAGCGATGTTTGTCGATAAACTCACGAGCCCAACGCTTGACACCAGGAATATGGCGCAGGACCTTCATCAGTCGCATGGCCAATCCCTGACGGTAGCCTTTCAGGAAGAACCAGATGGCTGCCAGGCAAAAGGCCACAACGGCCGAGAGAACCATCATCATGAACACGCTGACATGCTGAGTCAGCACGAAGAGAACAGCCGACAAGAGCCAGAACCAAAGGTGACTATAGATGTGGGTCATCACATAAAGAATGACCGACGAGGAGGCTCTCTCTGCGCCAATCTTGGGCGAAAGTTCCATAATGCGATAAGGCTCGCCTCCCATCAGTCCGCCAGGCGTAGCAGAATTCAGGGCGAAGCCCGAAATCGTCACTTTATACAACCACCAGAAGGGGACATTGGCTGCGGGTTTGCTCTCTTCAGGAAGTCCATCGCGCTGTTGCTGACTGCGGATAATGAGATACCAGGCTGCCGTATTGAAGATATAGAGCACCCCCCACAAGGCAACTACAGCAAAGAACCAGTAGCCTGCATGCTTCAGGCCACTCCACACCTGTGCGAAGTCAAGCTGCGTGAGCATGACGATCAGCACCACGATGCCAAAGAGAAAGAATCCGTTCTGGTATTTTTTCTTCATTCTGCAGGCTTGGCTTCTTCCTTACTGTTCTCTTCTTTCTGATTGTCTTTTTTCTCAGACTTAGCCTTGGGAATGGCAAATCTTACCTTTTCGCTTTCGTCTTTCTTCTCATGATAGAGTTTCTGCAGCGGATTGCGGTAGGGACGGTCGTAGTTGACGCGCCGACGAAGCACATCAAGAGCCAGGTAAATGGCATTGCGCAGCGTCTGACCCTCTACGTTTTCCTCTCCTGCTGGTTTCGGACACGACTTCGAATTAGGTCGAATCATGGTAGCCACGTATGGGAGTCCGCTCATGATCAGGGCTGCATGGGCATCCTCTGTGGCATTCAACAGCTCGAGGGCTTGCTCCTTCGTGAAAGCCACGATACCATCGAACTGCTCATAAATCCGATGCTCTGCAAAAGCCTTGGAATCGTACGGACCGAAAACGGGGATGTTCTCTTCCATCAAGGCTGCGACTGCCGGCTTGACGATTTCCTCTTCTTCCCTACCCCACGAGCCATCTCCCTTCCGAGCATTGGCAGCCATCAGGGCTATGCGTGGTGTTGAGAGCATGAAATCACGGCGGAGGATGTCCCTGAATTGCTTGGCTTTTTCTGTCAGGCTCTCTGTTGTCCAGGGCTCTGAGGGCAATGCGATTCTGATGTGCTCATTGGCCATCACTCTCTGTTGAGCAGCGGAAGTCTTCGCTTCGATGAGTACCAAGGCATCCACCATCCCACTCTGACAATCGGCAGCAGCTCTTTCTTGGGCGTTTTCAGGGACACAGTCCACCAGATTCAGTTTGCCGTCCTGAATGTCTTCGGCTTGCTTCACCTTGTTGACGTTGATTTGCAATCCCAAGGCATTGCGCAGGGCTATGGCATCCTTCTCCGAACCATAGACCACGGGGGTGCATAATTCATACATCGTGAGGTCGGAGAAGGCCTTAAACACCAACTCGTATCCTCTATTGTTGATTCTTCCTGACGTGATGGCCACGCGAATAGTTTTGTTCATATCAAGTATTATTTTGTTATTTCAGATGAATATTCACAGGACTCAGCACAGGCAGCAGCGACATCATGAGATTGCGCTTGGGTCTACCTGGTGCATAGACGAATGCTTCTGCCACGATGATGCGCCTATTGACCGTGTCGGCGATGGCCACACTGGAGAACGGACCTCCCATCATGTCGCCTTTCATCTCCCAAAGTCCGCTGAACGAGTATCGCTGCCCCTCCATCCGGCCGACGACGAGGCACTCGTTCTTCTCATTGACCGTGCGCATATACATACCAGGTTCTTCGCCCGGGATATTCGCGCGCATCACGCTATCGCGAACGCTCACCCAGTTGACGCCCTGCAGGTCTACACCTTTCTTATATATATAGATGCAGATGTTCTGCATGGCGTCGGCCGAATTGTTGCTCAACCAGAGGAAATCCTGCCCCACTTTCGATGAGGTCATATCAGCGGGAATCAGCATCTCCACGCTGAACATGCGCTGAATGGTTTGCTCGGCCACCTCGTTATGGCGGCTCGCCAACTCCTCGTGAGCAACCTTCATCTCGTTTTCGGTCAGCACCCTACGAAGTTTCCTCCCGTTCTGGTGCATCTGCTTCCTGAGTTGCTCTGCAGAAGAAGCATCTATCACGACTTGTATCTGCGGCGATGAGTGCACATCATGTTGAACGCGCATGCCGTGAGCCGCATCTTTTGCACCGGCGCTCCTCACAATCACGATATTCCTGGTCGTGCGCAGCGTTCCATTCAGGTGACGGGCGTCAACGGTTGAAACGTCAAACGACGGTTCCTCTTGCGGCAGTCCGTAGACGGGTGTTTTCAGTTCTTCGCTTACGATACCAGCCCATATACTGTCGTCGCTTACGACGAGTACCTCATAGGGATTACCTATGCTTTCGGGCAGCAGCACCTTCCGGCTGTTTCGACAGCCAACGAGCAACACGACGACAACGACAAACCACCATTTCATTTCTTCTCTTTTGTTGAGAGCAGTCCGCATGCAGCATATATATCCTGCCCTCGGCTGGCTCTGATGGTTGTGAACACGCCATGCTGTGTGAGATAATCGCGGAATCGGAGCATGGATGTATCGTCTACACCCTGCAGCGACACATCCGGTATCTGATGGAAGCGGATGAGATTCACTCGGCAGTCGAGTCCTTTCAGCAATCGCACGATGGCTTGCGCATGGCGGAGGCTATCATTGACACCACGGAAGACAATGTATTCGAACGACAGGCGACGCTGACTGCTGAAGTCGTACTGGCGGAGCAGATCCACAACTTCCACGATACTCATTCCTCGTTCAGCAGGCATCAGTTCTGCACGCTGCTCTGGCAACGGTGAATGCAGGCTGATGGCCACATGGCAATGGCTTTCGTCGAGAAACAGCTTGAGCTTATTCTTCACGCCTACGCTGCTGACGGTGATGCGCTTGGGGCTCCATGCCAGTCCCCAAGGAGCAGTAAGTATCTCTGTTGCGCGCAACACGCTATCCAGATTGTCCATCGGTTCGCCTTGTCCCATGAACACCACGTTGGTAAGCTGATCACACTCTGGCAGAGCAAAAATCTGATTCAGGATGTCCGTGGCAGTCAGGTTGCCCTCAAAGCCCTGTTTCCCGGTTTGGCAAAACAGGCAGTTCATCTTGCAACCCACCTGACAGGAGACACAGAGCGTAGCTCGCTCACCATCAGGAATATACACCGTCTCCACGCGTTTTGCTTTCGCCTGTTCATCCGCCGCCGATCCAAACTCTCCCACCGGGAAGAGATACTTCACGGTACCGTCTACGGAACGCTGACAGAGGATGGATTCCATCAGTCCTACCACATAATGCTCCTTCAGCTTTTCGCGATTAGCCTTCGAGATATTCGTCATCTCGTCGATGCTTCGGGCATGATGCTGGTAAATCCAAGCAGCCATCTGCTTTCCCGTGAAAGCAGGCATACCCATCTGGCATGCCACATCCTGCAGCTCGTCGAGGGTCATTCCCAGAAGGGGTTTCTTTGCTGCGTCAGTCATCTGGCAACCTTTTTGAGTTTCCGCAAGGCTTTGTCGCGCACCTGTCTCACTCGTTCGCGCTTGAGGTCCATCTCCATAGCCGTCTCCATCATCGTCAGACGGTCGCGGCCAATGCCATAAAGACATTCTATCACCTTGCGCTCACGCTCGTCGAGAACGCTCAACGCTCCCACCAGACCATCGGTCTCGGTCTTCAATTCGATGGAATGATCGGCCTTTTCCGCATCGGCATTCTCCAATATATTTAATAAGGTGTACGTGTTCTGGCTACCCACGGGTATCGGAGCATCCACCGAACGGATGTGCAAGGAGGCATTGTCGTCGCTCAGCCCTTGCATCTTGCGCAGCGCACTTTCCATGCTCTTGCAGATGTAGGGTGCAGCAAACGAGGCAAACCGCTTGTTGACAGAAGTGCTGAACTTGGCAGCGGCCTTCATCAGCCCGATATTCCCCTCGCTCACAAGGTCTTCGAGCGTCATGCCCTGGTTCTTGTAAGTATTGGCCAGCGTGACCACATAGCGCAGGTTGGCACCTACCAGTCGGTTGACAGCCTCTTGGTTGCCCCGCTCTATTTCTATGGCCAGTGCCTTTTCTTCTTCGTCGCTCATCAGGCTGACGGCACTGATGTCGTTGATATAGCTGTCGTGCAGTCTGTTGCTCATCTCTTTGATTTTGATAGTTATTGAGTGCAAAGGTAATCACTTTTTTCTGAACAACCAAACGATTCTCACTTTTTGTGGTTATTTAGAAATCTTGGGACCCGCTAAAAACGTTGGTAGCCTGCCATGCACAGGGGGTATGGGGCGGATCATCGGATAACCAAAACACACGCCAAAAATTCAGATTTTTTTGCCATTTTCTTTGTTGTTTTCAAAAAAAAGTTTTATCTTCGCAACAGAA